>OODF01000060.1_pt1 | contig 102615 bp, 59 predicted proteins | sample 1671431 | NCBI WGS metagenome assembly OODF01 (sample SAMN06348156, study PRJEB24527) | human gut metagenome | biome: human gut; feature: ankylosing spondylitis patient; material: feces | host: Homo sapiens | place: China | collected 2015-10 | reverse complement strand
CGTATGTATCTGTCCTTTAACTTGCCCATAAGAATCTTGTTTTAGGGTTTATGCCAATACAAAGGAACGGATTTATCGTAAGAAATCAAAGTAATACCAAAGGAAAATACTATAATTTTATGGTTTTTGTCTTTCCCGGTATGATTGTCAGGTTGGCCGTTCCGTTGTCTTTTATTTCCACGTTTATATATCGGGCCTCTACCACGACTTTCCCGTCCAACATGATGATACCCCACTGGTTCGGGTTTTCTTCCATTGCGCAATAGTTGCCTATCGGCTTTTGGATACGGCGGTAGATGGGTGGTACGATGATACGCTCGCCCGATTTCAGTCCCCATTTCAGTCCGGACTTGAACGGCACAGCGTTTTGTAAGGTGGCCAACCGTTCTTTCTGTTTCTTTTCTTGCGTACGTTGTTTGTCCGCTTGCTTTTGAGCGGCACATTCCCTTGCTTCGGACATCAGCTTTGATACAGCAGCCTTGAAGTTCTCCGTTTGCGTCTCGGGAGTCATGCAGGCGATATACCGTTTTTCTTTACCGGCTTCTGCATGGTAGTATCTTCCTTCTCCGTCGGCAATCACGATGCTTCCGTCTGGCAGTTTTCCGCAAAACCGATAATAGCTATCCTTGTCATTTTCCAATATGCAAACATAGTCCTTGTTCAAGGAGTCTTCCGTGCTTTCTACATATTTAAATTCGGGAGTGATGAAAGGATCGTAAATGAGCAGATAGAAGCCCCTTGAAAAAAAATCGTGCCGGTCAATGCCCGAACGGTTCACATAGGCGTGCTTCGTACGGCTGTAGAACATGCGGCCTACTTGGAGTATTTCTATTTGGCCGAATTTCATTACAATCGGCTTGTCCGGGTAGTATTGGTTGCACCTTAAATCTATGTAGGACGTTTTGTCATTCCGGTCTGTTACGGCCACGATGTCGTCCGGCAAGAATTTCATACGCTTGTACCTGTCGGTTTTCATCCGTATTCTTCCGTTCTTGTCTACGATAGCTGTGCGGCAGTCCTCGAACTGTACGGCAGCAAGATTATCTTTTACGTCGAACAAAGTGGAATATTGTGCTTTTGCGGTGATGGTCTGCCCGCATTTTAATCCCCAGAGACCGTTTTGGCGGTCTTTGAACGGTTTTAGTTTTTCCTGTAGTGGAGTATTATTGTCCGTGGGAGACTTGCTTTTGTTCAGGTAATCCCATAATATTTCATGCGACATGACCATTTCGAGCGGCTCATTGGAGCATCCCGTTGGGGCTTTTTCTTGCTTTGCAGCCAAGTATTCCGTTTTCTTACAAGTCGTACGGTAGCCTTTTCCGGCCAACCGTCCTTCAAACATGGCCTTCCAGTCCCGGTAGGCCGTGGGCAGTCCGAACAGGCGGTACAGACCCACGTTATCTATCAGCATGCAAGTGTCTTTACCCGTTGCTTTCCGCAGTCCGCGCCCTACTTGTTGTAAGTATTTGGCCAACGAAAGGGTAGGGCGGGCCATCTGTATGAACTCCACGTCCGGGCAGTCGAAACCCTCGCTGAATACATCCACATTCACCAATACTTGTATCTTGCCCCGTTTGAAATTTTCTATAAGTTGTTTACGTTGCCGGGTAGGAGTCTTACTGTCAATCGCCACGCTGTTTATTCCACGCTGCCGGTAGAAACCGGCAATACTCCGTGCATGGCTGATGCAGATAGCATACACGATGCCTTTCTTTCCATCGGCATATTGCCGTACGCTTTCGTACAGCTGTTCGATACAGGGTTTGCGGTTCAGCACCTCGTTCATTTCTTTCGTTTGGAAATCACCATCCGCCCCACGTTTTGACAAGTTTTCTATCAATCGTTGGGATTTGCTGCCCGGACGGATGGATACGTAGTCGAAAGCTGACAGCCATCCTTGTCGGATAAAATCGGCAATGCTGTCCGAAGTAACCAGTTCGTCAAACAAGTCCGTGAATCCCCTGCGGCTCATCCGGCAAGGGGTAGCCGTCAAGCCCAATTTTTTTGCCTCAGGATGACGTAGCCACAACTCCTTATACGTTTTAGCCAGTGCATGGTGAGCCTCGTCGATGACGATAAGGTTTGGGGATTCGTGAAAGTCAGCGAGATGACGCGACAGCCATTGGATGGACATGGCCCTTACCCTTCCGTCTTCCCTCGGGATGCTTGGGATGCCGTATCGTTCCATGGTTTCCTCAATCTGCTCCACCAGTTCGCGGCGGTGTGCCACAATCCAGACACACCGTTTCCCATCCTCTTTCAGGCTGTCATAAATGATGGATGCCAACAGATGGGTTTTTCCCGTACCTGTTGGCATCTGGAGCATGATGCTTTTGTTGTGTTCCCATTTCTTTAAGATGAGGTGCTTCAACTCTTTTTGATAGGGACGGAGGAAATGGAAAGAAGTTTTCATAAGGGCATTGCAATGGTATGTGCGTTATTCCTTGGCTATATTATAAAGGAATAAGACGTTGCCTAATACATACCTGCGCCACATACGTTTAGGCTCTTTCATCAAACGGTATAGCCATTCCAAGCCATGCCGTTGCCACCATTGTGGTGCGCGTTTTATGGTTCCGGCAAAGAAGTCGAATACGGCTCCTATCGTGCCACAGTGGCAATGGATGTCCAGCTCGTCCCAATGCTCAAATGTCCATTTTTCCTGTTTCGGAGCAGTCATGCCAATCCAAAGCAAGTCCGGACAGGCTTGGTTTATGGCATGGATGATGGCCTCATTGTCCTCCTTGCTGAACTCAGGCTTGTAGGGAGGCGAATACGTCTCTACCGTAATGTTGGGATAATCCGAGGCGGCCCTTTTCTTTACCAGTTCCAACACATTCGGGCTGCTTCCCATGAAAAAGCATTTCCCGCCCTTACTGTTCAGCTTGTCCATTTCAAGCACGAACAAATCCCATCCGGCAATCCTTTCTTTCGGTTGTGATTTAGCCTTGAGCCATTTGCACGCTTTCACGATACTTACCCCGTCGGGAATCAAGTAGTCTCCATTTCTTAAGGCATCTGCAAACAAATCATCCTTTTGGGCGGTGTTGAATGAATGGGCATTAACGGTGTTTATTAGAATTTTACCATTGGATATTGATGTTAATGCCTTACGGTCTACAACGAGATTTAAGTCTTTAAGTCTTAACATGTTTGTTTATTAATTTAATATGGAGGTTTTGGTTTTCTTTTGTATCAAACCGTGAACGTATTTTTTTTGCAGGGACACCGGCATTGATTGAATAAGGTTCTGTATCGTGTGTCACAATACTCCCGGCTGCAATGATTGAGCCTGTAGCTATATGCACACCGCTCATAATAATTGCGCCATAACCAATCCATACGTCATCTCCAATGGTTGTTATTTCACCCTTTCCTTTCCAGTCATAGTTCTCGTCACGTATCTGCATTGCTAATCTGACAGGGACTCCGATTTGTTGATAATTATGGTCGTATCGTCCTACGATTCCGACATGGTTGGCAATGATTACATTGTCACCAATTACACAATTTGTCTCTATGCTTGAATGTTTACCGAGATAAAAATTATCACCAATTTCCAATCTGTCTTTGGCCCAAAGAAAAGTGTCGCGTCCGCAGTGGAAATTTTTCCCGATTTTATATTTTCGCCAAATAACATTTTTATACCACAAATCTCGTAGGAGTTTCAAAAACTGTATCATTGTTGTTTCTTTGTCAGTTTCATCCAATAAGTACGTAGCTTTCCGTAAATCCTATAGCGTAACGACCAGTATTTTACAGCATCCCTCATGATTCGTTCGTTAGGGGTAAGACGTTCTGGCACATGGAATTGTCCTTCGTGGTGTTCCTCAAAGTCTATCTTGTATCGGTTATATGTGTTACAGTGCGTGGCCTCTGCCGTAAATCCGTCATTGCGGACAAGTGACCGGACAGGGCATACGGAATATTTGTGTTGTTTGTGCATGGAATAATTAAAACGGATATACCATGAATTGTTTCTTCCGTCCATATATCCTTTTAGCATGCCATAAAGGTCGCTTCCGCGTTTGCAGAAAGCGCGTTGTAGCTTTTTGCTTGTTTGGAGGCGTGCAAAATCTTTAACGTCCCAGTCTACATATTCCCATCGGTCTTTCCATGTACCCCAACTCCATGATTGCGCACGTTCATTAAGGTATATATCCCATGTATAATCGTCTGATTTTTTTAGTTTAGAACCATATCCTGAAACCTGCATAACTCTTGTGTCGTTTTTATACCTGTTAAGCATTTCGTTCATGTACCGAAGAAAACTTTTCGAAAGATAAAGGTCATCCTCAACGACGATAACCCGGCCATACTTGTTTATTATTTCTGTTGTGCCGGAAATGATAGATTGGGCTAATCCTCGATTTGTTTTAGAAAAGCGGTGGTTCACGCTTTTAAAACCCGTTATCGAAAGTACATACTGTTGTACAGCCCATACTTTTTCTGCTTCACCGTCATGTTTCTCCCGTGCTCCATCTACAAATACGAAGAGGTCGCTATTCTTTGCTTCTGTATTTTTTTGAAGCGAAGTCACACAACGTTTTAATGTATCCAGGCGATTGAATGCGAAAATGATGATAGGTGCATTGTATATATCCATTTCTGTTTTCTTTTATAGATGTAATGATTTACTTTTAATTTTTTTATGGAAGTTTTTTGTTAATGATGGTATCCTTTTAATTGATTACGTAAGAACACGGGATTAACTTTTTCTAGTTCTCTTTGCCTTTTAAATTGTGCATAATCTATAAATAGAAGAGGGCGTTATCCTTAGACTTTTCAATCGCTTGAAGTGAGCTACAGTGTGTTTCAATACATTCAAGCGGTTGAATGCGAAGATTATAATAGGTGCATGTTTTCCCTTATTTTCTTATACTTGTTGATAGAAATCTTTTATTCTTTTTATACATATTTGCTTTTGATATTCAAGTGCATTATTCACTTCGTGTTTAATTGCCTCTCTATTTGATAATAATTCTATCCATTGTTCTTTATTCGTAAAGCCTATATGTTTCATCAAATAACCTAAGGGTATACTATTAAAAATGTTTGATATTTTTTGTTCTTTTAAATCCTTGCTTATCAATGCAAATGGTATTGCTCCATATTTGGCAGCTAATAATAATACGTGTAGACGGTTACTAAATACATAGTCGTACTTAGAGTAGGTATTCAAATTTTCATACCAAATACATTGCGATGAAACGTTCAGATTGTATTCTTTCAAATTCTTTGCTAATACTTGGGCAAATGATCTGTCTTCTTCGACTTGGAAAATAAAGTCCACGGCATAACCCTTTGGAACAAATATTGATAATATTTCTTTTAATTCAGCCAAAAGGGTTTCTGTTTCTGCTACGTGCCTGAATGAGAATGCTATTTGTTTTCTGTTGGTATTTATGCACGTCTGAGAGGGATAAAGAAAGGCCATGTCAGGTACATACTTTGTGTTGTTTAAATCGTTTTTGCATTCTTCATAATTTTTTAGTGAGCGTAACCCTAAAGCATTATATAAAGAGAAATATTTTATATTGAACCATTTAAGCCATTTAGGTTGGTTACTTATATAGTCTAAGTCAATGCCAAATGCAAATACTTTCAGCCCTAAGAAGTTTGCTGCCATATATCCTAATGCTCCAATTAGCCTAATGATTAGTTTCTTTAGGGGCAATGATAATACGGCATAAGGTCCGGGACTTTTTGTAAAATGAGTAAATCCTTCTTTTTTTAATAAATTGATAACTTGTAGAAAATGTTTTCCTCTATACGGCTGTCCATATGTGTCGGTAAAGTCTTTTATATTAGGATTGTCACTATTCAAAAGAATGTTTTTAAAATTATCAGGCATTCCCGTAAAATCGACATATACCTCTCCGTATTTGGAATATTCTTCAATCTGCATCTTGTTGATGATTAAATCTCCAAGGTTGTTTTTGCAGGTATAGGCAGAATAAAATGTCTTACTCATTATTGTGTGTTTGATAAAAGATTTGCAAAATGCCTGAAGTTAGTCTGGGCATTTGATAATTTGTTCCAGTGATTTTTAATTATGTCTCTATTGAAGTCTGATTGATATACTTTTTCCAACGCAGCGACAACATCTTCAAGTGAGGGACATGATGGCAATAATATACCGTTGTCTTTATCAATGATTTCTCCAGTCCCGCCAACATTGGTCGCTATAACAGGAATACCATAAGATTGTACTTCCATGATAGATACAGGAACTCCTTCTGATGTACTTAAATTCATGAAAACATCCACTGTAGATTTTTCCATGAATTGTATTATTTCTATATTGGGTACATAGCCCATAAACGTTGTTCGCATGTTGGGAATATCTATTGATGAAACTTTCATTCTTAAATCTTTTTCCATATTTCCTGTACCGAAATGCGTCCACTGAATACTTATGTCTTGATTTTTTAATGCAAATACAGTCAAAGCATTTAAAACCAAATCAATACGCTTTCGTTGAATAAGTTGGGAAATCGTCAACACTTGGAAGTTAAATGGTGCAGATGCTTTTGTTGTTACATTCCGTTTTTGTACGCCCAAACGGGATAATATATACTTATCTTTATATCCATATTTTTTTGTGAGGAAATCACATGCATCTTGTGAGATGGGGAATATTTTGTCTACATGCTCTATACAATACTTTCTATACGGCATGTCTCCATTTTCATCATATACGTCCCACCGGTGTGCCCTACATACGACCCGGTACTTCATTCTATACTTTTCACGTAATTTTAGAAAGGCATATACAGGTGCATTAAACCAATAGCTATAGACGATGGTATCTTCTGTAAAGTTGGATGGGTTGTTTTTGATTATACACTTAATTGTCTGCATATGTATTTGTTGTTTAATGCAGGCTATAAACATATTTTTTTTGAGCAGTAATTTCCGGTGGAAGAATAGTGATTGATACAAGTCAAAAGAAAACAAGATTCGTATGATCATTATGGTTTTCTTTGAGTATAATATATTGTATGAATCATCAACAGTTAGACTTGAGAAATTGGGTCTTATTCTTCCTTTTAATAAGGGCATAAAGATGATTTTCTTGAACTTTTCTTGTAGAAAAGGAGTTTCTGATTCTAAGAAGGCCTCCGTAAAGTTATAAGGGAAAAGTTTTGTGATTACAATTAAGTTCTTAGGCATATGGCAAATGTATTATATGGAGAATACTTTTTGATTCTGTGTCCTGCAAAATAACTTTATGTATTTCTCAACTTCATTTTCATTCCCATTACAGTACCTTTCAAGGTGGGAAATGATATGTTGTTGCTTGCTTTTGTCTTGATTCAAAGCAATAATTGCATTAGCGATGGCTTCTGGGCTTGTTTCGCAAATTATTCCGCTTTGGCCATCCTGTATATTGTCCTTTACTGTAGGATAGTTTGTCGCAATGATAGTTTTGTTGAGTATCTTAGCTTCATCCACGACAATGGATTTACCTTCAAACCGTGAAGTCTGTAAGAACAGGTAGCAATGCTTGATGTAAGGATATGGATTAGAACGTTCGCCGAGCAATTCAAAATCATTCTGCAAATCGTGTTGCGAAATATATGCCTTTAGGTTCTCTTCTAATCCTCCAACGCCAATGATAAACCATTTGAATTGGAATCCCTTGTCTTTTAGTATTTTTGCTGCTTTTACAGCAAGATCAAAGCCTTTTTGTTCTACTAACCTGCCAATGGACAATATAATGACTTCGTGTTCAATGCCTTTATATTCTTCCGGATAAAACTCATTGGCCATTTTGTTTACAAGTGTTTTTGACGATATGTTTTCTATGGCTATGAATTTATCTTTTAAATCCGGGAATGTCTCTTTCAGGCTCTGTACGCAAAGGTTGGAAATGGTTACGACGTTATCAGCCTTTGCAAAAAACTTGGCATCGAAAGGGGCATACATATTTAGTTTTTTATAATCATTATGTACCCACAGGTATTTTCTTTTTGCGTTTACTTTTTCGATGACATAGTAGTTTGTCATGCTGTCCATAAATGAGGCTGCAACATCATAGCTCTTGTGAAGGTCGGGAATGATTTTATGCCACATCATCCAAGTAAACTGCAAGGTTTTAAGGTTGGAAAGGCGGCTTAGTCTAAGCAATACATTAGAAATGCATTTCACTCCCCAATCTATTGATTTCATTTCATGTAGCCTTCCTAATGCGATACGAAAACTTCGTGGTGCTTCAATGACATTTATTTCGTCTGGAATCATGCCATAAAACAATCCTCCTTTGTTCACTACCATTAAGTCAATGTCGAACATGCTTTTAGGCAGTGCGGTCAATAATGATATAAGGCTTTTTTCAGCCCCACCCGAATGGAGGCTGGGCATGACTATGAGTATATTTTTCTTCATTGCTACTTTTTATTTACATAGGGAAGAATGATGTAGAGATAGAGTATTCCTATGAATTTGTTCGCTTTATATAATTTAAAGAATAAATGCTCAAACTTCCTGTTAGGCTTCAAAAGATTGAAGTTTTCATTCTTGGTCAGTCTGTATGCCTTTTTCGCAGGAAGAAATCTTTGTTCAATAATGGGATATAGGAAATACCGTAAAATACCACGTTGGATGTTTCGTTCAAAGATTGAGCGTAATTCAAATGTTTGGAATGCCTTCATGCTTTTCAAGCATTCCTTTGGGTTATTGATTGTACAGGCTGATTCTGGATTAAGTCTATAATTATAGAATGTGTCTTTAATTCTCATGCAAGACTGGCATTTAGATATATAATGGTAGATGAACAACTGGTCTTCACCTAATTTTAAATCTTCGTCAAATTTCAAATTTGTGGCATTGATAATACTTGTCCTATATATTGAGCAGCCTGCCGCAATGTATATTTGGTCGGCTTCGATATATTGGCTCGCATTTAATATAGGTGTTTCTCCTGTTTTTAGAAATAGTATGTCTCCCTTGTCGTTTACCCGTTTAGAACTGAATTGTAGAAAGTCGAGTTTGTTTTTATTGATGATATTTAAACATTCCCCTATACACTGTGGTTCTAACCAGTCGTCGCTGTCTACAAATGTAATGAACTCTCCTTTTGCATGGTTTATCCCCGTGTTTCGCGCTGCACTGACTCCTGCATTTTGTTTATGAAAGACTCGCACTCTGTTATCTTTTTGTGCATATCTGTCACAGATGGATCCGCTTTTGTCGGGACTTCCATCATCAATTAGGAGTAATTCTATATGGGGATAAGTTTGCTCTAATATACTGTTTATACACTTGTCAATGTATCTCTCTACGTTGTAAACGGGGACAATTATGGAAACTAAAGGAACTGTCATGTTTGAAACTGTATTTGGATGTTATTTTAACATTGTTTTTTATATGGAAAGAAACCATAAAAGAACGTTATAAAAGATAGCCAAACAAAATATTCTGTTAAAGCCGTGCAGGCCATTCCCACAAGGATAAAAGTTATTATTATCAAGTATCTATATTTCTTTTCCAACCTTCCAATCATCATATTATTCAATTCTTTGGTATAGAGGATAAAAAAAGATGATGAAGTTATGAGCCCGTAGGTCAATGTCAAGTCTATAAAACTATTTTCAATAGCAATAACTCCGTAAGAATTAAATATTGCTTCTTTATCTTGTACCCCACATAAAAGGTCACGCCAACTGCTATTGAAAAAAATATCAAGTGCAACCAACCTTGCCATTGTGCTGCTATCCTCACTTAAGGTTTCTTCAGATAACATTAATAATTTTCCTCCCATGTCTGAAGCTACCAAGTAATTATAGAAGTTGTATCCTACAGCTAGGAACATTACAATATAAATGCCATACTTTATTTTTAATACCCCTTGAGTATATAATATGTAAATAGAGGATGCTAATAGCATGATTGTCGCAGCTCTTGCATCAAATGTAAACATAGTATATATTCCTATTATATATAAGGCTATTTTATAATATCTTCGCATGTTACTAAGCAATATAAAAAGCATGCAGACGCAAGTAATCAATGCATTAAAAAGGGGATGAATCCAAAGTCCGGTTGCCCGGAAATGGTCGAAATAAGAAAGGTCATATGATAGGAAATTTACATGAAGGTTGTATTCCACTATACATATAGCACAATTTACTAAATATAATATAACAGCTCCTGCTCTGAATATTTTAGAATCCAATAATTTATATGCTCTCATTTTATTGATGCACAGTATAGGAAGAAGTATCAGGCAAAAAACACCTACAAAATTAGCGTTACCATTCATAGAAGCGAATAAGTAGGTAAATATGAATAGTACGATGTAAGGGGTAGATGGAAAAATTTGTTTGTATTTTCTTGAAAATATTAAAGGAAAGACTTGGATTATCAATTTTATAAATGGATTTATATCCTTAAATAATGGCAAAACGCTTACGATTAGGACCCAAATAAGAATGTATGATTTAAATGATATTTTCATTATCGTCCAATAAAATGATTAATTTAGATGACATTTTGTTTTCCATTTTGCGGCAAAACAAAGCATTAGTAGTCATAATCTTACTGTAATCACTATGGGTAAGTACCCTTGGTAATTTTTCATTTGGATATGTGCGATGCCAATCGTAATATCTCAAATCATCTTCAACAATGGTATAATTTAATTTACTATTGAATGCTAAAGTGTGAAAGAATACTTCATCACAGCACGATGAGAATTTGAAACGTGTAAGATATTCGGGGTGCTGGTTTATGTATGTCAATATGTAACCGACCATATCCTTATGTAGGCTCCACCAATTACTCCCTTTATAAGGCCGCATGGGTAATGGTTTTCTTAGTTGAAAAAGGGAGGAAAGGCATTTCTGTAATTTAAGGCTATATCTTTTTAATGTCTCTCCGCCCCCTTTGCGTACATTCATTATTCCATTCAGGTGATAATACATATATCTTGGTTCTATTGGGCTTTTCTTGTCCAATTCCATATAAGATTTAGTACTGTCGGAAAAGAAATCATCAAAATACTGGGGACTATGAACGGGATAATCTTGGCCGGAAATCAAGTGGTAATAGTCAAATTCGATTCCAATAGACCGTGCTTTGTTTATCAGTTCCAAAGTTGCATAAATCTGGTCAACAGAACCCCATCTGACGTTATATCGTTTGTCCGTGAAAAAGACATGATGGGAAGCTAATTTTAAGAAGTCCTGATATTTTTTTGTTTTCCGGTCTACATGAACGAAGAAATAATGGTTTTCGCCTGTCATTTTCCGGATAACCTTTTCTAACAAATCCGCGTTGGCATGGGTTTCCACTAAAATGGCATGTAGCATCATGATAAGGAACGGGTTAGAAATGCTTTTGCAGCAGACTGTAGAGCCATGATGCATTCGTTCATTTGGCTATAATCGGGCATAACATCTACTTTTTGTTGCAAGAGGGTTTCACCTAGAATCAGCCTTTCTTGTAAACCAAGTTGGTTGACAAGTGTTGCGGCACGGTCGTCCATCGGATTGTGTATGGCACTGTCTATGAACCAAAAGCATTTACGGAATATCACAGAAAATACAGTGCCATGGAATGAAGTGGTCAAAGATAGTTTGGCAAACTTCATTAGATTTAAAAAAGCCTCGGGGCCTGAATTTTCACAAAGTTTCAATCCTGACTTATGGCTGCCTTTGGGACCCCAAGCCTTGGCTTCCATGATGTAAACAGGCATATTCATGCGATTGGCTATTTCCATGACGACTTTATTGACCGCATCGTCATAATGGAAGGCGTAATAGAAGATGTAGTCACCTTTTACCATTGGTTTATTGAGAGTGAAATGGTTTTCCCAATCTTCCTGTGTAAACATAAGGGTCGGGTCAATCAGTAATTCGATGTCATTACGTCCTGTCATTTTTTTGAATTGTACAACGGCATTCTGTTCACGTACGGAAATGAAATCGAAATTATCCACAAACTTTTTGTATAGTTCGGGATTGTTTGCCTTTTTAGCTATGTCGGTTGCTCCTGTAGACACTGCATAGGCTATCTTTTTCCCTTCTTTTACAAAGTCAAGATAGTAAGCCGTATCGGCATCTGGACAGGCTATATTCCAGACTTGATCACTGCCTGTTATATAGTGTGTGTAATCAAAATGTGCATTTTGTAACTCTTCATTTGAGTTATAAGCTCTATTCGACAGACGGAGTTTGTTTGCTATGAAATTTTCATAGGATGCATGTTGTCTTTTGAGGATACTGTAATACTGTATACTTTTTATCCATTTCTGAAAACGTCCTCGAATCCCCCTTCTGAAAGGGTGGATGGGTGGTAGGATAGAATACATATCACGAGAACCTTCATTGGAAAAGTTGATGATTTCGTTGTCATATCCCATTGCCTTTAAGGTTTGTTGGAGTGCGTATGCTTGTAACAATGAGCCACAGTTGTGCGATGCTTGAAATGTTATGGTCCCTATTTTTTTGTTCATCTTTTTATTTTGTTATGGATATTAACTTTGTATTAATTACGGTACGTTCGTTCTTGGACAAACCAAAAATATATGCCGTCAAGGCTACACTTATAAGGCAAAGGATTCCAGTTATAAAGAAACTCAAGAGGCTTTTATTCCCATGCCAATATAAGACGTACGGTATTATGGGGGATAATAGTCCTACGGCCGTAATCGGCAGATAGACCTTGCGGGCATAATAGGAAAAGGGTAATCCTGTACGCTTTTTTGCAAACGACAACTTAATGAAGTGTGCAATACCGGTGATAAGCAGTTGGGTGAAGAATGCAAGTGCGGGGTTAGCGTGCATTCGTAAAGCTACATACGCCAATGGTACAACCGAAAGCATGAGGATGCCATTGGTTAATTGGAATGTGCGGATTCGTCCCGATGCGTTTACTGAGTTGTTTAATGGATTGGAAAGGCAGTCTATCATTACGTTCAGCAGTATAATCCGGAGGAACGTACTTGTATATGCAGGTGGAGTTTTTAGCCAAAGTTCCAGTGCTTGGTCGGTCATTATAAGGAACGGTAACGACATGAATAGCACCATAAAAAAGGAAAACTTGGCTCCTCTGCAAACCAAGGAATACATATATTCCAACTGGTCGGAAGCATAGCTTTTGGTTATCTGAGGGTTGATTGCCGTCTGAAAATTATTGGCAAACTGTTGTATTGCCCCTTGTACCTGTACAGCTACACCACGGGCAGCATTGACAACAGGCCCGAAGAATACATTTAGCAACATATTCAACCCTTGTGTAACTCCCATTAATGCAAGATTGCCTATAAGGTTCCAACTTGCAAAAGCCCCCATTTCTTTCAGTTTCGCCGTATTCCACATAAAATGAAAATGTGTTTCTTTAAAATGCTTATGGCTGTATGAGGAATAAACAAACCGGATAACTACACTTACTATCAACAATAAGATTGCATAAAGGACGAGCTTGTCAACCGGTGATATGTAAAGTATGTATACGATTACCAGTTTTAAAGTAGCTTCCAGTAAACTGATATAGGCAAACGCACCCATTTTTTCGTGGGCTATGATTGCCGCATTGTATGGTACGCTGATGATATTGACAGACATGACCAATATGGCGCATTGGAACACCCACATTGCAGCAGTCATGCGTTCTTCCGGGATTACCATTTTCTCGTACATGAACCATAGTCCTATTGTCTCAGAAAGGAGGATTATGGTAAAGGCAATCATGGAATGTATGATTAACGCAGTACTGAATGTTTCTGATAACGCTTGGGTGTCATTTTTTGCCAAATCAAAATTTAAATAACGTTGGGTGGCTCCCGTCATAGCTCCATTTAAGAAAGCGAAAAGGGCAACAACACCTCCGACGACATTATATATACCATAGTCCTCCACCCCCAAAGTTTGCAATACAACTCGACTGGTAAACAAACTGATGGAAAGGAGGAATATCATGCGAAGATATAATAATAGTGTATTCTTCGCTATACGTTTATTATTGTCCTGTGTTTGTGACATATTATATAAACAGTCTCAGATTTTGAGAACTTATTTATAGCTTATTCTATGAAGTTAATCTCTCCTGAAGATATCCCTCGTATACACTTTCTCTTTCACATCATCTAAGCAGGCGTCATACCGGTTGGCAATAATAGCATGACTCTGTACCTTGAAAGCATCCAGGTCATTCACCACCTTGCTGCCGAAGAACGTGCTGCTGTCTTCCAACGTGGGTTCATAGATGATGACCTCCGCACCTTTGGCCTTGATGCGCTTCATCACGCCCTGGATGCTCGACTGGCGGAAGTTGTCCGAGTTCGACTTCATCGTCAGGCGGTACACGCCGATGACACACTTCCGCTCTTCGGACGGGTTGAAGTCCCCACGGTTGTAGTAGTCGTAGTAACCGGCCGTGTGCAGTACGCGGTCGGCAATGAAATCCTTACGGGTTTTATTGCTTTCCACGATGGCTTGGATGAGGTTTTCCGGAACATCCTGATAATTAGCCAACAGTTGCTTGGTGTCCTTGGGCAGGCAATAGCCGCCGTAACCGAACGAAGGGTTGTTGTAATGGCTTCCGATGCGTGGGTCAAGGCTTACGCCGTTGATGATGGCTTTCGTGTCCAGACCCTTCATCTCGGCATACGTGTCCAGTTCGTTGAAGTAGGAGACCCGCAAGGCCAAGTAAGTGTTGGCAAAGAGTTTCACGGCCTCGGCTTCGGTCAGGCCCATGAACAGCGTGTCGATGTCTTCCTTGATGGCTCCTTCCTGCAGGAGGGCTGCAAAATCATGTGCGGCCTCGTCCAACCGGGCATCCCCTTCGGGACGGCCCACGATGATGCGGCTAGGGTAGAGGTTGTCATACAGGGCTTTGCTCTCGCGCAGGAATTCTGGCGAGAAGATGACGTTTTCCGTACCCAACTTTTTGCGCACGCTTTCCGTATACCCCACGGGAATGGTACTTTTAATGACCATTATCGCATGGGGATTGACTTCCTTCACTAACTCGATGACTTCCTCCACATGGCTGGTGTCGAAGTAGTTCTTCACCGGGTCGTAGTTTGTCGGTGCGGCGATGACCACGAAGTCCGCACCGGCGTAGGCTTTGGCTCCGTCGAGCGTAGCTGTCAGGTTCAGTTCCTTTTCGGCCAGATACTTCTCGATGTATTCGTCCTGAATGGGTGACTTACGTCGGTTGATCAGGTCCACCTTTTCGGGGATGACATCCACGGCCGTTACTTGATGGTGTTGGCTTAGGAGTGTGGCGATACTAAGCCCTACGTAACCGGTTCCGGCTACGGCTATTTTCATATCCTTTTTCATTTGATGAGTATAGATTTATTACCTTACTTTGCGAACGAGCAAAGTAAGGCTACAATGTTTCACTTATTCTTTGGATTCCGGACAAACATGCCTCTTTCTTCCTCTACAAGGAGTTTTGTCGGGAAAAGGGTTCGCATCCTTCATACTTTTTGTATATCAGCATATTAAGGTGAATCCTGTCATAAAAAAGCCTTCACAAGCCTTTCACTTTTGAAGCTTACGAAAATGTTCCTATGATCTATCATTCAATAGGTTAAGGTGAAATCTTTTGCTCCCCATTCGGAAAGCACGTGTCATCGGCGGTTTATCCAATCACCCAATCTTTCAGCGTATGCCGTTCCATGTCAAAGTTAATTCCGATTTTCACCACGGGCAGGCCGTACAAGGCGAAACGTTCGGATGTGCAATAGCAAAGGTACAAAAATGAAGTGTGGCGTAAAAACTTTATTGCGGAAATCTTCGCTTACAGAAGCTGTATGAATTCCGGTTCTACCTCCACGGCGGCTGCCAACAACATAGGCAGTTCCACTAACAGGCGTTTCACGGTAGTGCCACGTACTGTGACGAGGCTGCCTTCGTAGCCGTGGAGCGGACCGCCGATGATGCGTATTCTACGGTTACGCATGGCCGGCGTGATTTCTTCGGGACGGTAGTATTTGGAAGAGATGGAGGAGGACACGGCACGGATGAAACAGTCCATGTCGGCTTCGCGTACGGTCATGGGTTCCTTGAAGCCACCATGCACGTAACGGTATTGCAATCTGAGGCCGGGTGCCATGAACGGGTCGAGCACGTCGTGTGTGCTGTGGGCGAAAAGCAAGTCACGCATGTAGGGCACATCTTTCCATCCTTGTTTTCCACCCTGCGTCACAACTTTTCTGACTAACGGTGTGAAACATTTTATTCCTTTTCCCGTCAATTTATCAAAAGCCGATAGCTTGGAGTTGGGACGGCTTAGGTCGCGCAAGACATACCATTGGGGCGTTTCGTCCATCTTTCTCAAAAGGGTACTTTTATTACTCCAACTTGTCTTTGCATTTTCTTGTTAGACAGGTTGTTATGTGGATGTTTCCAAAATATATGGGATTTTGAATCGCAATCCATTACGTTTTTCAACCGTATGTTTGTCATTCCGTTTTCCCTCGGCACTTGCATGCTGTTCATGTGGTCTATCTCTTCACAAGAGATGAACCACGTCGCAAAGATATACAAAAAAAGTCAATAAAGTGCTAAGTAACAACGAAAAAAATTGCATTTGTTTTCCGTTCATTGTTTTGCAAAATCGTGTTTGCTCAACGAAAAACAAATAAAGGCTGATTCTGATAAGCCAACTAATCAAATGGAATACAGTATCTTACGCATCAAAAGCTCTAATTAGTTCATCTCTTGTGAAGAGATAGGCCCATTCTCCCAATCTTTTTTTCATCCCCTTACACAGGGAGTTTCCAAAAACATGTTTCATCTTTCAGGATTCACCGTAACTATTTGGTATAAAGCGTATTGTCGGGCTGAACGATAAAAAGGCCATCTTTCAGCCTCTTGTCATGTAGAAGAACGGAAATCAATCTGCGCCAAACGAAAAATCATTCTCAGCCGAATGATTTTTCGTTTGGCGCAGAAAAAAAGTGTGTCATGACGAGATCGGTTTCCACCTCTCTGCAAGGCACGGCTGAAATATGGGCTGAAAGATAGCCGGATGAAAGTTCAGCTTATAAGTGATTTGTTATAAGTGTGTTATAATGTAACCTGAAAGATGAAACATGTTTTTGGAAATTCTCTCTGTAGAGGCTTTTACGGAAAAATATCTTTATCTTGAAGGATTGTCCGATGTGGCGTATAAGCCTATGCAGGCACCGATAAAACCGCCGGAACGGTTCGTACTCAGGTTGACGGCATCCACGCCTCGGGTCATCAGCATCCAATGGCTGCCGGTGGAGTAGTAGAAATCATAATAACGGCCTTTGCCACAGATTTTCAGTTTGACGGGAGCGGTGGTTTCTTTTTCGTCCAAGAACACTGTGCTTATGCGTACCGTTTCCTTTTCCGACCGGGTCAGCGTGAGGGCAGGTTTGCCGCCTACCAACGTCTTTCCGAACACGAAATTGTATTCCTCGTTTTGCAACAGGGTGAAACCGGCCAATTCCTTGGCAGAACGGGGTGTGAATGTCACCTCCGTTTCGGCAGTGAACGTGTGGTGCTGCTGCCGTGCGAATAGGGCTGAGGGGGATTCCTTTTGCGAAATATTCACTGGTTTGGCATGGAGGGCCAATCCCTTTCCGTCGAGGGTGTAAAAGTCCGACGGGTTGCGCAAGAACATCCAACGGATGTCCAACGTGTCCGAGGCGAAGCGGTCGCAATATCCGAAGTTTCCCGTCAGGTGGTTTTCCTTGGGTTGCAACCCTTCCTTTTCGTTGACCGTGGGGATGGCCTTGTCCTTTTCCAAGATGGTCGGCCATCCGTTCTCCCAACTTACCGGCAAGAGGTAAGTGTCCCGCCCCGTATTGTAGAAGTCTTCCTCATACGGGCGGCAAGCCAGGAACACGGCATACCAGTCACCGTCCGGCGTGGACACGAGGTCGGCGTGTCCGGCACTGGTCACGATGTCCGGTCGTTGCGGATCCAATCCCGTGCGTTGCGTCAGGATGGGGTTGCCTTCGGTGAACTCTTCCCAAGGGCCTTCCGGTTTCTTCGAGCGGAAGATGACTTCGGAATGCCATGCGCCCGTCCCTCCTTCGGCGCACATCAGGTAATAATATTTGCCGATGCGGTACAAGTGGGGACCCTCTATCCAGATAGGGTTCTTCTGCACATGGCTGCCCGAACGTACGATTTCGATTGGGTCGCCCACCACGCTGTCGCCTTCCACGTCGAAATAGTGGAGCATGATGCTGCGTTCGCCTTCGTATACATGTCCGCCTACCGGTTCGTCGTTATTTACGATATATCCGCGTCCGTCCTTGTCGAAAAAGAAAGAGGGGTCGATGCCTCCCACTTTGGGCAGGTAAATGGGTTCGCTCCACCCTTTGGCCGGGTCTTTCGTCTTTACGAAGAAATTCCCGGCCCCCACGTTGGTCGTAATCATGTAGAAGGTCTTGTTCTTTTCGTTGTAAGTGATGGCCGGCGCGAAGATGCCTCCCGACACGTTTTGGCGATCGAGGGGGAGCTGCGACTTGCGGTCGAGCACATGTCCCAGTTGTGTCCAGTTCACGAGGTCCTTGCTCGTGAAGATGGGCACGCCGGGGAAAAACGAGAAAGAAGAGTTGACCAGATAATAGGTGTCTCCCTTGCGGCAGATGGAAGGGTCGGGGTAGAATCCGGCCAGGATGGGGTTGAGGTATTGGCGGCTGCGGTCTGTTTCCTTGTCGAAACGGGTGTCGTTCCCATTGTAGGAGAAATAGCTGAACTGTGCCGTTTGTGCCGACGCGAGCAGGCTTGTGCCGAGGGCGGCTGCGAGAAAAAATGCTTTTTTCATTTTCATTCCTTTTTTCGATTAGGAGGGGGCATGGGGTACTTAGCCGCGCTCCCATGCTCCCTTTACTTTCAGCTTATTAATATGACTAACTCTTTTGCTTTAGTCCCATAAATCCCATGCGTTTTTGTTGCTTTGCGGTTCGAAATCCGGAATCTCGCTGACTCCTTGGTCTGTAATGTCCATGGAGCAGGCTATTAAATCTTCGCATTCGCAGTTGAGCACAGTGGTCTGTGGCGTTACATACTTCTTTGTAGCTTTCATTTCTATTATTTCTTTTATGGTTATTTTACAATGAATTTCTTTTCTCCACGGATATAAATACCCTTTCCTAACTTTACACCGTCGTCCACGCGGATACCGGAGAGGGTGTAAACAGCTTGGTCGTCTGCCGTCTTATCCTGTTGTACGGCATCGATACCGGTAGTTCCGGGGATGACACGCATGGCCACGTTGGCTACGGGCTGTTCTTCTTCGATGACGGGAACGCTGCTCAGGTCAAGGTAAGCACGGTTGGCAAAAGTCACGTCTTTATCCATCTTGTACCATTTGTTGTCGCTGTTCAACGCGTAGCAGGATTCGTTTGCGGTTGCAGTGCCCCAACATCCCACGAGGCCATTGTGGGCGGATGCTTCCGTGGCTTTGGCTTCTTCGTCTTCAATTGGGTAAAACTTCACGCCGTCGCCGATGCTTTTGTAGATGTAGGGCATGCCCGGACGCATGACACCGTTGTATGGTTCGAGGTACAGGGTGATGCCGTCCGTATCCTTTCCGGAGATGGTGTACACATATCCGTTGGTGCATACAGCCGGATAGGGCAGGCATACTGTGCCGTAGTTACCGGCTTGCGTGGTGCGTGTTTCCGGGGTTGCCCAGTTGGGTTCCACGTTGGTAAGGAATACATTGGCTAAAGGGAGTTCATACTCTTCTTCCCAACTTTGCCAAAAATGGAAGTCATTTATACTTGTAATATCTTTGAAACTGACTTTTACGGTTTGGTCGCTTCCGTCTTTGTTAATGGTATATTGCAACAAATCCGAATTAAAGTCCACTACTACATAGTTTTTACCGTTGTTGAAACAGTTGTCTTCCCCTGTCTCTTTTACTACTTTGCAATCCAAGTTATTCTCGTTAATCCTGAAGTTGAGTGTAACGTATGCATTAGCCTGGGGATTGGCAGCGGCTACGAGGTATTTGTATTGGGTATGGTAGTTGGCTTTTGCCGTGTTGTTCCAACCGGCTTGTGCGTATGAGCCTCCGAATGTAATGGTTTTGGTGTTATCATCAAATGAGTTGTTTCCCCAAAGTGTGAGATTCATGTCTTCCGCAGACAAAGGGAAGTATTCGTCCGTATATACGGATGACATGTCGAATCCCGTGGTGAGGTAGAGGCCGGTCACGTTGATTGTCCAAGGATTCTCATCACCCTCCGTGTTCTTCCAGATTTGGGGATTCATTGAAATGGCTTCTTCTGGAATCTTGTAATAGCGGCTTAATCCTATCTTTTTAGTGTAACCGTTAATGTCCATCCAACCACCGCAACCTTCTCCGGGAGCTTTTTCAAAAGCCAGGTTCAGGCCCCAAACGTAGTCGGGTTCGGCACCGAAATCGATGCGGACATATTGTCCACGGTATTGTTCAGGGATGTCGAACCGGGCGATGTTGCAGGCTTGTGCGCCATAGTTCTTGACCGTAAATTCGCCACCGTACAATGTGACCCCGATGTTGTCCGGGTTTGAAGCCAAAGTGGTGATGTCTTGTCCTCCTATGTTCAGGCCGTCCAAGCCGTAGTTGATGGTTCCTCCTTCATTGAAATTAAAGTTGTTCAGCCTGATTTTTGTGATGATGATTTCGGCATCCGGGTCGGCTGCCAAAATGGTGGCTATTCCGTTCTCGCTGTTTGCGCCTGTCTCATACAGGTTAAAGTCTGTATGAACACTCATGGGCATCCATTCTTCTCTTCCTTTTTGTTCGATAGTTTTGTTTTCTCCGTTTTCCGTCCATTTGGCGGTATAGGTAAAGGCTAAACGCGTTTCCCCGTTCGTGTATTCGGACCAGTTGAACTTGATGCGGCTGGTTTCCTTTGTCAGTTTGAATCCTTTAGCATCTTCATAAAGGACTATGCCTCCCCATCCGCTCATGCTGAAATAGGTAGGCAGGGTGATTTGGGTGTATTCTCCGTTTGCGGTGTTGTTGGCTGTGTTTGTGAACCCATACCTTGTGGATTCGATTTGCGCGGAAGCATGGAGGCTTAACCACGCGCTGATTAATAGTAGAAACTTTTTCATTTTGAATTTTATTTAAAAGGTTCTTTAAAATATGATTGTTTTTAATTTTTTGCACCGATGCAAAATAACACATATTCTTTCGGTATGCTATTGTTTTATGTAACAGGGATTTTATATGGTGTCATAAATGTTCGGCCAGATTCAAGCTAACGCCTTTTTCCCTTTTGTAGTTTGTGAACTGTTGACTTGGCGCAAAGTTTCTGTTACATAAAAGAAAGCCCGTCACGGGAATAATGAGTAAGTTTGCCCTTATTCATTTTAAAACTTAAATGTGGTATGAGGAACTCATTACTTTTCGGATGTTGTTTGTTGGCGGTGCCTGTGGCTGCGGATGTGTATCAGGGGCGTTACGGGTTGGCGGAACTCATCGACACCGTGCCCTCGAAAGGGCTTGTCACGGAAATCTCTTTCATGAGCCCGGACATTGTGAACGTCCGCCGTTACAAGGTCGGCTGTGAAGTGCCGAAACAAGACCTCGTGGTGACGTTGGCCAAGGGAGAGGTGGATGTGAATGTGTCTGAAGCCGGTTCGAGCTTCATCACGTTGGAAAGTGGAAGTCTGGGCGTGCGGTATTACAAGGCTACGGGAGGCGTGGTGTTTACGGACGCGGAAGGGGAAATCATCTTACGCGAGAAGTTGGGGGCTACGGAACTGACGGAGCGCAAGGACGGGCCGTTCGACTCCTATCGTGTGAAACAGGTTTTCCTGCCCAACAGTACCGAACGCTTTTACGGGTTGGGGCAGTTGCAGAACGGCAACTTGAGCCATCGTGGGCAGACGTATAATTATATGATCGAGGGCAACACCTCCGTGTGGATTCCTTACATACATTCCACCCGGGGGTATTCCTTGTTTTGGGACAACGCTTCGCCCACCACTTATTCGGACGGTGCCAACGGCATGGCGTTCGAGTCGGCCGTGGGCTATGGCGTGGACTATTATTTCATGAAGGGTGATGCGGAAGACGGGAACGAAGCTGTGCGCCGCATGCGTGAGCTGACGGGGCAGGTCCCGATGATTCCCCTATGGGCCTATGGTTATTTCCAAAGCAAGGAGCGGTATGAAAGTGCCGACGAGACTATGGGAGTCGTGTCGCAATACCGCCGATTGCAGGTGCCCCTCGATTGCGTGGTGCAGGATTGGCAATATTGGGGAGGCAACAACCTGTGGAATGCCATGGAGTTCAGCAACCCGAAGTTTGCCAATTACCAGGAGATGGTGGATTCGGTTCATGCCATGGATGCCCGCATGATTATTTCCACATGGGCCAACTTCGGCCCCGATACCAAGCCGTACCGGTATTTCAAAGAGCATGGAGAGCTCATTAAGCAAGGTGAAGACATCATGACCGACACTTATCCCAGTAACGAGGGGGTGGCCATATACGACACTTACAGCGAAGATGCCCGCAAGGCTTACTGGGATTTCCTTTACGGGGGACTGATTTCCAAAGGTGTGGACGGCTACTGGCTCGACTCTTCGGAACCCGACCATTACCAGGGGGGAGAAGACATGGAGGAGACGTTCGACTTCGTGACCGGGATGGGCTGCACGTGGCGTAGCGTGCGCAACGCTTATCCCTTGGTGCATGTGGGTGGCGTGTACGGCCACCACCGTGCCGAACCGGAATTGGCTGACAAGCGTTGCATCATCCTGACGCGTTCGGCCTACGCCGGACAGCAGCGTACGGGGGCGAACACGTGGAGTGCCGACATCACTGCCAGTTGGGAGACGCTCCGCAACCAGATACCGGCAGCCTTGAACCTCACGGCTTCCGGCAATCCCAACTGGAACTCGGACATCGGTGGCTTTTTCAACGGCGATTTGGGCGGACCGGGCAATGAGGAATACAATGAACTCTATGCCCGTTGGTTCCAGTTCGGCACGTTCTGCCCGATGATGCGTTCGCACGGTTCGGGGACGGACAAGGCCATTTACGTGTGGGGTAAGCGTGGTACGCGCTATTTCGACAATGTGGAACGATACATCCGTTTGCGCTACTCCATTCTACCTTATATATATAGTACGGCGTGGGAGGTACACAGCGGAGGGCGTTCGTTCATGAATGCCTTGGGATTGGAATATCCGTCGGATGCCCGTTCGCTCGACGTAAAGGACGAGTATCTTTTCGGAAACAGCCTGTTGGTGGCACCCGTCATGGAATACGGGGCGCGGCAACGTGAAGTCTACTTGCCGGAGGGCGAGGGTTGGTCGGATTTCTGGACAGGCAAAGCTTACGAAGGAGGACAAACCGTGGAGGCCGTTGCCGATTTGGACATGATACCGTTGTATGTGAAGGCCGGCAGCGTGATGCCTTGGGCCAGACGGGCGCAGCATGCCGACGTGGCAGCGTGGGACACCCTTCAGATACGTGTGTACCCCGGTGCGGACGGTTGTTTTACGCTGTATGAGGATGAAGGCGACAACTATAATTACGAGCGCGGTGCTTATTCCACCATACGCTTCGACTGGGACGATGCGGCTCGCAAACTGACCGTAGGGGCACGGGATGGCGCGTTTTCCGGCATGGCAGAACGACGTGTGTTCGACATCGTGCTCGTGGACGGCGTGCTCGGGTGTGCTGACTCGTTGTCTCCGCAAGTGAATTGCCGCGTGGTCTACGATGGAACGTCACAGACGGTAGACGTGGACGGCAGTGCACGAGTGGACGTGGAATACGTGCGAGATGAGGAAGTCCGCATGGAGGACCTGGAGTTCGATGTGGAAACCTTCGACCCTGCTATCCGGGGGAACGGGACGCTCGACGGCCATACTTTCTGCCCCTCGGCGCAAGGGGTGGGCGGATGGTGGCTCAACACGGGCGTAAACCTTTCCGGTTACCGTTACCTCGTGGCGGAACTGGGCGGCCCGGTGCCGAAGACGGTGGCCTTGCGCGCTTACACGCAAAATGCCCTCAACTCTGTGCCTATGGTTTGCCAAGGCGACGGGACTGCACGCAAACTTTACATTGATTTGGCCGAGGCAGGCAACCTTTATGGTGTGGGGCTGTGGTCGTATGCCGCACGGCGGATAGAGGTAGGACGGGTGTATCTTACGGACGAACTGCCACAGGATGCCGTGGGCGATGCTTCCGTGCCTTACCGTTTCACGGCTACGGAGTGGGAGACAGGCGATGCCAACCGCATCCCCCAGTCGGATATCACATACGACGAGGAGGCAAACACCATCACGCTGCGTGCCGACGGCCCCCAAAACACCTGCCTTTCGTTCACGCCCCGGAAGTCCGATTTCTATTACGTGGAGCAAGGGCATCCGTTGTTGTGCGTGAAGGCCAAAGACGTGAGCAGCTTGCCTGAAGATTCCAAACTTTGGTTTGCCATGGGGCGGCATGTGGGCGAATGGGCGGCCACGAAGACTTTCACGGCGCAGGATGGCGATGTGGTGGTCGTTTGGGACTTGTCCTCATTGCTCCCGGCCCAATCACGTTGGCCGTTGTGCCTTTCCGACACGTTCGTCTTCTGTTTCGGGCTGACCAGTACCACGGGCACTTCCGTGGTCAGTGAGATAGGTTTTTATTCGGAAGACGGACTGTCTGGCATCGGGACGGGCATCAACCGTCCGCAGACGGACGGGGTTCCAGCCGGGGCGACCTACAACCTGCAGGGCATGAAGATGCCCGAAGGGGCGGAGCTGCCCTCGGGCATCTACATACGTGGTCGTCATAAGATTTGGGTTAAATAAGGCATAAAAACAGGAAAATATGAAAAAGCATCTTTTTGCATGGGCCTCCGCCGTCATGTTGGCCACCGTCGGGGCCGGGGCGCAGAACCCCATCATACAAACGCGGTATACGGCCGACCCGGCGGCTTGTGTCTACGGGGATACCCTTTACCTCTATACCAGTGTGGACAACGAAGAGGGGGAGGGGTACCAGAAAACCTTTTGGCAACTGTACACCACCACCGACATGGTGAACTGGACCGACCGGGGCACGGTGGCATCTCTGGCCGATTTCAACTGGGCCAACGACAACGGGGCATGGGCACCCCACGTAATCCCGCGCAACGGCAAATGGTACATGTATGCCCCGCTCCAGATGTTGGGCATCGGGGTATTGGTGGGGCAGTCGCCGACCGGCCCTTGGCGCGACCCGTTGAAGCATGCCCTCATCAACCACGACATACGCGACATCGACCCGACGGCCTTTATCGACGACGACGGGCAAGCCTACCTCTATTGGGGGAACAACGGCTTGTGGTATGTAAAGCTGACCCGGAACATGCTGGACTACAACGGTGAAATTACGGAAATCCCCCTGACGGAAGAGACGGTGGGAGGATACGTGGAAACTTATAAAGACGAAAACGGCAACGAACAGGAGCGTGTGATAGGCGTGGACAATTACGAGGAAGGCCCGTGGGTGTACAAACGGGAAGGGAAATACTATCTGGTTTATGCCGCAGGAGGGATTCCCGAGCACCTGTCGTATTCGATGAGCGATTCGCCCACCGGACCATGGAAGTACCAGGGGCGCATCATGGACACGCCGGAGGGAAGCTTCACGACCCATCCGGCCGTGGTGGACTTCAAGGGGCACAGTTACATCTTCTACCACAGCGGGCAACTGAAGGGCGGAAACGGATTCCGGCGTTCGGTCTGCGTGGAAGAATTTGAATATAATGCCGATGGCACGATTCCTTTTATTCCGGCCACCAAAAAAGGGGTGGAAGAAGCCGTGGGCAAGGTGTCGCCCTACGTGCGGCAGGAAGCCGAGATGATAGCCATGTCGGTCGGCGTGCGTACGGCCCAGGACGGCATGCGGGGTGTTTATTTGGATTCGCTCGACATGGGCGATTATGTAAAGGTGAAAGCCGTGGATTTCGGCGAGGCCGGGGCGCGGAGTGTACGGTTGTGTGCCCGGAAAACGGTCAATGACGGGGTTATACAGGTGTGCATCGACAGCCAGTCGAACGTGGTGGCCACGGTGGATGTCGGGGCACAGGATTGGACGGAACTGGTTGCCGATTTGGGCGAGACAGTCAGTGGGGTACATGACGTGTATTTCCGTTTCCGTGCCACGGACACGGCGAGGCGGAACGACCTGATGCAGTTCGACTGGTGGTGTTTCTCATCGCAGACGGCATCCGGGGTGGTTTCCGTGGAGGCGGAAGACAGAAACGGACCGGCACCGTTCGGTTTGTATGACTTGTCCGGGCGGCGCATAGCCGAACCGGGGATGGGAATATACATAAAAGACGGAAAAAAATACATGGGTAGACCCCACGTAAAGTAATTGAGACATGTCATAAAGGGATTCCGGGCGGAAGTGCGTACCTTTATGCCATGATTTTTAATACCTGAAAGGAATATGGAAATGAGAAAAATCTTTTTTGCTGCGGCGTTGTGGTTAGGCGGTGCGGCTTTGTGGGCGCAGGACGGGACGGAAGCGGACTTCCGGAAATGGGCCTTGACCCCACCGAAGGGGTGGAACTCATGGGACTGTTATTACAGTACGGTGAACGAAAACATCACCATGGCCAATGCACGGGCGCAGAAACGCAAATTGCTGGAATACGGTTACGATTATGTGGTGGTGGACATCCGTTGGTATGCCAACCATCCTTCCAACGGCGGAGGGTGGTACAACCAGACGAACAATCCCGAGTGCCAGCTCGATGAGTACGGACGCTACGTGCCGTCTCCCACGCGTTTCCCCCATGGGTTCAAATGGATGGCCGACTCCATCCATCGCATGGGCATGAAGTTCGGCATACATATCATGCGCGGTTTGCCCAAATATATATTGGAGAACCCTTCGGCCTACAAGCTGAAAGGGGCGGAAGAGGTTGGTTGGGACAAAGTGTACACCAGTACCCGGCCCGAATGCACGTGGTTGCAGGACAACCTGACCATCCGTAACAACCGTTACGGCCAGTTGTACTATAATTCAATCGTGGACCTGTATGCGGAATGGGGCGTGGACTTCATCAAGGTGGATGACATCACGCGGCCTTACGCCACCGAGGAGATCGAGATGCTGCGCAAGGCCATCGACCAGTGCGGCCGTCCCATCGTGCTGAGCCTGAGTCCCGGAAAGACCGTGTACGACAAAGTGGACCACCTGCACCGCAACGGCAACATGTGGCGTATGATGGACGACCTGTGGGACAAGTGGTCCAACGTGAAAGATGTCTTTGCCGAAGCAGCCCATTGGGCGGAGCACCATCAACCGGGTTGCTATGCCGATTGCGACATGTTGCCCTTGGGGCAGATTTCCATGACGGTGGGCGACGAGGGCTATTGCAGTGCGGATGCCGGACGGAAGACGAACCTGACAGAGGATGAGCAGCGGACGATGATGACCTTGTGGGGCATCTGCCATTCCCCCTTGTTCTTCGGAGGCGACGTGACGATGTTGGATGCCAAGACCTTGCGCTTGCTCACCAACAAAGACTACCTGAACATGCACGCATACGGGGTGGAGGCCCGTCAGGTGATGAACGAAAAAGGAAGCATCCGTTGGACTTCGCTCGACCCGGCCACGGGCGACCGTTACCTGGCTTTGTTCTACACCGATGCGGGCAACGGGTGGATTTTGGATGACAAGGCTTTGTTCGCCTCGGAAACTTGTACCTATACCACGCAGGAGCATCAGGTGGATGTGGACATCGCCTTGCCCGAGGATACCCGTACGTTGGCCCTTGTCGTGGACGATGCCGGAGACGGGTTTTCCTACGACCACGGCGATTGGATCAATCCCACGTTGGTGATGGAGGACGGCACGGAAGTTCCGCTCACGGGAAGCATGCTGAAAGAGAAATTCACGCAGTCTTTCTATAATGTGGTGCGTGAAAACGAAAACGTCACGGCCACCGGCAAGATGTCTGTCATGGGCGTGAAGTACGACCGGGGTTTCTCTTCCGATGCGAACGCGTTGATGATTTTCTCCCTGCCCGAAGGAGTAGTCGGCTTCAAGGCGGTGGCCGCGTTGGACGACAGCGGAGTGGGGCAGGACGGGGCTACGACCAGTATCAAGTTCTATGTGTTCGGCTGCGACCCGCGCCTGACGGACGACAACGCCGTCAAGACGATGGCGCATACGGTGGACCTGACACAGTTAGGTTACGGCAAGGATCAGAAAGTGGAGGTATATGATGTTTGGGACGGTGGTACTCCGTTAGGTTCTTATTCCGGCAGCGGGCTGGTGCAGGCCGTGAACCGGCACGGAGCGAAATTGCTACGCTTGATGGCAGAGCGTAAGGGGGAAAACAAGTTGGCGTTGCAGGCATCCCGGGACAGTGAGGGCGGTTGTCTGGTCACGGCCACGGTTGACGGCCAGGTAGACGGGCATAGCTATGTGAAGTTCCTGATGGACGGCAAGTTTGTGGGTACGGTCAAGGTGGCACCGGGGACGAAGAGCGTGGCTTACCATGCCGGTATGTTGCCGGACGGACGGCATACGTTCGAGGCGCGGTACAGCGGCACGGTCACTACCCCCTCTTGTGAAGCCGGAAAGATAGAGGTGGACGGTGGCACATCCGTAGCTTCGGCCACGCTTCAGGGAAAGTTGGATGTGTGGGCAGGCGAAGGGCGCATAGACATCTCTACGATGCCGGAAGCGCGCGTCAGCATCTACCGGATCAACGGGATGATGGATTCCGTCTTGACGGCTGATGCTTGTGGCCGGGCTGTGGCACAGTTGGAACGTGGAGTGTATGTGGTCAACGCCGACCGTTTGTGCCGTAAGGTGGTAGTGAAATAATGTAAAACCAATAAAGTGACATACGATGAAAAAGACAGTATTGACATTCAGTCTGGCGGTCGTGGCTGCTGCGGCTTTGGCAAATCCGGACAACCGGGTGTATATTGATGTGGCGCAAAAAGGTGCGGCTATTCCCGAAAGTATGTATGGCTTGTTTTTCGAGGAAATCAACCATGCCGGAGACGGGGGACTTTATGCCGAACTTCTGCAGAACAGGGGATTTGAAGAGCAGGTCTTCCCGGGCGGGATGACTTATCGTGACGGGCGTGTCTACGCTCCGCACGCATTGAATTACTATGGCTTGGACTATTCGGATGCTTATGTGGATTGGGACATAGAGGCAAAAAAATATCAGGGTTGGAACATCACGAGCCAAGGATGTACGTTGGCGAAGGACGTGGCAGCCCCTGAAGTGGTGTTGCACGAAAACACGCCTAATGCCTTGCGCTTGTCCATCACAAATGCTACGGACGCTTCTACGGTCAATGTGGACAATACAGGTTACTGGGGCATTGCCGTGGACAAGGATGCCACGTACAGACTGAGGTTCTACCTAAGGACGGGCGATTACGAGGGAACGGTAAAGGCGATGATTTGCAATGCCGGTGGTGTGCCCATGGTGGAAAAAGACTTTGAAGTGGTGAACGATGGCACTTGGACGGAATACAAGGCAGAACTGGTCTCGCCTTCCAAAATGGACAATGGCCTCTTCCGCTTGCAATTTTCAGGAAATGGGCATATAGACGTGGACTATGTGTCGCTCTTCCCCACGGATACCTACAAAGGCCGGGAGAACGGTTTCCGGAAGGACCTTGCGGAAATGCTTGAGGGACTGGCACCTGCGTTCTTGAGGTGGCCGGGGGGCTGCATCGTGGAAGGCATCACGCTTGAGAACCGTGTGAAATGGAAAGAGACGTTGGGCGACCCGATGACGCGTCGCGGAGAATTCTCGCTTTGGGGCTACCGTAACAGTTACGGTTTCGGTTATCATGAGTTTTTGCAGTTCTGCGAAGACATGGGCATGGACGGGATTTCGTGGCCAATGTCGGCATGTCCTGTTGTCTCAGGAACGGGGATTTCGTCGCAGCCGACGATTTGGAAAACCTGCAACCTTACTTGCAAGACATCCGCGATGCCATTGAATATGCCATTGGGGATCCGGAAACCAATGAATGGGCTGCCAAGAGGGCGGCTGCGGGGCATCCCGAACCTTTCCCGTTGAAATATGTCGAACTGGGCAATGAGAACGGGACGGACCGTTACCTTGACCGTTACGCTTATTTCCACAACACGCTGAAGGAAGAGTATCCCGATATTGAGTTCATCAACACGCTGCATTGGAACGACAGGCCGCTGTTCGGCAAGGTGGATATTTTCGACCAACATTGGTATGTGGCTCCCAAGGCATTCTATGACGATGCCACGCTGTTCGACACAGCCACCCGTGGCGACTATACGGTGTATGCCGGTGAATATGCCGCCAATAACGAAGTCGGCAGCGGCAATATGGACGCGGCTTTGAGCGAGGCCGTGTTTGCAGGGGGAATGGAACGTAACAGCGATTTGGTCTCGATGACCAGTTACGCACCGTTGCTTACTAACGTGAACCAACCCAATTGGTCGTGCAACTTGATTTGGTTCGACAACGATCAGGTGATGGGGCGTGCCAGTTATTACGTGCAGCAGCTCTATGCGCAAAACCGTCCGGATTACAATGTCGCGACGCGTATGCAAAGCCAGCTCCAGCAGATGCTGACGCGGGGGCGCGTGGGTATCGGTACGTGGAACACCCAAGCCGAATTCCGTAATTTAGTGGTGACGAACCACGACGGGGAGGAGAAGTTTTATGAGAGTGACTTTGTGGCTCGTAGCGGTGAGTGGACGGATTTGAGTGGTACGTGGAACGTGACTTCCGATGGGACATACGCACAGACGGCGGACGGGACTCCCTGCATCAGCCTGATGAATGCCTTGTCGGTCGGTAACTGCACGGTGGAAGTGGAAGCCAAGAAGACGGGCGGTGCCGAAGGGTTCTTCATCGTTTTCGGTGCGGACACCTTGTCGGCTGCGGATTATTACCGGCTGAACATCGGAGGTTGGGGCAATACGGAAATCGGGTTGGAGAAGGTCACCGGCGGCGGAGGCGGTGTCTTGCTCGGTGAGAAGTCCCCGTGCGTGGTGTCTACCGGACAATGGCATAAATTCAAGGTCGTCTTGCGGGAGGCGAAATCGGTGGAATGTTATATGGACGGGAAGTTGGTCTTTACGCATGACTTCTTGGACATCCTGCCCGGACGGGTACAGGCTTTCGGGGGATATGATGAGAAGAACGGTGAAATCGTGGTCAAAGTGGTCAATGCGACCGATTCCCTGATGCCGACGGCCTTCCATCTCAATGCGGCGAACATACGGCCGGAAGGCAAGGTCGTGACGTTGGCTGCCGATGCATTGACGGACGAGAACTCATTGGAAAATCCCACGAGGATCGCGCCGGTGGAAAGCACGTTCGACGGATTCGGAACGGAATTCACGTACGAAGTGCAGCCGCGTTCGCTCACGGTCATGAGAATCAAGGCCGATGCGGACGGCGTAAATCCCATCGCCATACCGGATTATGACTATACGGACGAACCGATGGCACTTTATGAGCCGGTTCGGGCGCAAAAGGAAGCACGGAACAGGCTTGAGAATCTGATAGCCTATGCGAAACAAAATCATGTGGAAGGGGCAAACCTCTCGGGAGCGTTGGGGAAACAGTTGGAATCTTCCGGGATTTTGTTGGAAAATCCGGAGGCCGGAACCAAGGATTTGAAGAATGAATATACGAAATTGGACAATGTGCTTGTCCGCTACTTCAAGGCGCAAATGACAGACGAGGGGGACTGTACGGACAAGATACAGAATGCCGATTTCAAGACGATGCAGACCACCGGTTGGCAGGGCAGCATCCCCTCTTTGGAACACAACGTGGGTGAGTTCTTTAATTGCCGGTTCGATATGTACCAACAGCTTACGGGACTTGAAGACGGTTATTACCTCATTTATGTGCAAGGTTTCTATCGTAACGGAGGGACAGCCGAAGCATACGAGAAGCATGCGAAAGGGACGGAAGTGTTGGATGCCGTCTTGTATGGCAATGAGGACAGGGTGGATGTCCAGTCGTTGTATGAAGACGGAGCCGGGCTTGGAGGATATAACGGGTATAGCGACAACCGGGAGCAGGCCGAAAAAGACTTCAACCATAGTGAAGGCACTTACGCCAATTATCTGATTACGAAAGTGGAAGGCGGACGTTTGAAATTGGGATTGAAGAAAGTGCGTGAGACATTGAACGATTGGACTTGTTTCAACAACTTCCAGCTTTATCGCTTGCCGAAAGTAACGGACATAAAGGACGTGACGTCCCGGGGAGGCGCTTGTCCTGAAGCGGCTTACGACTTGTCGGGGCGCAAATGGGATTTAGATGAGATTCCGTCCCGCAAAGGCATATATATAATAGGTAATAAGAAAAAGTTAATAAAGTAAGTTGCGGATAAGGAATGGACAAGAAAGGTTTGTTTGTTTTTGCTGTGGCTTTGGCATCGGCTTTCACCGGTGCCAAGGCACAGTCGTTGCATGTGGATTTGGCGCAACGCGGCCATGAAGTGAACAAAGACATGTATGGCATCTTTTTTGAGGAAATCAACCATGCCGGAGACGGCGGACTTTATGCGGAGATGGTGCAGAACCGTGGTTTTGAGGAACATGTGCTTCCCCGGGGCATGGTGTACCGCGACGGGAAAATTTATGCTCCCAATCTGCCTTCTTACGCTACGCATGAAAAGGCCGATTGGAGCGACAAGTGGGACATGGAGGCCAAGAAAATGCAGGGGTGGCGTGTGGAGGCGGAAGGTTGCTGCGTCGTATACGAAGTATCGGAACCCGACGTGCCGTTGCACAAGAACACGCCGAATGCCATCAGGTTGGATATGGAAGGGGTAGGCAAGGTGACGTTGGCCAATACCGGTTATTGGGGGATGTCAGTGCGGAAAGGTGAGAAGTATGATTTGCGTTTTCACTTGAACTCGTCCGACTATAAAGGGACATTGACGGTGGAAATTTACGATGTGGAACAAGGAAAGGCGGTGGGAAGCGAAAGCTTGCAACCGGCCATGCCCGGCGGGTGGACGGAATTTGCGGCTACTTTGCAGGCGGCTTCGGATGCACGTAATTGCGAGTTGCGTATCGTTTTCAATGCTGAGGCCGCTGCGGAGGTATGGGTGGATTATGTGTCCTTGTTCCCCCGTGACACGTTCAAAGGACGCAAGAACGGGATGCGCAAGGATGTGGCCGAAATGCTGGCAGGTCTTCATCCCCGGTTCATGCGTTGGCCGGGTGGTTGCATCGTGGAGGGCGCGACACTGGATAACCGTGTAAGGTGGAAAGAAACGTTGGACGACCCCATGAAGCGGCGCGGTGAATGGTCGCTTTGGGGCTACCGTAACAGTTACGGTTTCGGTTATCATGAGTTTTTGCAATTTTGCGAAGATTTGGGGATGGACGGCATGTACGTGGCCAATGCTGCGTTGGGCTGCTCTTATCGGAACGGCGACTATACGGACGACCCGGCGGAGTTGGAACGTTATTTGCAGGACATCCGCGATGCCATAGAGTATGCCATAGGGGATCCGTCAGCCAATGAGTGGGCTAGACGGCGTGCAGAGGCCGGTCATGTGAAGCCTTTCCCTTTAAGATATGTGGAAATCGGAAATGAAAATTTTGGACCGGTCTACGTGCGGCACTTCAACTACATGTACGGCAAGCTGAAAAAAGAGTATCCGCAAATCGTATTCATCAACACGATGGGCGGCGGGGACGACGAAATGAAGGACGTGGCGAAAACCGACATGGTAGATCCGCATTGGTATGTCAATCCGGATTATTTCTTCGGAACCAATGATTTGTTCGACAAGAGGCCGCGTCGGGATTTCACGGTTTATGTCGGCGAGTATGCCTGCAATGCCGAAGTGGGAAGTGGCAACATGATGGCGGCTCTGAGCGAGGCGGCGTTCATGTTCGGGATGGAACGCAATAGCGACTTGGTCAGGATGGCAAGTTATGCCCCCTGTTGGTCAATGTGAACCAACCCAACTGGGCTTGCAACCTGATATGGCTCGATTCTTACCGTACGATGGGGCGTGCCAGTTATTATGTGCAGAAGATGATGGCGGAACATCGTCCGGACTACAACGTGGCCGTCAGCATGACACAGACGGATCCCGAGAAAAAGTCTTTCCGGAAAGGGACGGTAGGAGTAGGGACTTGGAATACACAGGCAGAATACAGGAACGTCAAGTTTACGGCAGACGGGCATACGCGTGAAGTGGACGCAAACGAATGGCGGGGAGAGCGCGGCACGTGGGCCGTAGAGGGAGGCGTGTTGAGCCAGAGCGGGACGGAGACCTGTACGATGTCGGCCTTGCCCGGCATGGCTTACCAGGACTATACGGTAGAGCTCCAGGCACGCAAGACGGGCTGTGCCGAAGGATTTTTCGTATTTTTCGGATGGGACGAGATTTCGCGCAAGGGTTACGTCTTCAACGTGGGAGGTTGGGGAAACAGCAGCACGGCCGCCCAAATCGTGGACGGGGCTTCTACGGGAACCATAATCAGCCCTTCCATACCGATGACGATAGAAAGCGGCCGTTGGTACGACCTGAAAGTGGAGGTCCGGAAAGAGGTAGCCACACTTTATGTGGACGGGAAGAAGGTTTGCGAAGCCAAAGCCCCGTCTTTCTCCAAACAGTTCTTTGCTGCAGGTTATGACGAGGCAGAGGGGGAGACCGTCATCAAGGTGGTGAATGCCGATACGACGGCTTACAAGACCCGGGTGTGCATTGACGGCGCAGCACGGGTGGCCGCATCGGGAAAGGTGGTCACGCTGAAAGCGGACAAGCCCACCGATGAAAACACATTGGATGAACCGGAAAAGATTGTGCCGGAAGAAAGGAGCTATTCAGGTTTTTCCCGTAAATTCAGCTACACCTTTGAACCGCTTTCGGTCACGGTGCTCAGGATTAAAACAACACGTTGAAAGACAAGTTTAAAACAATATAGTTTATATCGAACAATGAAGACCAAGAAGAAAAACGTTTTGATGGCATGGGCATGCTTCGTGGGCATGCCGGTCTTTTCCCAAAATCCGATTATACCGACCTGTTTCACACCCGACCCGGCACCTTTTGTGTGCGGTGATACGGTGTACCTTTTTACAGACCATGACGAGGATGACGCACAGTATTTCAAGATGAAAGACTGGTTGCTGTTTTCCACGGCCGACATGGTGAACTGGACGTTCCGGGGCGTACCTTTGTCCACTGGGACGTTCAAGTGGGCCAAGCAAGGCGATAACGCCTGGGCCTCGCAAGCCGTGGAACGGGACGGGAAATGGTATTGGTATGTGGCCGCCGAGGATTCGGTGAAACATCTGCACGGGATAGGAGTGGCTGTGGCAGACCGTCCCGAAGGGCCTTACCGCGACGCGATAGGCCGTCCGTTAGTGCCGGGGGATTGGGGCTTTATCGACCCTTCCGTATTCATCGACGACGACGGGCAAGCTTATCTTTTCTGGGGAAACAACGGGCTATGGTATGCCAAGCTCGGGCGCGACATGGTGTCTTTGGCAAGCGAAATCATTAAGGTGGACACGGAAGATACGACGGCGTTCGGTCCGAAAGTGATGAAGCATGACTGGCAGTTGAATAAGAAAATACCCAAGACCGGATTCGAGGAAGCACCTTGGGTGTACAAACGCGACGGGGTGTATTACATGGAATATGCCGCCGGGGGAGTTCCTGAACATTGGGCTTATTCCACGGCAAAGGATATAGCCGGTCCGTGGACATACCGTGGGCGCATCATGGACGAGGCTCCTGCGAGTTTCACGATTCATGGCGGTTCCATAGAGTTCAAAGGCCGCCATTTCATGTTTTACCATGACGGACGTCTGCCGAACGGGGGCGGATTCCGCCGTTCCACGAGTGTGGAAGAGTTCACACGGGGGGCAGACGGGTCGATTCCGCATATTCCTTTTACGAAGGATGGGGTGAGGGTTCCCGTCCGTAACCTGAATCCCTACATGAAGGTGGAGGCTGAAACTATGGCTACGGGTTACGGTTTGAAGACCGACCGCAGTTCGGGACCGGAGCATTGGCTGACGCGCATTTTCAACGGTTCATGGCAGCGTGTGCGTGCCGTCGATTTCGCTTCGGGGGCCAGTCGGGTGGTTGCCCGTGTACGTGGCAAGTCCGGAGGTACGGTGGAGATGGTGGTAAACGGCAAGACCATAGCCACGCTCACAGTAGAGGGCGGCAAGGACTGGCATACTGTATCCGCTCCGGTGGAAAGCGTGGCAGGAGTCCACGATTTGATGATTCTCTACCGGGGAGGAGACGAGGAGTTATTTGAATTTGATTGGTGGAAAATGGAACGTTAAATAGATGGATATGAAAAGAATATTGGCGAGTGTATGGCTGTGTGTGTGGACATTTGCGGCCTTTCCGCAGGCTTCTTCGGATTTGGGTAACGGCAGTTTTGAGAATCCAGTGATTTACGCGGATGTGCCGGATCCGGACATTATCCGTGTGGGAGACACGTATTACATGGTGAGCACCACGATGCACATGTCGCCGGGGTGTACGTTGATGAAAAGCCGCGACCTGGTGAACTGGCAGGTGTTGGGGTATGCGCACGACCAATTGGAGGAAGCGGACGGTTTTGCATTGAAGAACGGGCAGAACGACTATGCCCGTGGTTCCTGGGCGGCCAACCTCCGCTATGACAAATACGAGAAGAGGTTCTACCTTATCGTGTCGTGCAATACGACCATGAAATCGTACATCTTTACGACGACCGATATAGAACACGGTCCGTGGCACCGCAACGTCGTGGACATGTGTTATGACCCCGGATTGCTGTTCGACGACACGGGGACGGAGTGCAAGAAATATGTGGTGCATCCGGATTTCAGTTTGGAAAAGCATGAAGGTTATCTCCGGGAGATTATCAGCGACGGGCGCGGCAACGTGTCGTTGGGTCCGTTGGTGCAGATTATGGACTACGGAAATTTGGAGAACCCGGCCAAGGGCTTGCGTGCCGAGGGATACCATGGCTATAAGGTAGGAGACTACTATTATATCTTTATGATTCAGGGCAACGGTTGGCAGCGTCAGGAAATCGTGTGGCGTTCAAAGAGCCTTGAACCGGGCACGTTTGAAGGGCGGTTGGTCTTTGCCGGCAATATCCGGAATACGGACGGTACGGATTATATCCCGTTTACGGGCGTGGCGCAAGGCGGCATCGTGGATACGCCGGACGGGAAGTGGTATGCGCTTTTGTTCCAAGACTACGGGGCGGTAGGGCGTATTCCCGTGCTGATTCCCATGCGTTGGACGGACGACGGATGGCCGGTGATAGGGAACGACGGCAAAAGTGTGGACAGGGTGTTGCCCAAGCCTTTGGACGGGCAGCCTGTGACCGGTATCGTGGTGAGCGACGAGTTCGACAACGGGCGTGAGCGTTATCTGGTTTCGGAGGAGCACGCGGGCGGTGAGGTGACGGCAGGCTTGCCGTTGAAGGCCCTTGCAGATGCCACACCGGAAGAAGTGGCCCGGAATGAATACGGGTTCAACGGTTCCATCCTGAAACGGGAATGGCAATGGAACCATAATCCCAACAACAACCTGTGGTCGTTGACCGACCGTAAGGGATGGCTTCGCCTGAAGTCCGGCCTTTTATCCAAAAATATACGGGAGGCACGCAACACGCTTACGCAACGCACTTTCGGACCGACATCTTCGGCGGTGACGTGCTTGGATGTGAAGAAGATGAAAGACGGGGATTGTGCCGGCATCACGTCCTACCAGAACCAATATGGGTTTATCGGAGTGGTGCAGGAGGACGGGAAACGCAGCATCGTGATGCGCAGGGCGACGAAGAAGGATGATGCCGAAGGGCAGGTCATGGGACAAGTCCCGATGGAAGGACGTAAGGTTTGGCTCCGGGTGGATTGCGATTTCCGTGACAAGACGGACAAGGCACGCTTCTATTACAGCATGGACGGCAAGGGATGGGAGCCTTTGGGCGATGCCTTGCAAATGGCATTCGACTGGCCCGATTTCGTGGGACAACGCTTCGGCCTGTTCTATTACAGTACGCAACAGACGGGCGGATGCGCGGATTTTGATTTTTTCAGAGTGGATAAGGATATTATTGAATGACAACTGTTTCAGCATGAAAAAGAATAAGAAAAAAATATTTGCGGCCATGGTTTTGTGTATGGCCGGGATATTGCAGGGAGAAGCGCAGACCTCGTTTTGCAATCCCCTCAATTTGGAATATCGTTTTAACATCAGCGATGGCAAGTACCGGGAAGCAGCCGACCCTATGGTCATCCTGTTCCAAGGCGATTATTACCTCTTTGCCTCCAAGTCGGGAGGGTATTGGTGGTCGGAAGACTTTTTGGATTGGCATTTTGTAACGCCCAACAAGACGTTGGACATTGAAAAGTATGCACCTTCCGTGTGGCAAATCGGGGAATGGATGTACTACACTTCCTCGGAAAGCGGTGCCATTTACCGGAGCAATAACCCGAAGAGCGGACGGTGGTATAAAGTCTGCGACAACCCGCATCCTTGGAACGACCCGTGGATATTCGTGGATGATGACGGTCGCGTCTATGCCTATTGGGGAAGCGGTGAAAGTGGCGGCATCAGTTGTTGCGAACTGGATCCCAATGACAGCTTCAAGCCTTTGACGGAGGATGTGGTGTGTTTTGGGACGAACACGGACGAACACGGCTATGAAGTCGGAGGTGACAATAACGAAGGCGGCAACCCGTGGACGGAAGGGGCGGCCATGTTCAAGCACGACGGGAAGTATTATCTGACCTATGCCGTGCCGGGCACGCAACTGCGCAGCTACTGCGACGGTTATTACGTAAGCGATTCTCCCATGGGGCCTTTCACTGTGGGCAAGAACAGTCCGGCGACGTTCAAATCGCGTGGTTTCGTGACGGGTGTCGGCCATGGGGGGCTGTTCACGGACAAGGCCGGGCGCGTTTGGACAATCGACTGCGTGAACATTGCCAACAAGCATTGGTTCGAGCGTCGCCTGGCCGTATTCCCCGTTACGGTGGAGGAGGACGGCTTGCTGCATACCCACACGGCCATGGGAGATTACCCCCAACATGCACCGGGAACTGTGCCCGAAGGAAACGGGGATGCCTTGAAGGGGTGGAACTTGCTGTCGTATGGTAAAAAAGCCAAGATTTCTTCCATGCGTGACAACCATCAGGGGCAGTTGGCTCTGGACGAAGACATGCGTACGTTCTGGAGCGCACGGGATGGCAGTGAAGGGCAGTGGCTCACGGTGGATTTGGGGCAAACCTGTACCATCAATGCCGTACAACCGAATTTTTACGAGTACGAGGCCGTTTGCTTGGACGGGCGAGACCGGAAGACCCCCACGAAGTATGTGGTGGAATGTTCCGGGGACGAGAAGACGTGGCAGGTTGTCGTGGACAGGTCGGATGCAGAACTTGACTTGACCCACGACTATACGGAATTGGAGAAACCCGTTGAGGCGCGTTACGTGCGGATCACGAATAAGGGAGAAGTGCCGGGCGGCGGATGCTTTGCCTTGTCCGGTTTCCGTATTTTCGGTACGGCGCAGGGGGAGAAGCCTGCCGCAGTGAGCGGTGTGAAAGTGGAACGTGTGGCGGCCGACCGGCGGTGTGCCCGTCTGTCGTGGGATGCTTCGGCCGGTGCGGACGGCTATCTCGTACGCTTCGGCATTGCTCCGGACAAATTGTGGAACCACTATATGGTCTGGGGCGGGACGGACTTGGAAATCCGAATCCTGATGAAGGGTACACCTTATTATTACCGTGTGGATGCCCTCAACGGGAGCGGCGTGACGGAGGGAGATGAGGTGTACGACGACCACGGAACCGGGACAACTGTCGAGGCGTGTACTGCGGTAGGTTACAATCCCCAGGGTGTTTATACTTTGGGAGGGGTAAAGGTCGCTTCTTCGGAGAGCCTGAGGCCGGGCATTTATATTGTGGACGGTAATCCTGTTTCCATCCGGTAATCTGTGCTCATGGACAGCGAGGCGGTTTTCCGCCTGTAGGATATTGAAAAGGATGTGCCGGTTTCGTCGTGCACATCCTTTTCCTTTATAATTTGACCGGATGGAAACGTTTTGGGCTTTCGGGTTGTCAATATGAAAGCAAAAAGCCGTTTTTAGCTTTTGAGTTTCTTGTTTTTGTTTTCTTTTTAGGTCTCATTCTTGTTGCTTTATATACATATATTTGCATTTTTATAGTCCGAATTATATTCTTTTAAGGAAAAGGGCGCGCCAATCTCAGCCGGATGATTTTTCGTTCGGCTGAAAAAACATTTTTTTTCTCCGCACGTTGTGCGGGCAATCTCTGCATACCGGTGGATTTTTCACATGGAAATCATTGTAGAATCAGCTTCAGGTGCCCTGTTTTTCTCTAAATGGTGCATCCTTGCCGACAAGAAACGGCTTTCAGGATGTCAGCTTTCAACAGAGTTTTTCGTGCTTGCTTTCGGATAGACAGGCTTTTTCCATCTTTTGCGCTTACTTTTTGTAAGTATTCTCCCCGTTTGCCTGACAAACGGTACTCTTCATGATGGCACGAGAATCGCGTATTTCCGGGCTTTCCCCATAATCGGGCCCGGAATAAAGGATTCTCGCGAGGGTTGGTTTGACAGTTTGGCAAGTTGCTGAATGGTTTGTTCCATGCCGTTTTTGCGTTTCCTGTTTTCCGGTAAGGTCCGGGTGGGGATTGGCACGGTGCTTATGGCAGTTTTTTTCATAAAATAAGCACATTTTGCATTCTTGCGACATAGCATAAAGTCCGCGATACATATAAAAAGGTTTATTTCCTTGTGAATCCATACTTTTGTGGTACGAATAAATCCAATATCGTATGAACAGAATAAGAACATGTATTGCAGTTTTGCTTTTTAGCTTGATGGGAGGGATGACCGCCTGTGTCTCGAAAAAAGAGACGGCATCCTCCACGTTTAAGAATCCCGTTTTATGGGCAGATGTGCCCGATCCGGACGTAATCCGTGTAGGGGACGACTTTTACCTGATGTCCACCACGATGCACCTGATGCCCGGAGGGCCGGTGATGCATTCGAAGGATTTGGTGAATTGGCAGACGGTGAGTTTCCTTTTCGACCGCCTGACGGATTCCCCGAAATATGACATGCAGGGCGGGACGGTGTACGGCCGTGGACAGTGGGCCACGTCGCTCAAATACAAGGACGGGATGTTTTATGCCCTCTTTGCCCCGAACGACAGTCCCGGAGGCGACAGTTATTTGTACCAGACGGAAGACCCGAAGAAAGGATGGACGCTGAAGGCCCGTTTGCCGCATTTCCATGACTGCTCCTTGTTTTTCGATGAGGACGGACGGGTGTACGTATTCCACGGCACGGGGCTGGTGCAGGAACTTCGGCCGGATTTGACGGGAGTAAAAGAAGGCGGATTGAACTTGACCTTATTTGAAAGGGATTCCACGGAGACGGGGTTGCTGGAAGGCAGCCGGGTGGTAAAAAAGGATGGGAAATATTATTTGTTCATGGTCTCTTGGCCGAAAGACAAGCCGCGCAGGCAGGTGTGCTACCGTGCCGACAAGTTGGATGGGACTTGGGAGAAACGCGTGGTGCTGGAGGACAACTTTGCCGGTTTTCCCCATGTCGGGCAGGGGACGATAGTGGACGATGCCGACGGGAATTGGTATGGCATCATCTTTCAGGACCGTGGAGCCGTGGGGCGTGTGCTTACGTTGGTGCCTTGCCGTTGGGAAGACGGTTGGCCGATGTTGGGAGACGAGGAGGGGAAAGTGCCCCTGACGATGGACATACCCTGTGGAGGAACGTTGGACCGCGAGGCGGCCATCGTGACCAGTGACGAGTTCGATTCGCCCCGTTTGTCGATGAATTGGCAGTGGAATCACAATCCGGACAATCAGGCTTGGTCGCTGACGGAACGCAAAGGATGGTTACGCCTGCGTACGGGCCGGAAGGCAGGCCATATCTTTGAGGCCGCCAACACGGTTTCCCAACGTATGATGGGGCCTGAATGCAGCGGAACCATAAAAATGGACGTGAGCCACATGGCGGACGGGGACTGCGCGGGATTGAGTGCTTTCAACGGGGATGCCGTGCAGTTGTCGGTGTCCTGCCGTGGCGGGCGGAAAGTCTTGCGCGTGGAGGAAGCTTCCGTGCGGCTGTCGGAAAAGGACAAGGCCATAGAGGGCGTGGATGCCCGCGTGACGGGTGAAACGGAAATCGGAGATGGCGTTATATATCTCCGGATTGATGCCGACTTTAACGTGGGGCAGGACTTGGCGCGTATGAGTTACAGTACGGACGGGGAGTCGTGGACACGTTTGGGCGAGGATTTCAAGATGAAGTATGATTTCACCCGCCTGTTCATGGGAAGCCGTTACGCCATTTTCAATTATGCCACGCAAGGACCGGGTGGATATGTCGATATAGACTATTTCCATTTCCGCTGCGGCGAGAAATAGCCTTTTTGATTCATAGCGCAAACAACGTGCGACATAAAATAAAGTATGGGAAGCGATTTCATGCTACCTTTACGGTTGGAAATAGAAATTAACTAATAAAAACAGAAATGAAATATAGTCTTTGTCATCGATTTAAAGTAACGACCTTCGTGGCGGCTACTTTGTTGGCGGCATCCGGGATGCAATCGTGTCAGGACGAAAACCTGGTCGGTCAACCCACGTGGTTGAACAATTCCATTTATGGCTGGTTGCAGGAACAAGGTAACTATGGATATACGCTCCGGCTCATTGACGACCTGGACATGGCAAGCGTATTGAACCAGACAGGAAGCAAGACTTTGTTCGCAGCGGACGACGCAGCCTTTGAGACCTTTTTCAAGGAGAACGGTTGGAACGTGAAGAACTATGGACAGTTGTCCTTGGCCCAGAAAAAGATGCTGCTCAACAGTTCCATGGTGAACAATGCTTACCTGATAGAGCTGTTGTCGAACGTCCCGGGCAATCCTCCGCAAGAGGGGATGTGCATGCGCCGCGAAGTGGCGTTGAGTGTCTACGATTCCGTGGCACGGATCATGCCGGAGGACATGCCCCGAACCAAATATTGGAATAAGGTACGCGGACGTAAAGACGGGGTGCTCCTGATGCGGGACAACAGCAGTGCCCCCATGATACACTTGTTGCCGAGGTTCATGAAGACCAATAACATCACGGATGGCGACTTGGCCAAGTTGACGAACGGCAAATCCCTGTCTGCGGCAGAGTCGTGGGTGAACGGCATAAAGGTACTGGCTCCTACGGACATCACATGCAAAAACGGTTACGTGCAAAGGGTGGAGGAAGTAATCACGCCGACAGACAACATGGCGGAAATCATCCACAAGCATCCCGTCATGAGCGAGTGGGCCAAACTGTTGGATTTGTACAGTGCCCCTATTTATGATGCTGCTGCCACACGGGAATACAACCGGCTATATAATACGTCGGATTCTGTCTATGTGCTGCGTTATTTTGCGAAGCAAGCCAATGGCGGACCGAACCTGCAGGACCCCGACAACATACAGAACCAAGTGCCCGGTTATTTGGAATTCGACCCGGAGTGGAACCAGTATATGTACACCAATACCTATAACAAGACGCTGAATTATGATTGCGGTGCCATGTTGGTGCCGACCGACGAGGCTTTGGAAAAGTGGTGGGACGGAGAAGGCAAGGCGCTCCAGGATGTGTATGATTCTTTGGTCAACGTGGACATCAATGTGTTGAACAAATTAATCAATGTCAACATGATTACTTCATTCGTCGACCATGTGCCGTCCAAGTTCGAGAGTATCACCAACGATGCCAAAGTGAGCATGGGAGTAAAGGAAGAGGATGTGGACAGTTGTTTTATGGGGTGTAACGGGGTGGTTTACCTGACGAATAAGGTCTTTGCCCCGGCTGCCTATCGTTCCGTTTCTTTTCCGGCCTTGGTGCGTCGCAACACCACCATGGGAGTGGTGTATTGGGCTATCGAGCAATTAGGATTGGATGCCTACCTGAATTCAATGGATACGCGTTACAGTCTGGTGCTCCCCACGAATGAAGCCTTCCTGAAGTACATAGACCCTTGTACGTACGGGCAAGGCACGTCCACGCTCTATGAGTTTTTCTGGGACAGCGACAAGCAGAACGTGGGTGCCTACAAATACCAGTATGACATGTCCACGGGGACGATTTTGGATCCCGATGACAAGGAAACCGTTTATGCCAACAGTGCTTCCGGCAAGGACAACGACCCGGTTATGAACCGCCTGAGCGACATCATGGAGAATGTAATTGTCGTGGGTGACATTGAAGACGGGCATACCTATTATAAGACGAAAGGTGGGGGGACAATCAAGGTGGAAGGCAGCGGAACGGGTATCAGGATCAGCGGTGGCTTGCAGATTGAGCAAGACGCTCCCCTCAGTGTTTCCACGATTTATGACCAGACGGAAAACGGAAACGGCAAGGCTTACGTGATTGACGATGAGATTCTGATGACGAGCCGCAAGTCTGTTTACCAGACCTTGACGGAGCACGAGGAATACTCCCGTTTCCTGGAACTGTTGAGCGGCGGCGACCCGGACTCGACGGAGTATAACTTGCTGACGTCCCAAATAGATGACAAGTATTCTTGTGTAGACCAGAATATACGCCTGTTCGAGACATACAATTATACGGTTTATGTGCCGACCAACGAGGCCATAGAAGAATTGCACGAGAAAGGCATCCTCCCGTATTGGGAAGACTTTGACAATGCAACCGACCCCGATGCCCGTTACAGGATTAAAAACAAGATTGTGAATTTCTTGCGTTACCATATACAGGATAATTCCGTATACATTGGCGACGGAAGCGAAAGCGGAGTCAAATATGAAACGGCCAAACTGAATCCGGCCAACCGGCGTTTTTACAGTGTGACAGTGGACAAGGAGGGCAATGACGGCATGACGGTGACCGACAACCTCGGGCGGACGCGGCGTGTGGTGACCACCGAAGGGCTTTACAACAACATGTGCCGTGAATATGCTTTCGATACGGGGAAGAACACCATATACACCTCGTCATACGCCGTGGTGCATTTGATTGACGGGGCATTGATGTACGACGAAGAGCAAATGGAGAAATATGAATAACAGGCAATGTCGAATTGATAAATAAACATTATGAATAACAGAATATTAATGACCGTCCTATGGCTCGGGCTTATGGTCGGTTCGGTTCATGCCCAGATAAAGACCGTCAGCGGGACTGTCCGGGATGAAATAGAAACATTGATAGGGGCATCGGTCTGCGAGGTGGACGCTACGGGGCGTACCATTAACGCCACAATCACGGATTTCAACGGGCATTTCGCCATGAAGGTGAAAAGCACGAAGAACAAGCTGAAGATCAGTTTTATGGGGTATAAGACACAAACTCTCCCCATAAACCGTGCGGTGTATAACATCACGTTGGAGTCGGCTCAACGTGTGATGAAAGAGGTGTCGGTCGTATCCAAGAAGCGTTTGAACAGCGGGGGATTGGCCATTCCGGAGAGGGAAGTCAGCTTTGCCACCCAAACCATTTCCACGAAAGAATTCGAGGGGTTGGGCATTACGACTGTCGATGAAGCCTTGCAGGGACGCATCGCCGGACTTGACATCATTTCCAATTCCGGTAATTTGGGAAGCGGGACCACGATGCGTTTGCGCGGAACGTCCTCCATCAGTACGCTGACCAACCAAAACCCCCTTATTGTCGTGAACGGCAACACATGGAACGTGGACATGAGCACGTTCGACATCAACAGTGCCAACGATGAGTCGTTTGCCCAACTGCTGAACGTCAATCCTGAAGACATTGAGGAAATCAGCGTGTTGAAAGATGCTGCCGCCACGGCGATTTACGGCTCGCAGGGAGCCAACGGGGTCATCGAGATCAAGACCAAGCGTGGTAAAAGGGGCGCACCGACCGTAAGTTATTCCTTGCGTCTTACGGGGACTTACCAACCGGAAGGCTATAAGATGCTGACGGGGGACGAATACACGATGTTGCTGAAAGAAAGTTATTTCAATCCGGAGCAAAGCTCGATGGCTTCCAATATCCCGGAATTGAACTATGACCCGACCTTTTCGGAGTATGAACAGTACAACAACAATACGGATTGGCAGGACGAGGTGACGCAGTGGGGATTGCGGCAGAACCATTATGTCTCCGTAACGGGAGGAGGAGAAAAGGCCACTTTCCGCATCTCAGGCGGTTACGACCATGAGACCGGGTCTGTCATCGAACAGAAATTGGACCGCCTGTCCACCCGTCTGGCTTTGGATTATTATGTGAGCGACCGTATCAAGATTTCGACGAACTTTGCCATGACTTACACGGACAACCAGAAGAATTACGATGACTTGTTGGCCAATGCTTATAAAAAGATGCCCAACATGTCCGTTTTCGAGCAAGATCCCCGTACGGGGCTTTCCACCGGGAGGTATTATGAAATGCTCCAATCCGCTTTTACCGTATTCAACGGGAACCAGAAAGACTTGGTGAATCCTGTGGCCAGTGCGCACTTGGCTAAATTCGGTGACAAGACTTACGACATTACGCCGGAACTGGAAATCCAATACAACCTGTTGGGAACCACTGAAGACGAATGGCAGCTGAGATGGAACGGACGGGTGAACATGAACGTCTTCAACGAGTATGTCGACAAGTTTTATCCGCAGGAACTGAAAACCATAAGTTGGAACGGGGATGTCAACATGGGATATACCGGAAGCTCGAAGAATGTGGCCATCGACACCAAACAGACATTGACGCTCATCCCGGCCTTCAAGAACAAAGACCATTCCATGATGGCCATGGCTCGCTTTAACCTCATATCCGGAAACAACAACGAGCAGATAACTGAATCGCGCGGGCTTCCTTCGGGAGGGATAGAAAGTCCTGACGCAGGCGGCATGATTAAGGATATGTCTACCAGTTATAAGCAATGGCGTTCCATTTACTATACGTTTTCCATGCATTATTCGTACAAGAGCCGTTATTCGTTGGATTTCTCCGTGCGTGCCGACGGTAGTACGAAATTCGGGCCGGAACAGCGTTGGGGTGTTTTCCCTGCCGTCTCCGCACGTTGGAACATCATCGACGAATCATGGATGGAATGGAGCCGTAAGTGGCTGTCCATGCTTTCCATCCGTCCCAGTTGGGGAAGGGTGGGCAACCAGCCTACGGAGGATTACCTTTATGAAAGCAAATTCGGCACAGGGTCGGCTTATATAGACATGAATGCCATGAACCAATTGAACATGCGCCTTACGGACCTTCGTTGGGAGACGAAGTCCACGTATGACGTGGGTATGGACTTGGGATTCCTGGACGACCGTTTGAAGCTGACTTTGGAGTGGTATCATTCGACGACGGACGACATGTTGATGAAAGACGTGACGATTCCTTCAAGTACGGGATTTTCCAAATTGGCTTACAGGAACGTAGGCAAAATGCGGAACTTGGGTTGGGAGTTCAATATAACGACGAACAGGATTATCAAAGCTGGCAAGTTTTCTGCCGATTTCAACGTGGCGTTCGGTAACAATAAGAATGAGATTCTTGAAATGGATGCTACCGTGCTGAACATGTTGAATACCAAGTTCACGAAAGAAAACCGGAATGTGTTGCAGCGCGTGCAGTTGAATAATCCGTTCGGGGCAATCTACGGTTTCCGTTATAAAGGGGTCTATCAATATCATTACGAGACTTTTGCCGACATGAGCGTGGCTGAGCAGGAACAGTTCCTTGCAAGTGGAAAGACGGCTCCGGTTGTTCTGAGTGCCAATGGGGAAATCATTCGCGACAGCAAAGGGGAACCCAAACGTACGAAGTATTGTTTCTCGAATGCCGACAACGAGTCTGTGGATTACGACTTCAAGGGCGGTGATGCCATCTACGAAGACATCAACCACGACGGGAACATCAATGAGTTGGATATCGTGTACCTCGGTTCTTCATTGCCCAAGCTTACGGGAGGTTTCGGTTTTACGCTGAATTACGACCGTTGGAGGTTGAATGCCCAATTCAATTACCGCGTAGGCAATAAGATTCTGAACCTGGCCCGTTTGGATGCCGAGTCGATGATTACGAACAACAACCAAAGCCAGGCCGTGAATTACCGTTGGCGCAAGGAGGGCGATGTGACTCCGGTTCCGCGGGCTATGTACGGGACATTGAGCAACGGTGCCGTGTCCAATTACAATACGTTGGTCAGCGACAGGTTCGTGGAAGACGGTTCTTTCCTGCGGCTCAACTATTTGCAGTTGTCTTATTCGTTCAGCAGCAAAGTGGCCAGGGCACTGCGGATTAAGGGGCTGCGTTGCTACATGAGTGCGAACAACTTGTTCTGTTTGACGAAATACAAGGGAGTGGATCCCGAAATCAATTACGGGAGCTACGGTGTGGCGAAGGATGAAGGGCAGACTCCTCGTGCGAAATCGTTTACCTTGGGTGTGACTGTTGATTTCTAAATAATAAAAAGCGAAGAGATATGAAATCATATACAATATTAATGTCGGCAGCGTTAGCCGCATGTTCATTTTCCGGTTGTGAGGATTTCTTGGACATCAAACCATTGAATGACATCGTGCTGGAGAATTTCTGGGATGAAAAAAGTGATGTGGACAATATGATAAGCGGTTGTTATTCTACGATGCAAAGTGCTGACTTCGTGTACCGTCTCATGGTCTGGGGCGAAGTCCGGTCGGACAATATCGTGGCAGGCAATAACATAAACACGAATGTCGACTTGTCCAATATCTTTCAAGAAAACTTGCGGGCGAATAACGCCTATACGAAGTGGGAGAAGTTTTATAGCGTAATCAATAGTTGTAACATGGTCATAAAGTATGCGCCCCAAGTGGCAGAGAAGTCTCCGGACTATACCCAAAGCGCATTGAAGGCCACGATAGCGGAAGCTTCTGCACTGAGGGACTTGTGCTATTTTTACTTGATTCGCGCTTTCCGTGATGTTCCCTATACCACGGAGGCATACGTGGACGACAACCAGCAACTGGCTCTTCCGGCCAGTAAGTTCGATGATATATTGGATGCGTTGATCAAAGACCTTGAGGCTGTGCAGGATGATGCGGTAAAAGTATATCCGGAAACAACTCCTCTATATCAAACCGGGCGGATTACCCAGGATGCCATTCACGCCATGCTTTGTGAAATGTACTTGTGGAAACAGGATTACGAGAAATGTATCGGGTATGCCGATAAGGTTATCAATTCCAAATTGGAGGATTATGAGGAGAAGTATCGGGAATATGGTGGCCTTGTGACCGGCGTTGTAGATAAACTGGTAGAGGGGTATCCTCTGATCAGTGATGCGAACAGTACCAGCACAATCTACGGAAGTGCTTACACCCAGCTGTTTGTAAATGGAAATAGCAGCGAGAGTATTTTTGAATTGACCTATATGAACAACGACAATATGCTTTCGAACGAGGCGATAAGTTACGGTTATGGCAATGAAGTGACATACCCGGGCTTTTTCCGTCCTGCCGATTTCATCGCTACGGATGTCCCGGATGACTCTTATCAGGTTTATAATAACATGTATGATACGCGTTATTATGAGTATCTGCAGCGTTCGAGTTCCACTGATTTCAAGATTAACAAATATGTCACGAGCGGTGCTACGATAAACTTGTCAGCCTCGACTTCGGATGAGTTGAACGTTTCATACGGGTCACCTTATCGGGAGAAGTATTGTTCGGCCAACTGGATTGTTTACCGGCTGACGGACATCATGCTGATGAAGGCTGAGGCATTGGTGCAACTGGCTGTTGACGATGAGGCCGGAAAAGACCCGAAACTTTCCGAGGCGTTCAAGTTGGTCAATGCAGTAAATCTCCGTTCCAACTGCGACAAAAACAAGGTGGCGGTCTTGGACAGTACGTTATATACTACAAAAAATACGATGAACAACCTTGTGTTGGCCGAGCGCGAGAGAGAGCTTATGTTTGAAGGGAAAAGATGGTTCGACTTGGTACGTCGTGCACGTCGGGAGGGCAATACCGACTATTTGGTAGAACAGGTAAAACGCAAATATACTACGAACGGTTCTGCCGTACAGAGTAAACTTTCGAGGATGGAGGCTATTTATTGGCCTTATAACGAGGAAGAGTTGAAAGTCAATTTGTATTTGGAACAGAATCCGGCTTATGCAAGCGGTGAGAGTAGTTCATACGAATAAGTAAAGACAGTGTAAAAACAAAAAAGATTGATGGTTATGAAAAGGTCTGTATTTAAATATTGGGGAGGCTTGGCCGCCTTGTTGACCCTGTTCGGTTTCATGGGTTGTTCCGATGAACCGGATGAGATGAATTATTACACTTTTAAAGGACAGATGATGAGCGAATACCTGCTCCAGACGGAACAGTTCAGTGACTTTGCCACATTGGTCAACCGTGCCGGGATGATGAACATGCTTTCTTCGTACGGTTCTTATACCTGTTTCGCTCCGACTAATGCAGCCCTGCAAGATTATATCAAAGGGAAAGGGCTGAAGTCAATCGACGAGTTGACGGATGCAGATTGTGATACGATTGTCCGCACGCATCTGGTGGAAAACATGTATTCCACTTCCGAGATGAACGACGGGGTATTGCCGACGACCAATATGAACCGCCGTTATTTAGAGATAGGGCATGGCAATGATGAAAACGGGAACGCCGTGGTTATGGTCAACAAGACAGCCCATGTCATTTTTGAACTTCAGGACGATTCGGTGGAGAATGGAATCATGCAGCCCGTAACCGAAGTGTTGGAAAACTCGAACCGGATGCTACCGAAGATACTGGAGCAAAACGAAAAGATTTCAACCTTTTACGCAGCTTTGAAGGCTACGGGATTATTGGATTCCTTAAACGCCTACCGTGACGATTCATGGAATCCTGATTTGTATGAACGCTATTATTACACCTCCCACGTGAATCAAGAGACCGCTACCGTTCCCGACGAAAAGCGTTACGGGTTTACGCTGTTCATCGTTCCGGACTCGATATTGTCGAGGAAGTATGGTATAGTACCCGGCGACATCAAGGGGCTTTATAATAAGGCTTGCGAGATATACGATGCCGTTTATCCGGAGGACAAGAATGCCGAATATCATAGTTTTGAACGGTTGGAGCACCGTAAGAATCCGTTGAACCGTTTTATGGCTTACCATATCCTCGACCGGGACGTAAAGGGGTGGAACTACCTGACACCGCTGAATGACATCGGTATAGAAACTACTTTGATGAATCCGGAAGACTGGTACGAGACGATGTTGCCTCGTACGATGATAAAGGTGGAAAAGCTTACGGTATGGAAATATACGAACATGTCGGGCGACCAACGCTTGGAAATTTACTTGAACCGGCGTTATGACGACAATTACAGCATCCACGGTTCCATGGTCAGCCGTACGATAGAGCCGGAATATGAGCAAGAGGGACTGAACGGGCGGTATTTCTATGTCAACGACATCGTGGCTTTCAGCACGGATACCCGCGACATTGTGCACAACTGCCGTATCCGGATGGATTTCTCTACGATTTTTCCTGAGTTGATGACGAACGACATCCGTCAGAATGGAGACCCTGCATATAATGATCCCGCTTTCGACGAGACAGCCAAGTACGGACGTAATTACTATTTCCCGAACGGGTACTTGAAGAATGTGAAGACTACCGGTATTTTTCTCTATCGCCGTCCTCGGAATTGGTATTCCAGTTATGAAGGGGATGAAATGAATATGTTTGGTGATTACGACATTACTTTCAAAATTCCTCCCGTGCCTTTCGAGGGGGATTGGCAGATTCGTTTGGGGTTCTGTGCTTTGGATACTCGTGGAATCGGACAGATTTATTTTGATGACATTCCTCAAGGCATTCCTTTGGACATGACTAAGAGCCTTTCAGATCCAACCATCTTGGGGTCGTCATTCCGGAGTGACTATACTACGGCCATGTCTTCTTCCGAAAAACTTGAAGAACGAAAGTCGTTGAAGAATAAGGGATATTATCGGGGTGCAGCCGGAGGATACCGCATGGACGGAAGCCGCCACTTAATTTTTGCTAACGACCCGGCCACACATCGAATCGTACTTTGTACGGTACATATCGATCCCACACAAGACCACTTCCTGCGTTGCCGTAACGTTTCGGACAACGGCAGCACGGAGTTCATGCTCGATTATTTGGAACTGGTGCCCAAGAGCGTGTATGGCGTGACCGATGAAGGGAATCAAGAAGATGATTTGTAAGATGAATAAAACAGTGAAGTATGAAAAAGACAATTATAAAATATGCTTGGGCGATGTTGCTTCCGCTTGCGGCATCGTGTAATGACGAATGGGACGAACATTACGGGCAGGGAAATCCCATGGCTCACGGAGAGTCCTTGTGGGAGGCAATGAAAGGACGTCCCGAGTTGTCCAACTTTGTACGCTTGGTGGAAAATGTGGGATATGAATACTATTTCAGCGGAGACCGGATGTTCACCCTTTTTGCCCCTACCAACGACTATCTCACGGATGCTGCCGTAGACAGCCTGACAGAGGTTTACAATACCCAAAAGAACAATCGGATAAAGAACAATGACAATACCGTCATCAAGCAAGTTTTGCAAAACCACATGGCGATGTATAATTATGCCGCAATCCCGTCTGGGGATTCGGTGCAGATGATGATGTTGAACGGGAAATACAGCTATCTGGCCGACGGGGCGGTGAGCGGTGTGAGGTGTCTGACCTCCAACGAACTTTATCGTAACGGGGTGCTGTTTACCGTGGACGGCAGGCTTCCATATTTTGCCAACGTGTCCGAATACTTCAGCATGGATGCCGAGTTGGACAGCATCGCGTCTTTCTTCAGCCGGTATAACGTGTACGAGTTCGACCCTTCCCGTAGCGTTCCGGGGGAGATTGTGGATGGGAAAACCGTTTATCTGGACTCCGTGATGAACTTGAAAAATGTCATGTTCGACGAGTTGGGATATATCAACCGTGAGGACAGTGCCTATTGGATGGTAGTGCCCACAGACCGGCAATGGCGTAAGCTTTATGAGGAATACAAGACCTATTTCAATTACGACAATTCGACGGCAAAGCGCGACTCCATGGAGAACGTGATGGCGCATAAGGCCATTGTGCAAGGGGCAGTATTTAATATGAACATACAGTCCTCGCCGAACGATTCTGTCATATCTACCAACTACAACATGGCTAATTACAGATACTATAAGTGCTTGCGTCCATTCGACCAAGGCGGGGTCTTTGCCGAGGCCCGTGATGTCACGTGCAGCAACGGCAAAGTGTTTGTTTCGGACAACTGGGTGATCGACAAGCGTACGACATTCTTCCAAGAAATAAAGATTGAAGCGGAAAATGCCTATTATCAGGACAGTGTGGCCAAATGCAAGGAACCGGTCAACACTTATGCCGTTCCGGCAGGTAATCCGTTCTACGGAAAGGTGTCGGGAAACGCTTTTGTGCAGGTGGAACCGCGTAACACGGCGGTGACCCCGTTGATACGATACACGATACCCAGTGTGTTGTCTAATATAGGTTATGACATTTATGCCGTTTTTGCCCCTGCGATAGCCGCAGATACTTTGGCTACGGACACGCTTCCGCTGAAAGTCAAGTTTTCGTTGAAATACAACGACCAAAACGGCCGTCAGGTAAACGACATCAAAATGGAAAATCCGCTTAGCGGCACCTATTCGTATGAGACGGTTCCCAATGTCGTGGATACCATTCTTGTAGCCAGCGATTACAAGATACCTACGTGCAGTTACGGATTGAACGAGCCTCAAGTCCGCCTCACGGTGGAAAGCGACCGTTCGACTTCCAAGTACACGCGTATCTTGCGTTTGGATTGTATCATACTCAAGCCGCATGAGGACGGTAACAATGATTCTAACGAATAACATAAGACCATGATAGACATGAAATATAAAGTATATTGCGTTTCGGCCATGATGTTGTGTAGCATGGCTTCGAAAGCTCAGGGAAAAGATTCTGTCGAGGTTGGAGACAGTGTGAAAAAGGAGAGCATGGCCCGCTTGAAGGTGAACGTGAAGACGCGCACCATACGGGGCAAGGTGCTGAGTGGGACGGACAGGCAACCTAAAGGGGGGGCCATAATCCGTACGCACGGCATAGACGGTTACAGTACGTTGACGGAAGAAGACGGGACTTTTAAACTCGAACTTCCCGTTTTTGCTTCCTCCATCGATGTCTCTTCTCCGGACGACCATCTGGTGGAAGTAGGACTGCGTTCCACGGAAGAACAACCGTTCATCTTTCTGTATCCTCGTTCCGTGGCACCGTTGTACGGCAAGAAAACCGATATCCTGAACACGCGGGTAGCAGATGACTTCGGCTATTCCCCGGCCTTGTCGGTGGAAGAAGACATCCAACGCGAATTGGGGGCAAGCGTGCGCACCGTGATGCGCAACGGTACGCCCGGCATCGGGGGAGTGATGATGATGAGCGGCCTGAATTCCATCAATGCCAACGCGCAGCCGCTGATCGTGTTAGACGGGATACCTTTGGACCAACAATACGGCAGGGAGATGCTTCACGAGGGATTTTACAACAACATCCTGACCAACATCAATCCGGCAGATATCGACCGGGTGACGGTGTTGCGCAATGGGACGGCACTTTACGGGGCGAAAGGAGCCAACGGGGTCATTCTTATAGATACCCGTCGCAGCAAGAGCATGGCCACCCGTATTACGGCTTCATTGTCGGCAGGCGTTACGTTGGAACCCCGTTATTATGACATGATGAACGCTTCCCAATACCGGACTTATGCCAGCGAAATGCTCAAGACGACCAATACGACCATCCGCGACTTCAACTTCCTTGACGATTCCCCGAACAATTATTATGCGGAGAAATACAACAAGAACACCGATTGGAAAGATAAGGTCTACCGTGCGGCCTTTTTGCAGAATTACGGCATCAATGTGGAAGGAGGCGACGATGTGGCGCAATACAACCTGTCGTTAGGATACACGGGAGCGCAATCCACGTTGGAACAGAATGACATGGACCGCCTGAACATCCGCTTCAATTCCGACATCGCGTTGGGCCGCAAATTGGACGTGCGCTTCGATGCGGCGTTTACCAACATCACTCGTAACCTGCGTGACGATTCCGCTCCTTCGAGTTATGAGGAAGGAACGCCCACGTCGCCGTCTTTCCTGGCGTATGCCAAGGCTCCGATGTTGAGCCCTTATACCTTCTCCGGAGGAAAGATTTACGAAAACCATCTGGACGTGACGGACGAGACTTATTTGGACGAGGCCTTGGCCGGATATAGCAATTACAACTGGAAATTAGGCAACCCGTTGGCCATACTGGAATATGGAGAAGCACAGAATAAGAACCATTTCGAAAATTCCATGCTGAGCCTTTCCGTCAGGCCCAAGTTCAAGTTCAACGACCATCTTTCGCTCACCGAGCATTTCAGCTATGTGCTGACGAACACGAACGAGAAGTATTACATTCCCCTGAACGGTGTGCCCGATTACTATGTGTCGAGCCTCGGGGCTTTCCGGCAGAACGAGGCACGCTCGTTGTTCTCCAAGCAGAACTCCATCATGAGCGACACGCGTATAGAGTGGGACCAACGTTATGCCGCCCATGCCATTTCCTTGCGCGGAGGCTTCCGCATGCAGTGGGACAGTTACCAGTTGAATACCCAAGTGGGCTACAATACGGGAAACGACAAGACCCCGTTCATCTCTTCTTCCTTGTTGGACGCCGCTACCGGAGGGACGAACGACCAATGGAACTCCCTGACTTACTACGCCCAAGCCGACTATGATTTCAAGGGACGTTATTACTTGCAGGCCACGGTGGCAGCCGAAAGTTCTTCCCGTTTCGGGCGCGACACGGACCAGGGCGTGAAGATGTGCGGGGTGAAGTGGGGAATCTTCCCGGGGTTCCAAGCCTCATGGGTCATCACCAACGAGCCTTGGATGGCCGGATCAGGCTTCCTCAACTATCTTCGTCTTTCGGCCGGAGTGGATGTAAGCGGCAATGACGATTTGCCCTACTATGCCTCACGTTCGTATTTTGCCAGTTCGGACTATATGGGACTGGCTTCCGGATTGGTGATTGCCGGTATCGGAAACGAGAAGATCCAGTGGGAGCGGACGCGCCGGATTAATGTCGGGGTGGATGCCAACCTGTTGAACAACCGCTTGGGCTTACGTTTCAACTATTTCCGCAGTGCCACCGACCATTTGCTGATGTGGCAGGAGATGTCCTACCTGAGTGGCTTGGACAAGACTTGGGGTAATGGCGGCAAGTTGGAGAACCGTGGGTTCGACGTGGAAGCCACCGGAGTAGTTTTGGCCACACCGTCATGGCAATGGCAGGTCGGTGCCAGCGTGGGGCACTACAAGAACGAAGTCACCGCCTTGCCCGACGGACAACGGTACATGGACACGGAGATACTCGGTGCCACGGTACGCACGGAGATAGGCCGTCCGGCCAACCTGTTCTACGGTTATAAGTCGCAAGGCGTGTTTTCCACAAGTACGGAGGCACAGGCGGCAGGTCTGTACATCCGTGATGCCAACGGGGTGGACCGGACGGCTTTCGAGGCCGGCGACGTGCATTTTGCCGACCCGGATGGCGACCACTTCATTACGGAGGCCGACCGTATGGTGATAGGCGACCCCAACCCGGACATTTACGGTAACATCTTCACTACCGTGCAGTACCGCCGCCTGCGTCTGGATGTCCGTTTCAACTATTCTTTGGGCAACGACATCTACAATTATACGCGGCAGCAACTCGAGTCGGGAAGCCGTTTCATGAACCAGACCACGGCCTTGGCACGCCGTTGGCAGATGGAAGGCCAGCAGACGGACATCCCCCGGCTCGCGTTCCAGGACCCGATGGGCAACAGCCGTTTCAGCGACCGTTGGATTGAAGACGGGAGTTATTTGCGGCTGAAGACCGTGACATTGAGCTACGACCTGCCTATCTCTTCCACGTTCTTGCAAGGGTTGCAGTTCTGGGTACAGGCCAACAACGTGTTTACCTTGACCCGTTATTTGGGAACCGACCCCGAGGGAGCGGCGTTGTCTGCCGTCTTGGGGCAGGGCATTGATGCAGGAAGCTTGCCTCAGAGCCGCAACTTCATGGTGGGAGTCAAAATCAATCTTTAATTCAAAAAGTATCATGACGATGAAAACGAATATATGCAGATTAATGGGTTGCGGCGTGATGGCCGCAACCATGTCGGCCCTTTCCCTTACGGGATGCCAGGACTTCTTTGAACCGGAGTCCAACCATATTATTTTTGCCGATGGCGACCATTTGAACAATCCTACGGATACGGTATATTCCATGGTGGGAATCTTGCAGAAGATGCAGGCCATTGCCGACCGTTCGGTCTTGTTGGGCGAAGTGCGCGGTGACTTGGTGGATGTCAACGAATACACTTCGGCCGACCTTCGGGATATCGCCTTGTTCGAGTTGGACGACAGTGCCAACGTGTACAACCAGCCCCGCGACTATTATGCCGTCATCAACAACTGCAACTATTACATCGCGCGTGCCGACACGGCCTTGAAAGACAACCGGAACGAAAAAGTCTTCATGCGTGAATACGCCGCAGCCAAGACTTTCCGTGCATGGACCTACCTACAGTTGGTGTTGGCTTACGGCAAGGTGCCTTTCGTTACCGAACCTATTTTGTTGTCGGGCGACTTGGAGCGTGACTATCCGAAACTGGAGGTAAAAGACATTTGCGAACGGCTGATTGCCGACCTTGTCCCGGTGGCCGATGAGAACATTCCTTTGTTCAACGGGTTGAGCGTGGACAGCCGTTTGGTGTATATTCCTACGAAAATCCTGTTGGGCGACCTTTGCTTGTGGGCCGGGCGTTACCGCGAAGCCGCGCAATGGTACTACCGTTATATTTCCACGCGCAACGGCGAACAGTCGGCTTATGCCGTGGGCACCGACTGTTCGGCATGGAGCCGTGACGAGAAGGACTTCCGGGCTTGGTCGGACAATTACATGTATATGTTTGTCACGGAAGGCTATAGTGAGGATGCCGAGTTGATTTCGCTGATTCCCTGTCCTGCGGGTGTGGCAGACTTGAACTACAGCCAACTGCGCAACATCTTCAATTCCACGAACGACAATGCCTATTGTCCTGAGCTGTCGCCTTCTGCGGCTTTGACCGGTTTGTCGGAATCACAGGTTTATTGCAACTATTCCACGGCCAACGAAGTGACGTACGTGCCGGAAGATCTCCCGGAGGGTCGCGGCGACTTGCGGTTGCCGAGCATCGTAGTAGAAGGTTCGGTGAACTACGACAATGCTTGGCGTCCGTTTCAGAACATTTATAAGTTTTACACAGCCAACGTGCACACCTACCGCCGTGCCATGGTCTACCTGCGCATGGCCGAAGCCTTGAACCGTGCCGGTTATCCCCGTTTCGCCTACGAGATACTGGCCGACGGCGTGAACGACTCCATCGTGCGCGCCCGTATCCTCCCTTATTGTCCCACATTGGCAGACAGCACTTTCGTGCAAAGTTTCAGTTTTCCCGAAAACCGCTACATCGTGAGGTGCCTGGATACGAAAGCCGCCGATATCAACACGATAGGCTTGCACTCGCGCGGTTCCGGTTGGACGGAGTTCAACGAACACTATGCCTTCCCCGTGGCACCCGAAGGAGTGGCCGACACGCTCCAATACCAAATGGAGAAGGTGGAAGACATGCTGATGGACGAGGGGGCTTTGGAATTGGCTTTCGAGGGGCAGCGTTTCTACGACCTGATGCGGGTGGCCCTGCGGCGTAACGACCCCTCTTATCTGGCAGAAAAGGTTTATGCACGCCGGGGAGAAGACCGGAAAGGGGAGATGCGTTCGCTCATCAAGGCTCAACTGACCGACATGCATTCATGGTATTTGGGTTGGAGAGGGCAAATCGGATATTAAGATTGTCGAAGAGTAACATGCAAAGCGGGAAAGGGGGCAGCCTCTTTCCCGCTTTATTTTTGTCCGCGCAGCAGCTTTGTCTTGATATTTCCTGCTGCGGCTTACGAGGGAGGAGTGTTTGCAGGAGATATGAAAATCAATCTCTTGAGATTCGTTTTTCAATCTCAGCCGAATGATTTTTCAATCTGCTGAGATTGATTTTCCGTTCTGCGGAGAATGAAACGGGAATGTTTTGTATTTTCCAATCCGTTGAACTATAATGGATTATATATTCTGTGGAAATCCCAAAAACAGGGTGGAGACGAGAACAATGCAGGTTCTAAGGATGTAAATATTTTCTACAAAAGAAATCCACCGGCGTTTGCGCACCGGTGGATTTTCGCGTCGGCCGTCGGGCGGCCTTTACGAGGTATTCCTCTTCTCTGTTCAGCGCAATCATTCGCTTTGTATGTCCCCCCTCTCGTCGTAGGAAATCTCCTTGACCTTCATGCTCCGCAGCCAAGTCTTTCCTCCCGAAGGGACACAGTCGTGATGGAACAGGTACCAGTGTCCCCGGTATTCGCAGATGGAATGGTGGGTGGTCCATCCCACCACAGGCTCCAACAGCACCCCGCGCCAACGGAATGGGCCGTAGGGGGAATCCCCCACGGCATAGCACAACAGATGCGTGTCGCCCGTGGAATAAGAGAAGTAGTATTTCCCCTTGTATTTGTGCATCCATGAAGCTTCGAAGAAACGGTACGGGTTGTCGGCGGTCATGGGACGGCTTTCTTCGTCCAGAATCACGATCTGCCGGGGGGCTTCGGTGAATTGCAGGACATCGTCCGTCATGCGGGCCACGCGGGGTTGCAAGGCCGTTTCTCCGTTTCCAGGAAGGTGGGGACGGGGCAGGGGCGTGTTGCCTTCATAGTTCTGCAACTGTCCGCCCCACAGTCCGCCGAAATACACGTAAATCTGTCCGTCGTCGTCCTTGAACACGCAGGGGTCGATGCTGTAAGAACCCTTGATGGGTTCGGCTTCGGGACGGAAAGGGCCTTCGGGACGGTCGGACGTGGCCACACCCAGACGAAAGATGTCGTGACGGTCCTTCAGGCAGAAAATGAGGTAATAACGGCCGTCTTTTTCCACCACGTCGTTGTCCCACAACTGCCGTCCGGCCCACGGGATGTCTTCCACGCGCAGGATAAGTCCCTCGTCGTGTGCCAAACCGGTCTCGGGGTCTTCCAGACTGAAGCAGTGGTAGTCGCGCATGTTGAAATGGTCTCCGTTGTCGTTTTCCGGAATGCCGGATTCCCAGTCGTGGGACGGGTAGATGTAAAGCCGGCCGTTGAATACGCGGGCCGACGGGTCGGCCATGTAATCGGCCGGAAAAAGGTATCTCGCTTTTTTCATTGGAATAAATGGATTATTTGGTGAATAACAGGTTTCTCTTGGTACATCCGGTCGAAGAGGAGCGGGTAACTGGTGCGCCCTTTCACGGGCCAGTTGTTCAGCCATGAGTCCCCGTCGCTGATGCCCCACAGGTTGACGCGGCTGATTTGGTGGCTGTGCCTGCGGTAGATGTCGAACAGCTCCAGATAACGCTTTTCCGTCCGGCGGGCTACGCTGTCCGGTAATCCTCCGGCATAAGGGTCGAGGGCTTTCCTGTAGGCGAAGTCCTGCTCGATGGCTGCCCCGCCGAAGTTTTGGGGAGAGGGCAGCATGTTCACGTCAAGCTCCGTAATCATGACCTTTACCCCGCAGGCGGCAAAAGAATCAATACTCTCCTCGTACGCCTTCAGGTCCGGATAGTCCAGTCCGCAATGCGATTGCATGCCCACGGCATCTATGCGGCAACCGGCGGCTTTCAGCTTGCGCACCAACCTGCACACGGCATTGCGCCTGCCCGGGGCGGCCATGGAGTAGTCGTTGTAGTACAGTTCCGCATCGGGGTCGGCTTCGTGGGCCGCCTTGAAAGCTATCTCGATGAAGTCTTCCCCGATGATGCGGTAAAGTGGCGATTGCCTCCAACTGCCGTCATCCTCGAACGCCTCGTTGACCACATCCCAACCGCGTACCCGGCCTTTGTAGCGTCCCACCACGGTATGGATGTGGCTGCGGATACGCCCTATGAGCTGTTCGCGTGTGGCCGGTCGGCCGTCCTTGCCGGTGAAAAACCAAGGTGGGGTTTGCGAGTGCCACACCAAGCAATGCCCCACGACACTTTGGCTGTTCTCATGGGCGAACTCCAACAGCTCGTCGGCTGCCTTGAACGTGAACACGCCTTCTGCGGGTTGCAGGGCTTCCGGTTTCATGCAATTTTCCGCCACGACGGAGTTGAAATGCTTCCGCATGATGGGCACCACCCGTTTTTCCTGGCCGGAAGACTGCCATTGGTTCAGGCTGGCACCTACGAGGAAATGCTTCCCGAGCACATCTTTCAGGCCGTCTGCGGCGTGGGCCGACAGGACACACGCTAACAGGCCGCCCATCCAAATCTTTCTCATCATAGTTCTTTATGGATTTTCGTTTTGGCGAGCCCTGCGGTTGCTTAGCTCGTCTTGCATTTTTTCGTTATATTCTTTCGTAATGGGATAATAGAAGAGGGCGACTACGCCGACAGCAAACAAGACGGCTGGCACCACGCTCGACACGAGGCGGATGCCTTCTACTGCCATATCGGATTGGGCGGCTGATGCGCCGGACACGTATCCGAAGGCCGACAGCAACAGGCCTGCGAAAGCTCCGCCAAGGCCAAGCCCGGCCTTCAGCGCAAACACGACCCCGGAGAAGCAGAAGCCGGTGGCCCGCCGTTCGTTGACATACTCTATATGGTCGGCCACGTCGCCGATCATGGCCCACAGCAGGGGCACGGTGGGGGCGTAGGCCAGGCTTTTCAGGATGCCGAGCAGGAAGATGGTATGGATGTCGCCTACGCCCGGCAGGTAGAACAGGGCCGTGAAGAAAGCCGTCAGCGAGAGGCATACGATGAACGTGGAACGCTTGCCGTAACGGTTGGCCAAGAAGTTGCTCAAGAGGATGACCCCGAAAAACTGGGTCACAGCCCCCACCGTGTTGAACAGGGAGAAGCCTACGGAATAAGCCTGTCCGGCATCCGTGTCGAAGCCGAACCCCCGCAGGAAAGCGCTCAGGGCGTAGGGGTCGACGTAGTTTTGGAAATAGAAGCTCATGGCACTGCCCCACAAGGCCAACGTGATGAACACGAACAGTGTCAGCACGAACATGGCCCGCCAAGGCACGTTGCCCAAGAGGTCGCTCACGTCGCGGCGTACGTTCATCTCTTGCCGGGGCGGAGGGGCGATGCGTTCGCGTGACGACCAAAAGGCCACGATAAGGCAGACGAACGCCACGGCGGCATAGAGGCTCACGGTGTAGAGCCAACCGGTACGGTCGTCCCCGTCCCCGAACCGGGACACGAGGGGCAGCGTGAGCCCCTGTACCACGAACTGCGCGATGGTGGAACCTATGAAGCGGATGGAGGTGATGCTCGTACGCTCCTTGATGTCGCCCGTCATCACCCCGCCAAGCGAAGAGTAGGGCGTATTGTTGAAGGAATACAGGGTCATCAGCAGGACGTAGGACACTGTGGCATATACGGCCACCATCGTTTTGTCCTCGATGCCGGGATTGTAGAACGCCAACACGTAGAACACGCAGAAAGGAAGGGCGGTCCACAGTACCCAGGGCCGGTATTTCCCCCACCGGGTCTGCGTGCGGTCGGACAGGATGCCGGCCAACGGGTCGATGAAGGCATCGACCACCCGGGCGATGAGCAGTACCGAACCGGCCACGGCTCCGTCAAGCCCGAAGATGTCGGTGTAGAATTTCAACTGGAATATCATCATCATCTGGAATACCAGATTGGCGGCCACGTCGCCGAGCGAGTAACCGACCTTTTCACGCATGGATATTTTTGGGTTCATGTTCATATTGAATAATTAAGAAGGTCTTGATTCGGTTGCGAAGTTAGCCATAAACGGGCATTCGGGCTTTTTTTTATGTCGCATGTTGTTTGCATTATCTCGCAAAGTGCGGGCGTATGACGCAAACCAACGAAAAAAGGGCCGGAACAACTGTCCCGGCCCCTGTCATTCATGGGAATTCACCAATGGGTCATTTCACGATGATTTTCTTTGTTACGGTCGTGCCGTCTTCCATCGTCTGGCGCAGGATGTTCACGCCTTTCTGCAAGCGCGGTAACTTGATGCCGTCCACGCTGTAGATTTCCTGCGACTTGACTTTGCCCGTGGCGAGGGTCTCGTCGATAGACTCACCGTTGTCGATGGACACGCAGCTCAGGCGGACGTTGTCGAACTTGCACCAACCGATGTTGTTCCAACCTTCCGGTTTGGCCACGATTTTGTAGGTATATTCCCAATGGCCGTCCGTGCGTACGCCTAATTTCAGCGGCTCGCCTGCTGCGATGTGTACCACGACTTCGAGGGTGTTGAGCGGGCCCTTGTCACCGAGTTCGCCGTTGTCCTCTATCGTCACTTCGTCATATCCGCCGAATGTGCGCTCCACTTCATAAGGATGGTATTCTTCTAAAAGGTCGAGGTCGTATTCGTCTTCCCAACCGTAGTACATGGCTGCGTCGTTCACGTACAAGCGTTGTCCGGCCAAGCGGTAGTCGTAATTGTTGTTGGGGACGACCATGTCTACCGTCACTTTGTAGTAACCGGCTGGCAGCCCTTCCACAATCTGGTACATGTACACGTCGGGGAAGTCTCCGGTCTGGATGCAATATCCATACTCGCCGTCCGTGCAATCTACGTTTTTGTCAGGACTGGTGAAGTTGTTCAGTCCGGCCGCATTCATGTCTTCGGCTTTCGTGCAGACGATGCTGTCCACCATGAACGTCCAGCCGAAAGGCGCGTTGTATACGCCGTTCACGCCGTCACCAAGGTCCCATTGGTCCTCGAAGCTCGGGTTGACGAGGATGTGTGTGAGGTCGTCGTTGGCCTTGATGCCCTTTTCGATTTTGGCTTTCCGTGCCAGTTCGAGGTATTGTGCAGCCACTTCGTCAATTTTTTCAGGAGTGAGGTCGTCCGCTTCGTTCTGGTATCCGGCGTTGTTCGTGTCGTAGAGGGCTTGCAACTGCTGTCCGCTTTCGGTGGCAGCCACGCCTTCGTAGGCCAGGTCTTTGGCAGCCACTTCGTTGGCATGAGCCAAAGCCTTGAACGATTCTATGCTCTCGTCCACGTCGCTGAGGGCATTGGTCAGGACCGCAATCACGTCGATGACTGCGTCGAAGTCGGCATCGGGATTGTTCACGAGTTCCATGCCTTGGTTGTATGCCTCGGTCATGGGCTTCTTGATGGCACCGTTCATCTTTTCGCTCAGGTAAGGTTCAACGTCTTCCAACCTTTCTTGGAGCAGGGCGATGGCTTTCTCCAAATCCTTGCCCACGTAGCGCAGGGTGAAATTGTCGTAGCATCCCCAGTGTGACCATTGGTTGCCGTAGTTGCGGATACCGAATGTCAGCTTGCCGTCTACGACAAATGCCTGTACGGTGTTCTTGAAATAGCCTTTGTCAAAGTATTGTTTGGCACCACCGGAGGTGTTAGGCATCATGACATGCGACTTTTGCCCGTAACGGATGTCCCATGATTCCATATCTTGCGTGAAGTCTTCGTTGAAGCCGTCTTCAAAGGCATTCTTGATTCTCTGCTCGCCATCGTTCAGGAAGAGGTAGGAGTTTACGTCGTTGTGCAGGCTGTCGGCTTTGCCGTTCACCCAAAGTGAATCCATGTATTCAAAGTCCCAGTTGACACGTTGGAATCCCTGTACGGTGAGTTCGTACACGCCGTTGGGCATGCCCAACAAGGTTTGGCTTACGTCGCCGGTAAATTCATCGAGTACCATCAACTCATTTTCAAAGGTTCTCTTCTCCGGGACGGTGCTTTCCAGTGTCCATCCCGTTTCATTTTGTACGAACGACGGGTTGGTGATGAAGTTGGTCACGTCAGTTCCTTCGGCAATGAGTGAATGTTGTGCCGACTGGGTCAGCAAATCCATCTTGTCGATGATTTCTCCCAATTCTTCGGTGGTGTAAGGATAGGTTGCCAGAATCGTCTCGATGTCGATTTCGGCCATGTAGTCGCTTAAGGCCATAATGTCGTCGTTCACCTCGCCTTCCAAGGAATTCAGTATGCTGTCGGCTACTTCATAGGTGCGCTGTAGTTTACCGTATGCCTTGCCGTTCTCCACGGCTGCGTCTATGGCAGCGTTCAATTCTTCTGCCTTGGCCGTCATTTCTGTTGCGTTGCCTCCATTGGCGATATAGTTCTCGGCTTCAGCTATAACCTTGTCCAAGTTGTCACGGTAAGTCTGGTTCATGCCGTTGTTTATGGCTTTGGCCTTGTCCACGATGATTTGGAGTTCGTCCTTAATGGCATCTTTTCCATAATAGGTGAGTTTGATGTCGCCCAAACGGAACCAGTTGGCTGTAGAATTCACCATCTCTACGCCGGTCTCCAATTTACCGTCAGAAACGAAGAAGGTAAGTACGGCTTCTGCCGTTCCCCAACGGCTGCCGGAAGACAGATTGGTCGTGTTGGTTCCCAATGAGGTGGTGGCGTATAGCGTATTGCCCGTCACGGAGTAGTCTTCGGCATCCTTCCCGTCCGATTCCGGATTGGCCGGCTCTTGGTCTATACAGGTGTACCAAGCCCTAAGCTCGTACTTTCCGTTGGGGGCATCAGTCACGGCTTGGTAAATTTTGGCATCTGTAAATCTTTGATCACCGAAAGCCCAACGCCCGATATTGGTCCAACCGCCATTGACATCACTGTAGTCGTAAGTGAATGCTCCGGACGGTTCTTGTGTCCAACCTGTAACTTCTGTTTTGCCCGATTCGAAGTCTTCCTCGAAATCGTAGTTGATAAGCACATCGGACAGGTCTACCGGTTTGTCGATAGTGGCATGTTCGATGTCGTATTCCCGTATTTTCTTTTTCAAATCGGTTGTGGCGGCCGCCAGTTCCTCGTTCGTGCTGGCACTGTTGTTGTAGACAGCCAATGCCGCCGTGATGTCGAAGCCATACTCTTGTGCCGTGGTCATGGCCTCACTAAGGGCATTCAGGTGGAAGAAATGCCAGTATTCTGTTTCGCTGACAAATTTCCATGTCAAGCCATAGGTCTCTTCATACCCGTCGATGAGCGGATAAATGATGTCCGTCCCGTCGTTTTTCCATCCCATCCACATGTCGGGGAAGTAATCCTCGCCGTAGTCTTCGTCCGCTTTGTCCGGACGGATGTAATAGGTTCCGTCGCCTTGGGCCTCGATAGTCCAGTTCAGGTGTGTCCTTCCGGCTTCCCCTCCGGCTTTGGAAGTCTGGTTGTCCTCGTAATAGATATAGGTGTAGGTCACCCCCTCGTCAGCCGTCGTACCTAATAAGTAGGTGTTGTTCGTACTGGAAGTAATGAACAAAGGCAAACCTTCGTCCGAAACAATGGTCGTACTGGCCGAGTTGGCGTTGAGGAACCCGTTGGCCTTGACATTGTAGGCATACTGTGTTTCCCCTGTTTTCAGCTCCTGCCCGGCTACGGTCGGCGGAGTCCATGATGCCGCTGCCGCACCTATCGGGCCGAGCAGCGTGGCAAACAGCAATGTGACATAATGCTTGTTTTTCATGTCGTTGAATAATTTAATATGTGAAACAATAAAACTTTGCCGCGATTGATTTTCAATTCGACATGGCAAAAATAGGAGTTTTAAAAATAACAGGCTTTAATTTATGTCGCATGAACTTTACTTGATGTCACAAGGTTACGTTAAAGCAGGATAAACATGGATTTGCCTTATTTAAAATACACCTTATACGTGAATTTTATCCTTAAGAACTATCCTTTTTAAAAAGATTTATGTAATTTCGTATCGCAATTAAATATCATGAACACATGCAAGCAAGAAAAACATGGCACGCTTCGTTTGCCTTCTACCTTATTTTATTATGCTACATGGTTGTCCCGTCCGAGATGAAGGGACAAGAGGGGCGTTTGTTTACTTCTGACGTACAGTTGTCGAGCAGTTTGGTGAACCAAGTGTATCAGGACAAGAGAGGCTTTATCTGGATTGCCACGAGGAACGGCTTTGACCGTTACGACGGTTCCCAATTCCAAACCTTTCATAAGACGCGGAAACCGGGTTCGATGCATTCCGAACACGTGACTTGTGTATTGGAGGATGCATCCGGGCGTTTGTTGGTGGGTATGGATAAAGGGCTACAGGCATACGATGAAGACACCGGTCGTTTTCGTACTATACCTTTTATTAATAAGGAAGATACTTTAAAGACATGCCATGTCATGTCCGTATTGCAAGTGCGCAATGGAGACGTATGGGTCAGCACGTCCGGGTTCGGCATGTACGTGATTGCGGCAGGGGAGAATGAGGCGCATTACACTTTGATGTTTGAAGGAGACAATAATGTGGAGGATATGGTGGAAGCGCCCGATGGTTCCGTTTGGTTGGCCGTGACGAATTATGGTATTTACCGTCGGAAAGACGGTAAAGTCCGTCGTTACCTTTGTGACAAGGCGTCGGTATTGGGGCGTTGTTGCTTGGCTTTTGACCGTGAGGGGCATCTCTTTATGGGATCAGCTTCCGAAGGTCTTTTTGTTTTCGACAGTTCACGTGACACTTTCTCGCCCGTAGCCGGAACAGGCCATTTGAATGTCTCCGTCCTTTGTCCTTTGGCGGACGGGCAGGTTATGTTGGGTACGGACGGAGAAGGGGCTAAGCTTTACCGGTTCGGTGAACGTTCGCCGCATCCTTGTGACTACTTTCACGCACAAGTGGATTTGGAGCACGCTAAGATAAGTAGCATATTGGAAGACCAGGACGGCAATATTTGGTTGGGGCTGTTCCAAAAGGGCGTTTTCATGCAACCTCATCAGGATAGCGGCTTCAGCTATGTGGGCTACAAGTCCGGACGATATGACATCATCGGTTCGGCTTGCGTGATGTCCGTCCATGCCGGGAAGGACCGTACATTGTGGGTCGGTACGGATAACGATGGCCTTTACGCCCTGGACATGAAATCGTATGCGGTACGCCATTATTCCTCTGATACGGGAAATTTGCCTGCGACAATCACCAGCATCGCGGAAGACAAGGAGGGCAAGTTGTGGTTAGGCTCCTATTGGGGAGGGGCCGGATGGTTGGACAGAAAGACGGGACAATTCAACCGTCTTCCGTTTACCAGTAAGGGAATGGCTGTGCATGTGTTCCGCCTGTTGGCTGATGCGGAAGATAATTTATGGATTGCCACTTTAGGCGACGGGCTGAAGAAATATAATTTGAAGACACATGAACTGACTGAGTACAAGGTACAACCGGAGGCATTTGAGCCGAAAGGCAATTCTTTGACGAACATGTGGGTAAACGATTTGTTTTTGTCTGGCGACGGACGGCGGCTTTATATTTGCATGAGTAGCGGATTGGCTTGCTTGGACTTGAAGCGTAATGACTTCGTTTCCACGTTCGGACGGAACTGCACCCTGACAGAGCAGCCTGTGCATACGGTAGTCGAGGACCCGAAAGGCCAGTTATGGGTGGGCACGCATGACGGGGTTTTCGTGTTGGACAGTCATGGGCGCACGCAACGGCACTACACTACCGACGACGGCCTGCCTGACAACTATATAGCTTCCATACGTTTCGACAGTTCCAATAATAATATATGGATAAGCACTTTCCACGGTTTGTCCATGTTGGATTTGAAACAGGGCAGCTTTACCAACTACTATGCAAGCCATGGATTGCAAGGAAATGAGTTCAGCGAACGTGCCTCTTGCGGATGGGACAGCCTGATGGTTTTCGGTGGAAACAGCGGGTTGACAATCTTTTCTCCCGAAACCGTACGCCGTGCCGGTAAGCGTCCTTGCCTGCAATTAGTGGAAATGCGCATAGGGGACAAGGTGGTGACAACGGATACGGAGTCGGGATTCTTTAAGGTGACGAACCGTCCTGTCATGGAATCCAACCTGTTTGAAGTGTGCCATGAAGATAATACTTTCTCCTTACGTTTTTCGACGATGTCGTACGACATGCCGGACGGAGTGAAATATTGGTATTCCATAGACAAGGAACCGTATGCCGTGATGGCCGGTTCGTCGGGTGTGCTGACATTGAACCACTTGCCGTCCGGTACTTATAAAATCAGGGTGAAAGCATCTGTTAATGGTTTGGAATCCGAAACCAAGGCATTCACGGTGACGGTACGTCCGCCTTGGTATGCCGGCTTACCTGCATTTATCGTTTATTTCCTGGCTTTGGTTTTCCTTGTCATGCGCTTCATCCACAACCGTCGCTTGCGGGAACAGGCCCGCTTGCGTTTACAGGAACACATCCATGCAGAGCAGTTGAATGAGATGAAGTTGCAATTCTTCATGAACCTCAATCATGAGATCCGTACGCCCATGACATTGATTGTCGGTCCTTTGCAACATCTTATCAATACTGATTTCGATGAGGTACGGCAACGTTCCTACCGCATGATGAGCCGTAACGTGGAACGTATTTTAGCTCTCGTCAACCAGATTCTGGACTTGCGCAAAATAGATAAAGGGCAGATGATGATGAAGATGCAGCCTGTGAACCTTGTGGATTTTGTACGGGATGTGTATGAGTTGTTCGACAGCAAGGCGCGTGAAAAGGAAATCCGTTTTCATTTTGAATACGATACAGACCACATGGAAGTTTGGTTGGATAAAAAGAACTTTGATAAAGTGATCATGAACCTCTTGTCCAACGCTTTTAAATTCACTCCGTCCAAAGGGAATATCGGCATCCGGTTGAAGCAGGGGGAGAATGAGGTGTCGATGGAAGTCTGGGACGACGGTCTGGCGATAGAGCCTGATAAAATGGAAAAAATCTTCCAACGTTTCTATCAGGCGGACAATACGACCAATTATAATATACCCGGAAGCGGAATCGGGTTGAACCTCACGAAGCAGCTTGTCACCTTGCATCACAGCGAGATTTCGGTTTACAACAATACGACCGGTAAGGGATGCACGTTTAAGGTCGTATTACCCCTTGGCAGTGCCCATCTCAAACCCGAAGAACTGTTGCAACCCTCCATAGAAGAAAAAACGGATGAAACGATCCTGAAAATGGAAGAAGAAGTTTCTGCCGTAACCGAAGAGAACGATGAGGAGAGCAAGACGAAGCACCGCAAACGTATTGTCATCGCGGAAGATGACGATGAAATACGCAATTATCTGGCAGAAGAGTTGCGCAAGAATTACTATGTCGTGCCATGCAGGAACGGGAAAGAAGCGTTGAGCGAGGTCTTACGGACACCACCGAGCTTAGTGCTGAGCGACGTGATGATGCCGGAAATGGACGGTTATACGCTTTGTGCGAAAATCAAGACCAACATCAATGTGAATTTCATACCGGTGGTATTGCTTACGGCCAAGACACGTGAGAAAGATAAGATAGAAGGGTTGAGCACCGGTGCGGATTCTTACATCGAGAAACCATTCAATATCGAAGTGCTGAAATATACCATCCGCAACCTGATAGCTTCGTACGATATACTCCGCAATAAAGTGGAGGGCAAGGAGATGCCGGAAGAAAACATAGATGTCGCTCCCTCCCAATCCGCCGACGACAAATTGTTGGAACGTGTATTGCAGGTCATCAATGAGAATATCACCAACCCTTACCTGAGCGTGGAACTCATTGCGCAGGAAGTGGGTATCAGCCGGGCGCACCTGCACCGCAAGATGAAGGAACTGACCAACCAAGGGCCGCGCGACTTGGTGCGTAACATACGTCTCAAGAAAGCCGCCGGACTGTTGGCTTCGGGGCACCGTAATATCACAGACGTGATGTTTGCCTGCGGTTTCGAGAATGCCGCGTCCTTTTCCATCAAGTTCAAGGCCCTGTACGGGATGTCTCCGACAGCCTATATGAAGGAACACTTGGACAAGAAATGACGGAATAGCCATTTTTCTTGCATTTTGAGACATGACGTAAAATATCGGTGACACAGTTATACAACGGTGTTGCCGTTTTTTTTCATCTTTGCAGAACCATAAATTAATTCGTAGAGATGTATAAGATGAAAAAAAGAATGTTATTTAGCGTGGCACTGGCGGCTTGTTCTTTCATGGCGGTCCACGGCCAGTCGGCACTTTATCCCGAAATGTTCGACCTGTCAGACGTAAAACTGACGGACGGGCCGTTCTTGCATGCCATGCAACTGAACGATTCCGTCTTGTTGCAATATGATGAAAAAAGGTTGGTGCAACCGTTCGAGAAAGAAGCCGGCCTGCCCGAAAGCGGCGAACCGTTTGTAAACTGGTGTGGCGGTGTAGGCAGCGGTCTGGACGGGCATATCGGCGGCCATTACCTTTCGGCATTGGCCATGAGTTATGCTTCATGCCAGGACATGGCCGTGAAAGCGCAGTTGGGCGAAAAACTGGCTTGGTGCCTGAAACGCTTGAAGGAGGTGCAGGACACGTGGGATAAGGACGGCAATGCGGTGATGCACGGTTACATAGGCGGAGTGCCGGAGAGCCGCGAAGTCTGGACGACTTTCGCCAAAGGTGATTTTACAATATATTGGAAATCTTGGGTACCTTTTTATAATATACATAAGACTTACGCAGGATTGCGCGATGCATGGTTGTACTACGGGAGCGAGGAGGCCCGCGAAATGTTTCTCAAGCTCTGTGACTGGGGAATCGGGCTGATTGAAAACCTTACGGACGACCAGTTGCAAGGCTGCCTGGGGAACGAGCACGGCGGAATGAATGAGATGTATGCCGATGCCTACTATATGACGGGAGAGGAAAAGTATCTCGATGCAGCCTTGCGCTATTCCCATAAATGGTTGCTCGACGGCATGGCGGCCCACAAGTCTGAAACGATAGACAACGTGCATGCCAATACCCAGGTTCCGAAAGTGGTAGGTTTCGAGCGCATTTCACAGGTGAAACGTAATCCCACCTGCTTGAATGCCGCCCGTTACTTCTGGACGGATGTGGCCACCCGGCGTACCATCGCCGTGGGAGGAAACTCCATCAACGAATGGTTTCCGGCCAAAGGCCAGTACGGCAACTTTATTTCCAGCATCGAGGGCGTGGAAACCTGCAACAGTTACAACATGCTGAAGCTAAGCGAGATGTTGTTCAACGATACGCACAATTCCAAATATATGGATTTCTATGAAGGCACGATGTACAACCACATCCTTTCCGCCCAGCATCCCGAAACGGGAGGTTACGTGTATTTCACCCCGGCACGTCCGCAACATTACCGGGCGTATTCACAGGTGAACGAGGCCATGTGGTGTTGCGTGGGCAGCGGGATGGAAGACCACGGCAAGTACGGCCAAATCATTTATACCCATTCTCCGCAGAACGATTCCCTGTATCTGAACCTTTTTGTCCCCTCCGTGCTGGATTGGAAGGCGCGTGGCATCAAGCTGACCCAGACGACGCGCTACCCATACGAGCAGCAATCGGAAATCACGGTAGAGGGGAGCGGGCATTTTACGCTCTTCGTACGCCATCCTTCTTGGGCGGAAGGCTTCAAGGTGTTGGTGAACGGCGAGGAGGTTTCTGCAAAAGAAAGAAGCGGATACGTGCCGGTGGAGCGCACTTGGAGCGACGGTGACAAAGTGACCGTGGTCGTACCGATGAAGATACGGGTCGAACCGTTGCAGAATTACGAGGATTATGTGGCGTTCAAGTACGGCCCTGTGTTGTTGGGAGCCAAGACCGGCGCGGACAACTTGCAAGGACTGTTTGCCGACGACAGCCGCATGGGGCATATCGCAGGCGGGCTGCAGAAAGATTTATATTCTGCCCCTTTGCTCATCGGTGACCGTGAGGAGTTGGCCGCAGCCGTGAAGACGGTCAATGCCGATTCCTTGCAGTTCCGCATCGAAGGGTATTACAGCGACTCGCAGTGGAGCGGTTTGGTGTTGCAACCGTTCCATTCCATTCACGATTCGCGCTACATGATGTATTGGCTGAACGTGGACGGTGAAAAATGGGAGGAGATAGAAGATGAACTGAAGGCACGCGAAGACTCCGTCATGCAACTCGAAGCGCGTACGGTGGATTATGTGGTGACCGGCACGCAGCAAAGCGAGAACGACCATTTCATGCAGCAGTCGGCATCGGGCACGGGTACGGCATACGGTGAATACTACCGCGACGCGTCGGGTTGGTTCAGCTACCGGCTGAATACCCATGGGCAGACGAAAGACATGTCTTTGATTGTCCGTTACTGGGGTGGCGACAGTGGCCGCAAGTTTAAAATCACGGTAAATGGAAAGAAACTGGCCGACGTGGAACTGACCGGCGGTTTGAATGAATTCATCAACGTGGAATACAAGATTCCTGACGAGTGGTTGGAAGGGAAAGATGTCATATCCGTCAAATTCACGGCCGAAAGCGGAAGCATGGCCGGGGGAGTCTTTTACCTCCGTCTCTGCAAGCCGGCCACGGCCACGGGGGTGGACGCGGTTTTTCAGGACAGCGGATATGAAAACAGTCCCTATATCCGCTGCGACCGCAGGGCATACGACCTTTCGGGAAAAGCCGTGGACATAAGCACGGCAAGCCCGGGCGTATATATCTTGAACGGCAATAAAGTGTTGAAACGATAATCCTTAAATAGATTAGTATGACGAAAATGAAAAGTTTTTTGCTCTCCGGACTGCTGTTGGCGGCAGTTTCGGTGAGTGCGGAAGTTCCTCCGTCCATTCACGTGGACGGGAAGAACCTGACGGACACCCACGGCAACAAAGTGGTGTTGCACGGTGTGATGGACACGCCAAGCCCTTATTTCAATAACGGGCGATGGGGCGACGTGGCCAATGATGCTACCAAAAAAGACTGCATCGAGTATTTCGACAAGCTCTTCACGGCTATTACGGATTCCACGCAGGGAGCCTATTGCAATGTGTTCCGGCTTCATTTGGATCCTTGTTGGACGAATGATCCTAACCTTCCCGTTACGGGAGAAGAAACCGGCGAAGCCAATATCTCGCAATTCAGTGAGAAACGGCTTCGCACGTATCTGTCCACGCTCTATTGGAAAATCATAGAAAAGGCATTGGACCATGGGCTTTATGTAGTCGTGCGTCCTCCCGGCGTATGCCCCGGTGGCATCAAAGTAGACGGGTACTATCAGGACTACCTGCTGAAGGTGTGGGACATCGTTTCGAGCAATACCAACATCAAGAAACATAGCGGGCAGGTGTCCATTGAATTGGCCAACGAACCGGTGAACATTTACGATGCCGACAGTTTGGAAAGCGCACGCGCCCCGTATGATTTCTTCCAACCCATCGTGGACAAGATACGTGCCAACGGTTTCGACGGTATCATTTGGGTGCCCGGGACGGGATGGCAGAGCAATTATACTTGTTATAAGAGCAATCCCATCGAAGGCTATAATATAGGCTACGCTGTGCATGCCTACGTGGGATGGTATAATAACAGCGACGAGAATGCCAATGGGGAAACGTTCATCCAAGAGTTCGGAAAAGCGGTGCCGGTAGTAAATACGAACCCCGTCATTATCACCGAAGTCGATTGGAGTCCGGAGAAAGAAGGAGAAGGGCACTATGACGAGCACGGTAACTGGGTTCCAGCCAACTGGGGAACATGGGCCACTGGGTCTACTTCCAAATGGGGCAACGCTTATAAGGCCGTGCTCGACCATTACGGGAACATCAGCATGACACTTTCCGGAACGGCGTGCTACATCGACATCGATAAATATCTGGCAGATGGTACGGTGGCCCCGGCCTTTGAAGGTAACCCCGAAGCTTGCGGAAAGGCCACTTTCGACTGGTACGCCGATTATGCCAAGGTGGATTTCGCACGTCCGGACTTTACAAACGTGTCTACCAACCAGACTACGGACGGCAAGAAGTTCATCAATCCCGTATTGGCTTCGGATTTCCCGGATCCGGACGTGGCACGCTTGGGCGACACCTATTATATGGTATCGACCACCATGCATCTCTTCCCCGGTGCCACGATTCTGAAATCATATGATTTGGTCAATTGGGAGTATTGCGCACAACCGTTGGAACAGCTTTCCACCGCAGACAAGTACAGCCTTATCGGCGGAAAGGACTCATACGCCCAAGGGATGTGGGCCGCAGCACTGACAGCCCACGAAGGCAAGCTTTATTTGCTTATCAATGGCAATGACGCAGGAGGTTACATGCTTTCTACCGACGACCCGGAAGGAGCATGGCAAATGCAGAAATTGGAACGGAGTTATTATGACCCGGGGCTGCTTTTTGAAGGTGATAAGGTGTATGTGGCCTGCGGCATCGGTAACATCGACATCTGTGAATTGGACAAGAATCTGAAATTCAAGAAGTCGACCACAGTGCTGAGGGACAAGCCCGGATTGGAAGGCAGCCACCTTTATAAAATAGGGGATTATTATTACATCTATGCCACGTATGGCGGATGGCCGTCTGGGCAAGCCATATTCCGCTCCAAGGACATCACCGGACCGTATGAGGAGAAGATGCTCATAGAGAAGACCATCAACGGGCAGCCCAATACCGTACATCAAGGAGCGTTGGTCGAGACACCGACTGGAGAATGGTGGACGATGCTGATGGAGGACAAAGGTGCCATCGGGCGCTTGCCGAGCCTGCATCCTGTGGCATGGGCCGACGGTTGGCCTACGGTGGCCAAGGACGGGGTTCCCCAACTGGCTTATACCAAGCCAGATGTCGGGACGACTTATCAGGAAAAGATACTCCCTACCAATGACAATTTCCGGCAATATCCCCTTGGCATGCAGTGGCAGTGGAACCATAATCCCGACGATGGCAAGTGGAGCCTGTTCGAGCGTCCGGGATTCCTTCGCCTGTACACCGCGTCGGTGACCGACGACCTGATGCAGGCACGCAATACCCTGACGCAACGCATCTTTGCCTTCCACAACACGAAAAGCCCATATGGGTTGGATACGTCGCGTCCTTCCATTGGTACGGTCGCGCTGAACTTAAAGCACATGCAAGAAGGTGACATGGCCGGTCTGACCATACAACAAGACCCGTACGCTTATATCGCAGTCCACGTGAAAGACGGCAAGAAACAACTCATCTGGGGACAGGATACGTTGAGAACGGTAGATGGTTTCGAGTCGGCTGCGGTCACGGAAACCTCCGTGTCCATCGACACAGTGGTTTATCTGCGCGCGCAATTCGATTGCGGCACCGGCAAGGCACGGTTCTTCTATAGCACAGATAACAAGGAGTATGTGCAGTTGGGCAGTGAGACGACATTCCGATTTAACCTTTCCGTATTCGTCGGTGCCCGTTTCGGCATATTCAATTATGCCACGCAAGCGTTGGGCGGTTATGTGGACGTAGACTGGTTTACCACGGAAGAGCAGTTTGAGGAAAATACTTATTTCGACCCGGATTTTGAGGGCTATAGTGAAGATATGCTCACCATGCAGTCACTTTCCGTAAGGCCGGAAATGGAAGTAATGATTGGCCAAAGCGAGGTATTAGAGTTGATGGCTACCTTTAAGGACGGTCATACAGAAAATGTGGCGGCCAAAGCCAAGTATGAGGTTTCCGACCCGGAAGTGCTGTCGCTTTCGAGCGGTATGGTCGTGGGGAAGAAAGATGGACGGGTAGCGGTGAAAGCCACTTACACAGACCCGATGGGGAATACGCTGACGGCTTCGTTTACGGCCTCTTCCACGTTCTTCCCTTGGGCGGATGAATATATCAATAAGACGCTTTTCGGAGAGGGTACATACTTGGAGCAGACTCATGCCTTCTTTCCTGGTGTGAACGGACAAATGGGTTGGGTATACGAGAATGGTGCTGATATGAGCGGTTATAAGTATTTGGTATTCAAGTTGGACAAAGTACAGAAAGTCAATGCAGCCATTAACATTTATCCGCAGAACAGCATTTGGGGAAACTGTTATAGCAAACCTATCGGGGATGCCACGATGGTGGTCATACCGCTTCAGGAGATAGAATATACCAGTGGGGATGCCATCGGTGAACCCGTCAACACGGCCAATATCATGATTGTGGCTTTGTATGCGGGAAGCGGTGGAGTCATAGATGTGTCTGATGCTTATCTGACCAACAATGACGATTATTCCCCCGAGGGCGTTTCAGTAGGTTCCATCCATATAAGGCCGACGGAAACGGATGGTCCGGTTTATAACCTGCAAGGCATGCGTGTGGACCGGATGACGAAAGGTGTATATATCCAAAACGGCAAGAAGATATTGGTGAAGTGATTGTTCCTGTCCAAGCGGGCAAAGGACGGCTTTCCTCGTGGAGGCCGTCCTTTTGATTGCATGAACGAAAGAAAGTGTAAATATATATTAATCTTATAACAGCCTATCAATGAATCGGTTGTTAATATTTAGACTACGTGAAATCGTTTGGCGCAGATTGAAAAATCGTTTGCAGCCAGATGAAAAATCATTTGGCGTAGAATGAAAATCCGTTTGGCGCAGTATGGAAAAACGAATATAAAAGGAATAAGGCGAACCCGCAGGTTCGCCTTATTCGTTGTTTGTTTGAAAGAAGTATTTAATAGAAGTTGTTTATGCTTCGGCAGGAGTTTCTGTGGTTCCTTCTGCGGGAGCATCAGCAGGAGCTTGTGCAGCTTCAGCTTCAGCCTTTGCGGCAGCCTCGGCAGCTTTCTTCTCTGCTACTTTCTTAGCGATCTCTTCATTGACTTTCTTCTCGGCTTGCAGGCGTGCTTCAGCGGCAGCCTTCTTTTCAGCGGCTTTCTTGGCCTCGAAAGCTTCTAAGCCCTTCTGCTTGTCGTTTTTCCAAGCTTCGAATTTTGCTTGTGCGGCAGCTTCATCAAAAGCACCCTTCTTCACACCGCCACGGAGGTGTTTCATCATGTATACACCTTCTTTTGACAGGATGTTGCGAACCGTGTCGGTAGGCTGTGCACCTACTTCCACCCAATAAAGAGCGCGATCGAATTTCAAATCTACAGTGGCGGGATTGGTGTTCGGGTTGTACGTACCAATCTTTTCTGTAAACTTACCATCACGTGGTGCTCTTACGTCTGCAATAACGATGCTGTAGAAGGCGTAGCCCTTACGTCCGTTACGCTGCAATCTAATTTTTGTTGCCATAATTAATGTTTTGTTTTTAATATAGGTTTGAAATATGCCGTTAACTCGTAACGGCGGCGCAAAGTTACACTTTTTCTCCGACTTGCCAAAGGTTACCCCTTGTTTTTTAGGCGTTTTTTCTCTTCTCCGTTATTTCTTGATGCGCATGCTCGCCTTTATCATATATATAATAAGGAGAACATACATCAGCAGGGAGAGCCATTCGCTGGCCGGATTGGCCCACCAAGCGGAATAGTCGAACGAGATTCCTCCGAAACGCAGGGCTGCGCTGACTACGCCCATCAAGGCTCCTCCGGCAATGAATCCGGAAGCGATGAGCGTGCCTTTCTCGCCCCGTTCCTTGTTGGTTTGCTCTTTGTTGCTCCGTGTGGTGACATACCAGTTGATGAGGCCGCCGACCAACAACGGCAAGTTCAGTTCGAGCGGAATGAACATGCCCAAAGCGAAGGCAAGGGCCGAAACATTGAAAAGTGTGAGCAGGATGGCGATAGCCGCACCGATGCCGTAAAGCAGCCAGGGGGCACCCGCACCGCTCATCAGCGGTTCGATGACGGCAGCCATGGCATTGGCTTGAGGTGCGGCAAGTTGTCCGCTTGTGAATCCGTAAGTGTCGTTCAATATCATGATGACTCCGGCCACTGTGGCGGCAGACACAAGGGTACCTAAGAACTTGAACGTCTCTTGTTTCTTGGGTGTGCTACCCAACCAGTAGCCTATTTTCAAGTCGGTGATAAAGCTTCCGGCCGTAGAGAGCGCGGTGCAGACCACGCCGCCCATAATCAGTGCAGCCACCATGCCTGCCGGGCCTTTCAGGCCGACGCCCACCATGATGACAGAAGCCAGGATGAGGGTCATCAGCGTCATGCCGGACACGGGGTTGCTGCCGACAATCGCAATGGCGTTGGCCGCGACCGTAGTGAAGAGGAAGGCAATGACGGCTACGAGAATCACACCGGTGAGCGTGAAGAGCAGGTTGCCTTCCATGACCCCGAAATAGAAAAATAAAAGGATGGCTATCAAAGTCAGGAGGGAGCCGATGGCTATGATTTTCATAGGCAAATCCTTTTGTGTCCGGGGAACGGCCGTGTCGCTCTTCCCCTTGCCCTTCATTTCTTGTGCAGCCAGACCCACAGCCCCCATGATGATTTTGCGGCTTTTGAAAATGCCGATGATACCGGCCATGGCGATACCGCCGATACCGATGCTTTTGGCATATTGGAAGATTTGTTCGGCACTGGCTTGGGAGGCTGTGACGGAAGAACTGCCGGCACTCACGACGAGGTCGGGGAACAACCATGAAATGACCGGAACGATGACCCACCATACGGCCACGGAACCGCAACAAATGATGAGGGCGTATTTCAAGCCCACGATGTATCCCATGCCTAGCACGGCCGCCCCCGTATTGATTTTAAAGACGAGTTTGGTCTTGTCCGCCAACACTTGCCCCCATTCCAGACAACGTGACGTGACGCTCTCGTTCCACCAACCTACGGTGGCGATGATGAAATCGTAAATGCCGCCTACGACTCCGGCCACGAGGAGCGGTAAAGCCTGGTTGCCACCTTTTTCCCCGGAAACCAATACCTGCGTGGAGGCCGTGGCTTCGGGAAAAGGATATTTGCCGTGCATGTCTTTCACGAAATACTTGCGGAAAGGGATGAGGAAAAGGATGCCCAAGACTCCTCCCAACACGGAGGCGACGAACACTTCCATGAAGTTCACCGTCATTTCCGGATATTTGTCTTGCAGGATATAGAGGGCGGGCAAGGTGAATATGGCTCCGGCCACAATCATGCCGGAACATGCCCCGATGCTCTGGATGATGACGTTCTCTCCCAACGCCCCTTTCCGGTGGGTGGCTCCCGTCACGCCTATCGCGATAATCGTGATGGGGATGGCCGCTTCGAACACTTGTCCTACTTTCAGTCCTAAATAGGCTGATGCCGCCGAAAAGATTACGGCCATGAGCATGCCCCACAATACCGACCATACCGTCACTTCCTTATACGTGTGGTCTGGTGACATCAGAGGTGCGTACTGTTCGCCTTTTTTGAGTTCCCGGAAGGCGTTTTCCGGCACTCCCGTCTGTTGCTTTGCGTTTTCCATTCAATCGTTGTTTTTATGAAATTTTATAATTGGAAGCAAAGATATATATTTCATGGCAGAATGCACTTTCTTCTTTTGTAGAAATTCTTTAAATAGTTTAATTTATAATGTGAATCCCTCGCTATTCACTAATTTTGCAGTTCAATTTAAAAGAAATCGCATGCTGCTGAAGCTTTATCATAGATACGTATCGTTGTTTTTAGTCTTGATGTGCTTTGTCCCGCATTCCCTGAATGCACAGGTTCGGGGACGGGTGACGGATGCCGACACGGGAGAACCTATCCCGGCGGTCAATGTGTACTACGGAAAACAAAAGACCGTGGGAACCACAACCAATGACAAAGGCAGGTATACATTGCAAGCACCGGATAAAGGGGACACCCTTGTGTTTTCTTATGTCGGTTACCAGACATATAAGATATATATAAAGGCCGGAGAGAGAAAGACACTGAATGTCAAGCTTCAGGATTTGGACAGGGAGTTGTCGGAATTATTGGTGAAACCGAAAAAAAGACGGTATAGCCGAAAAGACAATCCGGCGGTGGAGTTAATGCGGAAAGTGATAGCGGCCAAAGAAAAAAGTGATTTGAAACAGAACGACTATTACCGTTATGACAAGTATCAGCGTATCACATTCGGCTTCAACAATATCACGCAACATTTCATCGACAGCAGCTTTTTGCGCAAATTCCCCTTGTTGGTCAAACAGGTGGAATACTGTCCGCAGACCCAAACCAACATACTTCCCCTGACCTATAACGAGACTTCGTCGGAACATATATACAGGAAACAGCCGGAGGCGGAACGGAATTTTATCCGGGGAACAAATTCGGAGGGGGTGAACGAGCTGTTCGCTACGGGTGACATCGTGAACGTAGTCCTTCAGCGTTTCTTCGCCGACGTGAACATTTATGATAATTCGATCAATCTTTTGGAACGTTACTTCACCAGTCCCTTATCTTCTACCAATGCCATATCTTTCTATCAGTATTACATCATGGATACTCTGGACGTGGAAGGAGACAAGTGTATCGAATTGAGCTTCATTCCCCAAAATCCGCAGGACTTCGGTTTCTCGGGACGGTTATGGGTTTTGGACGACGGGACTTATCAGGTGAAACGTTGTCTGGTCAACCTGCCGCTCCGTTCAAGTGTGAACTTTATCAGCAATTTAGTGATAGAACAGGATTTCTCCACGCTCCCGAACGGCCAACGGGTATTGGTGAAGGACAATATGATTGCAGAACTGGGCGCATTGAAGAAATACCATAATATGATGGTCAAACGTACCACGGCTTATACAGGGTTCGACTTTGCCCCCATTTCCAGTGAGAGGTTCGACCAACGCGAACAGCCAAGGGAAGGTACACCGGTCATCAAAGACGAAAACTTCTGGGCACAGCACCGGACGGACACACTGACCCGTTCGGAAGCCGGCATGTCCACCATGGTACAGGATATGACCCGAAAAAAAGGCTTCGGTTGGATTATCTGGATTGTACGTGCCTTCGTGGAAAACTACGTGGAAACTTCGCCTCCGGGAAAAAAGAATTATGTGGATTTCGGACCAGTCAACACGGTCGTCTCGTCCAATTTCATAGACAAGGTGCGTTTCCGGGCCAGTGCGCAGACCACGGCCAATCTGAGTCCTCATCTCTTCCTGAAGGGATATGCTGCATACGGCGTACGGGACAAGAAATGGAAATATGAGGGAGAAGTGGAATATTCGTTCTTAAAAAAACAATATTCGCCGGAAGAGTTCCCGCGAAACTCGATAGCTGTCTCTACCCGTTATGACGTAATGGCTCCCTCCGATGCCATGTTACCTACGGACAAAGATAACGTGTTCACGTCGCTCAAGACGCAGACTATTGACCAAATGTCTTATTTCCGCCAATACAACATACGTTACGTGTATGAGTTCGACAACCATTTCGGGATTACGGCACAGTTGCGCCATATCACTCAAAACCCGACAGGCACGCTGTTCTATCGTACGGTAAGCGGGCAAACGGTGCCGGAACTGACGCAAAGCGAGGCGACGCTGAGTTTGCGTTACGCACCGGGCGAAAAGGTGGTGGTCACGAAACAGAGGCGTCATCCGGTCAACCATAATTATCCTATTTACACGTTGATGCATACGACCGGGTTCAAAGATGTTTTGGGAGGGGGCTATGCTTCCAACTACACGGAACTGTCGGTGACAAAGCGTTTTTGGCTGAACTCATGCGGGCGCATTGATATTTACGGTCGTGCGGGAGCGCAATGGAACAGGGTGCCGTTCCCGTTGTTGATTACGCCTGCGGCGAATAATTCGTATATCATACAACGTGGCATGTTCAATATGATCAACAACATGGAGTTCATGAACGACCGTTTCGTTTCGTTGGACGTGCAATGGGATTTGAGCGGCAAGCTGTTCAACCGGATTCCCTTGCTCAAGCATCTGAAATGGCGTGAGGTGATAGGTTTCAAGACGCTTTACGGCACGTTGACGGACAAGAACAATCCGTTTAAACAAGGGAACCAAAGCGATTTGTTCGAGTTCCCGTCACGAAACGGACAACCGACCAGTTTCGTAATGGGGGATACTCCCTACATGGAACTGAATGTGGGCATTCACAATATCTTCAAGATACTTCGTGTAGACTACGTGCGCCGGTTGAATTATCTGAACGCACCCAATGCCAAGAAGAACGGCGTGAGATTTGTATTGCAGTTTGACTTTTAAGGAGGATTTGACATGGCAGCACCTTTGGCAGAAAGATTACGTCCGCAAACGTTGGACGATTACATCGGGCAAAAACATCTGGTCGGTCCGGATGCCGTTTTACGTAAGATGATAGATTCCGGACGGATTTCCTCATTTATTTTGTGGGGACCTCCGGGTGTGGGCAAAACGACCTTGGCGCAAATCATTGCCCATAAGCTCGAAACGCCGTTTTACACGCTGAGCGCGGTAACAAGCGGTGTGAAGGATGTCCGGGAAGTGATAGAAAAGGCACGGAACAATCGTTTTTTCACCCAGGCTAGTCCGATTCTTTTCATTGATGAAATCCATCGTTTCAGTAAATCCCAACAGGATTCCCTTCTGGGAGCCGTGGAGCAGGGGACAGTCACGTTGATTGGGGCCACGACGGAAAATCCGTCTTTCGAGGTCATACGCCCGCTTTTGTCCCGTTGCCAGTTATATGTCTTGAAAAGCCTTACGAAAGATGACCTGATGGAGTTGCTGCACAAGGCGGTGGAAAGAGATATCATACTGAAAACGAAACATATCGAATTTCGCGAAACGGATGCCATGCTCCGGTATAGCGGAGGAGATGCTCGCAAGCTGCTGAATATCCTTGAACTGGTGGTAGAGGCTGACGGAACGGACCAAGTGGTTATCACGGATGCTGTCGTAGCCGAAAGGCTTCAGCAAAACCCATTGGCATACGATAAGGGGGGAGAATTGCACTATGACATCATATCGGCTTTCATCAAAAGTATTCGGGGAAGCGACCCTGATGCCGCTCTGTATTGGTTGGCACGAATGATAGAAGGTGGGGAAGACCCCTCGTTTATCGCGCGGCGACTGGTCATTTCCGCTAGTGAAGACATAGGTTTGGCCAATCCGAATGCACTGCTTTTAGCCAATGCCGCTTTTGAGGCAGTCATGAAGATAGGATGGCCGGAAGGGCGTATCCCTTTGGCCGAGGCTACGGTCTATCTGGCAACCAGTCCGAAAAGCAACTCGGCTTATAAGGGTATCAATGATGCCTTGCAGCTCGTACGGCAAACCGGGAATTTGCCGGTGCCGTTGCACTTGCGCAATGCGCCTACCCGGCTTATGGAAGAGTTGGGATATGGTAAAGACTATAAGTATGCGCATGACTATCAGGGGCATTTCGTGGAACAGCAATTTTTACCCGACGACATTCGTGACAAAAGGATTTGGCATGCCCAAGGGAATGCGGCGGAAACCAAATTGCAGGAACGGATGCTGCATTTATGGAAAGACCGCTATAAATGATTTTTTGATGGAAGAATATCCTGCACAAATGCCGGTTTTGCATTAATTTTGCTAACTTTGTCTTTTCATTCTTAAATTGTTAAATAGAAAACGCTACAAATACAGATGAAAAGCGATATAGAAATTGCCCGCGAGTGCCGATTGAAGCCGATTGAAGACATTGCCCGCCAAGTACAGGTTCCTGTGGATGAATTGGAACATTATGGGAAATACATTGCCAAAGTACCGGAATCGCTGATTGACGAGAAAAAAGTAGAAAACAGTAATTTGATTTTGGTTACGGCCATTACTCCCACGAAGGCCGGTATAGGCAAGACTACCGTTTCGGTCGGTTTGGCTTTGGGGCTGAGCTACATTGGGAAAAAAAACATCGTGGCTTTGAGGGAACCTTCTCTCGGTCCGTGTTTCGGTTTGAAAGGCGGTGCGGCAGGAGGCGGTTACGCCCAGATATTGCCGATGGACAAAATCAATTTGCATTTCACAGGGGATTTCCATGCCGTTACTTCGGCCCATAATATGATTGCCGCTTTGTTGGACAACTATATCTATCAGCATCGGGATGAAGGCTTTGCCATGAAAGAAATTTTATGGAAACGCGTGTTGGACATTAACGACCGGAACTTGCGTTATGTCGTAACCGGACTGGGAGCCAAGACGAACGGGGTCACGATGGAAAGCGGTTTCGATATTACTCCGGCATCCGAAATCATGGCGATTCTTTGCTTGTCGAAAGACGAACATGACCTGCGCCGCAGAATCGAGAACATATTATTGGGTACTACAATCGAGGGAAAACCGTTCCGTGTAAAAGACATGGGAGTGGCCGGAGCAATATGCGTGCTTTTAAAAGACGCCTTACATCCCAATTTGGTGCAAACCACGGAAAACACACCGGCTATCGTGCACGGAGGCCCTTTTGCCAACATCGCACACGGATGCAACTCCATATTGGCCACCAAACTGGCTATGACGTACGCAGATTATGTGGTGACGGAGGCCGGTTTCGGGGCTGATTTGGGAGCGGAAAAGTTTTTCAACATCAAATGCCGGAAATCTGGGCTAAATCCCAAGCTCACCATAATAGTCGCTACAACCCAAGGTCTGAAAATGCACGGCGGGGTAGCGTTGGAAGATATTAAAAAGCCTCATTCGGAAGGGTTGAAGAAAGGATTTGAGAATCTGGACAAGCATATCAGGAACATGCAGGCCTTCGGGCAGACCGTAGTGGTTTGTTTCAACCGTTATGCGACGGATGTGGATTCGGAAATAGACTTATGCCGCAAGCATTGTGAGGATATGGGAGTAGGCTTTGCCGTGAATAATGCTTTCTCGGAAGGTGGAAAGGGAGCTGTGGAGTTGGCCGAGCTTGTGGTTGAAACTATTGCCTGTCACCCATCCCGTCCGGTCGTGTTCTCCTATGCCGACTGTGATAATATCGAGACTAAAGCGGAAAATGTAGTTCGTCAAGTGTATGGAGCCGACGGGGTCGTTTTCTCGGCCGCAGCCCGTAAAATGTTGGAAAGAGTACGTCAGTTAGGTATAGAAAATTATCCAGTTTGCATAGCCAAGACGCAATATTCATTTTCCGCAGATGCCCATGCATACGGAGTGCCGCACGGATTTAAAGTGCAAATACGGGATATTGTAGTCAATTGCGGAGCTGAAATGATTGTGCTGATAGCCGGAGATATATTGAGAATGCCCGGATTGCCGAAATCTCCCCAGGCGGAACGCATTGATTTAATCGACGGAAGAATAGAAGGGCTTTCTTGACATATTTAGGTGAACACTACGGGCCTGGTTTATAGGGTATATGAGAAAGCCTACGTTTGGTATAACAGGAAGAAAGAATCTTTCGGCTATATGCGTGTCTGTCATATTAGGATTATGTATAGGAGCCGGATGTCATTGGTATGCCTCTTCCCGTCCGGACATGACAAGAGTAGGGAAAGTAGATTCCCTGAATACTAAAGCTTGTTTGGTGCGCTACGTCCATCCGGACAGTGCGTTACTGTTTGCCCGGAAGGCTGCCCGTATGGCACAGAATTACGCAGACGGACGAAGTGAGGCCTTAAACCATCAAATGTTCATTTGCTTTTTGCGAATGGACTTTGGTGGGTGTATGGAGCTATACAATCGGATTCAGCAGTCCACCAGTAACCAGATAGAATTGTTGGTGAGCGAAGTGAATATGATGATAATATGCCAACGAGCTGCACAAAACCGTTTGTTCTTCGATTATTATAACCGTGCGCTTGAAAGAATCCAACGCATCAGGGAAGAGTATGATGAAGTGAAAGGCCGTAATAAAGAACGGTTGGACTACGCCATGACAGAATTCAGTTTGACCACGGCTACCAACTACATCAATCTGATGCAAGAGCAAAAGGCTGAGAAGGAACTTTCGGCAATTGATACGGATGGCTATATACGTCGGAATAAGGCTTTACTTATTTACTTTTATTACCTGAACGGTTTGATTTGCCAAAATCGTTTGGATCTGGGAAAAGAGCGTGTAGTGGATGCTTTCGATTATTTTTATCTGGCTTACTCATATTCCGAACGTATGGGTAACATTTATTTTTCCTCCATGTTGGAACAAGTCTTATCGGAGATGTTTGCCCAACCGAAAAACTATGATGTCATCAAGACCTACCGTAAAGTAGAATTGGATTATTTGTACAATTCGTTAGTTACGGAGGAACTTGGAGAGGGTGGATTCCCGGTATCCCTGCGCCTTTCTACGGCATTAGCCCAAAAGGCATTGTCCAATGCCGGACAATGTGGAAATCTGTTGCTTAAGATTAACGGATTCCGCGTGTTGGGAAATACCATGTTTGCCAAGGGTGAATATTATAGGGCTTTGAATTGCTTCGAGACGGCTTTGTCCTATTTGAATCTTCATCACCAAATTTATTATCCGGAAGACAAAGAACGATTGTTGACATCTTTTAAAAGCCGAAAAGACTCGGCAGTAGACATGACATGGGCGAAAGGCGTTGGAGTTCAAACCATCCCGGGCTATTTGACTTACATCCGGGAACGTTTAAGTGTGACGTATAGTGCGTTAGGCGACAAGCAGAATTCAGATTATAACCGAAATCTGTATTTGGACTTGATGGATTTTACCCGTCAAGACAAATCTATAGAAAGTCGCGTAGACATGATAGCGCATGACAACAAGATATTGAATGCCCTTTTGGGGATTATTATTCTGCTGTCTCTCGTTTTTGGCTTTTTCCTCTTTTTATATGCACGCAAATGGAAACTGCGGAATGCGAAACAATATTCTTTATTGAAAGATATGTCCGCATGGTTCATGGAGGTGGCTTTCACCAAATCTGAAGAAAGTCTGGAAGAAGCATTCAATGTCTATCCTTGGATAAAAAAGGAAAAGCGAATCCTACATGAAATCCTCCGTCCCTATATCAAATGGACGGAAAAGAACCGTATCTTGTCCGACCAAATGGACAAGGAACGGATGCAGTTTCGTGAAGAATATCTGCAAAGCGAAAGACAAATAGCCCGCGACAAGAAGAAAAACATATCCAAACGGGCAAAAGTTTCTTTGGTACACTCCATCATGCCTTTCATCGACCGTATTTTGTATGTGGTACGCAGGATGGAAAGTAAAAATCAATATGACCAGAGGGCTTTAACCTATCTAAGTGAACTTGCAGGCGAAATCAACAGCTATAATGACGTGCTCACCGAATGGATTCGTATGAACCGGGGCGAACTGGAACTGACAATAGAAAGCTTTCCACTACAAGACTTATTCAAGTTGCTGGATAAGAGCCAGTATAATTTCAAACGCAAAGGTATTGACTTTTTTGTGGAATCGACGGAAGCATGGGTAAAAGCAGACCGTGCCCTTACCTTTTTCATGCTCAACACTCTGACAGACAATGCACGTAAATTCACACCTTCGGGAGGGCAAGTCACAGTATGCGCAACAGAATTGGCAGACGCTGTGGATATTAAGGTCTCAGATACAGGATGTGGACTTACGGAGTCTGAAATAGCACTGATTCTATCTTCAAAAATCTATGATGCCCAACAGATTGGTGTCAATTCTTCGACTGTACGTCCTGAAAAAGGAAGCGGTTTCGGCTTGTTGAATTGCAAAGGTATTATCGAAAAGTACAAGAAGTCGGGAGACATTTTCAAGGTATGCCGTTTCCATATTGAAAGCGAAGAAAATAAGGGCAGTTGCTTTTCTTTTCGCTTACCTAAAGGAATAAGGCGAAAGGGCATGATGGTGTTGGCGTTTATTTTTTATTTACTCACTTGCGGTCAGTATATGTATGCTGTTCGGCCCGACATTGGCAATGTTCCTCCTCACGAGGAGGCAGACATGAATTACGGAGAGCTTAAATGGGCAGTATTTTATGCCGATTCGGTCTATTTTGCCAATGTTCATGGCGATTACGACCGCAGTATGCAGTATGCCGATTCCACCTTTAAATATATCAACCGTTATTATGAAGACATCTTGCCGGAAGAATGCGTAAGCCGACAACTGACTGCTACGGGAAACGGTATGGAAGAACTTGAATGGTTATCTTTAGGAGTGAAGGCCGATTACTTTCTGATTATGGGATTTCGAAATGAAATGGCCATTGCGACATTGGCGTTACATGATTGGGAAAAATATGAGTTCAACAACAGGCAGTTCACACATTTATATAAACTGTTGACCAAAGACGATTCTTTGGAGGAGTTTTACATCCGGCAGCGTGACACACAGAAAAACTTGTCGGTCAGTCTGGTTTTATTGGTCTTCATGCTCTTTATTTTTTCCGTCCTGATATACATTGTTTATTTTCGTCGGCGAATTCTGTTCCGTTTCAGCGTGATGCAGGTTCTTGAAACCAATCATGCCATGCTGAATGTCATTGAAATGTGTACACGTCCGGGACGTACGGACGATTTGGTATCTCAACTCCTGTCAGTCGTGTTGTCCAAGCTTAAAGAATTACATGAAATAAATAGCGTACGGTTGTTGCTATATCGGGGAAAAGGGGAAAAAGTCGGAACGTTTTTACAAGGGGAGGAAGACTATGGAGTATTGGCAGATTCTCTGCTTAGTCAGGCTTATGAAACGGAAAATGTCGTTTTTGATGAAATATCCAACACGCAGATTTACCCCTTGCTTCTTCGCCTGAAGGAGAATGAACGTCTCTGCATCGGGTCTGTAGCAGTCAACTATGGGACTTACCGGATGCAAAAAGAAGATTTCATTTTTGAGAATTATATCGTAAACTATCTGGCTATTTTACTGTATGAAGCGGTCATACAGCGGGGGCAAGACCTGGAAAATGTGGAAACTGCAGAGAACGAGAAACAACGTTCTTTGTACGAAAGAACACGTATCAAAGTACAGAATCAGATTCTGGATAACTGCCTTTCCACCATTAAACACGAATCGATGTATTATCCCAGTCGCATGAAACAAATCATATGGAAACTGGAAGAACATGAGGAACATCATGATTTGAAGACGTCCATTCACTCATTAAGGGAGCTTGCCGAATATTACAAAGAAATATATACTCTGCTGTGCGCACAGGCTGATCGGCAGATTGACTCCGAATACTTTAAATGCGAGAAACTTTCTCCGCACATCATCGGAAAAGAGTGGATGAAGGCAATGGAAGCTTGGAGGAAGAGAAAGGCTTATGGCCTTCACCTGTCTTTTGTCGATGATTTGCAGGAAAATATTTTTATGAACGTGGATGCTACATTGGTGCGCTTCATGTTAGATACCTTGACGAAGGAATGGGCAAACCGGTTGGCTGAACGGGAGAAAGAAGGGAGTTTGACGCTTCGTGTATCGGAAGACGATGATTTTGTCCGTTTTACGTTGCTGTCTTCAGTTCGGATTTATGAAGCGGAAGAAGCCATAAGGATATTCCAACCGGATGTCAAGCATTATCCCTACCTGTTGTGCAAGGAAATCGTTCGAGAACATGATAAACTAAATAATTTTTGCGGTTGCCGTATCAATATCGAGACAGATTCCGGATGCAGTATATGGTTTACCGTACCTAAATATAGATGAAATGGGAATGGATTCTTTTAAAATCATTATTGTCGAAGACGTTAAACTGGAGTTAAAGGGAACAGAAGAAATCATTCGTACGGAACTCCCGGAAGCCAAAATCATCGGAACAGCAATGAATGAAAGCGAATTTTGGTGCTTGATTAAGAAAGGAGTACCGGATTTGCTGTTATTAGACTTGGGACTGGGCGGCTCCACGACTATCGGAGTGGACATTTGCAGGCAAGTCCGGTTGGCCTATCCGGAATTACGTATCCTGATTTTCACGGGAGAAATACTGAACGAACGGCTGTGGGCCGACGTATTGAAAGCCGGAGCAAACGGCATTATCCTGAAAACAGGTGAACTGCTCACGCGTAACGATGTGCGACAAGTAATGGATGGCCGCAATTTTGTTTTCAACGAACCAATTCTGGAAAAGATTGTCAGCCGCTTTATGAAATCTGTGGAATCGGAACGTTTACATAAAGATGCACTCATCCATTATGAAATCGATGAATATGACGAACGTTTCCTTCGCCATCTGGCATTAGGTTATACAAAAGAAATGATAACCAACTTACGCGGAATGCCTTTCGGCGTGAAGAGTTTGGAAAAAAGACAAAACGATTTGATTTCACGCCTATTCGATACTGGCGAAAGAGGGGGTATCAATGCCACCCGTTTGGTTGTGAAAGCATTACAATTACATATCATAGACTTAGAACATTTGGAGCCGGATGAGGAATAGGTTCATGATACATCGGAAAGGACACAGTGTGGCTTCCGCACTGTTGTTCATTTTGCTGATTGCCCATCTGCTTCTGCCTCCATTGGCATGGTTGGGAAGTGCCGCAGGGTTTCCTTTGGGCAACCTGTTTTCTAGCGAGGGAGTACGGTGGTATTATCTTCATATTCAAGATTGTTACCGTTCTCCGTTCATGGCCGTAGTCTTTCCTGTGGTTTTGGTGCTTGGAGCGATAGAGCGTTCCGGCTTGTTTGGAATCATTAAGGATTCTATCAGCAAAGGCGTGCCGTTTCTCACTTACCGGCAACGTAAGGCTTGCCTTATGGCCGGTACATTCTTATTATTGTATCTGGCCGGAATGCTGCTTCTGTTGCTCGGTCCGCATGCCATATTGCTCAGTGTGACGGGGCATCTCTATCCGTCTCCTTTTGTTTCCGGTATTTTGCAAACCATGTCTTTAGGTTTTGTCCTGACTTCGTTGTTATACGCTGTCCTAAGCTTTCATTTGCGAGGTTGGGAGGAATGCCTGTCTGTACTGTATTGGGGGATCCAACGTTATGATGTATGGATTCTCATTTCCATGTTGGCCGTGCAGCTTTACAATGCTTTATGCTATGTATGGAACGGTGCTTAAAATGGATGGAATGGATAGTTTTCAAGGCTCAAAGAAGCGTTATTCTTGGGCATTCAGGTGAAAATATCTACTTTTGTGTAAGTATTAGAAAAAAAACATGATAAAAGATTTTTTGGAAAAGATAGAGGAAGAACTCAACGAAGAACAGCGCCGGGCCGTTTGTTACGACAAAGGTCCTTCATTAGTAATAGCAGGTGCCGGTTCGGGCAAGACACGCGTGTTGACCTACAAGATAGCTTATTTGTTGGAACAAGGATATAAACCATGGAATATCCTGGCATTGACGTTCACCAATAAGGCTGCAAGGGAAATGAAGGAACGTATTGCCCGGTTGGTAGGCCATGAGCTTGCAGCCGGATTATGGATGGGAACGTTCCACTCCGTCTTTTCCCGTATCTTACGGAAGGAAGCCGATGAAATCGGGTTTTCTTCCCATTTTACCATCTACGACCAAGCCGATTCGCGAAATCTGATAAAGACCGTTATACGTGAAATGGGGCTTGATGACAAGACCTATAAACCGGCAACCATAGCAGCCCATATTTCCAATGCCAAAAACCGTTTAATATTGCCGGAAGCCTATTTGTCTGACAATGCTGTGCGAATGGCAGACCAGGCGGCCAAAATTCCGATGACGGGAGAAATCTACCTTCGCTACATGTCCCGTCTCCGACAAGCCGACGTAATGGACTTCGATGATTTGTTGCTCTATACTTATATTTTGCTAAAAGAGCATCCTGAGGTTTGCGGGAGATATGCAGACATATTCGATTTCGTTTTGGTGGATGAGTATCAGGACACGAATTATGCCCAACACTGTATCGTATGGGAGTTGACTCAGAAGAAACAACAAGTGTGCGTGGTGGGCGACGATGCGCAAAGCATTTATAGTTTTCGTGGAGCAAATATTGATAACATTCTTAATTTCACGCAGAAATATAACAATGCGAAGTTGTTTAAGTTGGAGCAGAACTACCGTTCTACAAAGACTATCGTTTCGGCTGCCAACAGTTTGATAAGCCATAACGACCGACAGATACCAAAAGACGTTTTCAGCGACAAGGAGAAAGGTTCGCCCCTTCATGTGTATTCCGCTTACAGTGATATAGAGGAGGCTGAAATCGTGGTAAACCAAATCGCAGCATTGCGGAGAAAAGAAAAAATGGAATATGATGGTTTTGCCATTCTTTACCGTACCAACGCGCAGAGCCGTACTTTTGAAGAGGCTTTGCGCAAACGGGGTATGCCTTATCGGATTTACGGAGGACTTTCGTTCTACCAACGAAAGGAAATAAAAGATGTGATAGCCTATTGCCGTTTGGCCGTAAATCCCCACGACGAGGAGGCTTTCAAACGGGTCATCAATTATCCGGCACGAGGGATTGGCCAGACCACGGTGGATAAGATTGTATCCGTAGCTTCCACAGACGGGGTCAGCTTGTGGGAAGTGGTGTCTCGTCCCGAGGAGCATTCCTTACCCGTAAATAAGGGCACGATGGGTAAATTGAAGTCATTCACGGATATTATCTCCGGTTTCATCGAGAAAACAGAGCAGATGGATGCCGTCTTCCTCACACAGGAAATCATCCGTGAGAGCGGTATAATGAGAGAGATTTTTCAAGATATGAGTCCGGAAGGAATGAGCCGTCAGGAAAATGTGCAGGAACTGTTGAATGGCGTACAGGAATTCGTCTCCAGACGTTTGGAGGAAGGGCAAAGTACCGGACTCAGCGATTTTCTACAGGAAGTATCATTATTGAGCGATTTGGACGAAGACGAAAGTGACGAACAACACAAAGTGACATTGATGACGATTCACTCGGCCAAAGGGTTGGAGTTCCCTGTGGTATTTATCGTTGGAATGGAAGAAAATCTATTCCCAAGTCCGATGGCGGGAAACAGCCAACGTGCATTGGAAGAAGAACGTCGTCTTTTTTATGTGGCTATTACCCGTGCCGAACGTTATTGTTATCTAAGTTTTGCCCGCAGCCGTTATCGTTTCGGTAAAACGGAATTCAGTAACCCGAGTCGTTTTCTGCATGACATAGACCCACGATATGTGGAAATGGATGCTCAAGACGGGTTTTCGTTCGGACAGACAAGGAGAAGGAAATTTGCGAGTGAGCGAGCGCAGACCGAACTCCGCTCGAGTCTGCCGAGCGTGAGCAAATTATGCAAGTATGAAGACGAAGATGATTACGGTACATCTTATCGGGAACGGCATCACCGCGCTTACGGAGAAGGTGTCGGGGCAAGTTCTCCTATAGTAGCAAAAGTTTCCGGTTTGAAACCTTTGGGAAGCGTAAACCGACAAGCTCTTATGCGAGATGCAAAATGCGGCGGCGCAGGGCTTACCGTTGTTCCGTCGCCATCCGCATCAGCTAAGGATAACAGTGAGCTACGGGCAGGCATGCGGATTGAACACGAACGTTTCGGTTTGGGGGTGGTGAAAGCTGTTGAAGGCAGCGGAGAAAACACCAAAGCTACCGTGGAGTTTCAAAATACGGGCACCAAGCAATTACTGTTGAGATTTGCCCGTTTTAAAGTGGTGGAGTAGTGCTTTCCGTAAATCGGGTATTTTTGTCTGTAAATCGGGTATGGGGAGTCTGAGTGGGATGCCGTAACTTTACCCTCAAAAAAGACAAGACATGATCACAAAAGTATTTGCATTTTTAGTATGCAGTATCTTAACCACAAATGTTATGGCACAAAAGAAAATCGTACAGACAGCCGGGCGTGACCAGCTTGGTGAGTTCGCTCCTGAATTTGCACGTCTTAATGACGATGTGCTCTTTGGGGAGGTGTGGAGTAGAAATGACTTATTGAGTTTGCGTGACCGTAGTTTGGTTACGATTACTTCGTTAGTCAGTCAGGGTATGACAGATTCTTCGCTCACTTATCATTTGCAAACGGCAAAAGCAAATGGAATTACTCGTACTGAAATATCCGAGATTATCACCCATATTGCATTTTATGCCGGATGGCCGAAAGCATGGGCGGCTTTCCGTCAGGCTAAAGATGTGTGGGCAGAAGATGAAACGGCTGTCGATGCACGGGCGGCATTTCAGAAAGAGATGATTTTTCCTATCGGAGAGCCTAATACGGCGTATGCACCGTATTTCACGGGACGCAGTTACATCGCCCGTATTTCAGATTCACAGATTCCCTTTTCTAATGTCACTTTTGAACCCCGGTGCCGCAATAACTGGCATATCCATAGGGCTACAAAAGGAGGAGGACAGATGCTCGTGGGGGTCGCCGGACGAGGATGGTATCAAGAAGAAGGCAAATCTGCTCAGGAGATACTTCCGGGCACGGTCATCCACATTCCGGCTAATGTGAAACATTGGCATGGTGCTGCAGCCGACAGTTGGTTTGCTCACCTTGCTTTCGAAATACTTGGCGAAAATACATCGAATGAGTGGCTTGAGCCGGTAGCAGACAAGGAATACGACCAATTGAGATAAAACAAAAACACTCCGTAAACCTGAAGCTTACGGGGTGTTCTCCTATTTGTGCCGGTGAGCGGGGAAGCAAGTTACTTGGTATCCGTATAACCGTCTGATTTCAGCAGTTCCACTATACGCTGCTTCCATTCCCCTTGGATGATGATTTCACCGTCCTTCACGGCACCGCCTACGCCGCACTTCGTCTTCAGCATCCGCCCCAGTTCTTTCAAGTCGGCCTCTGCACCGACGAAGCCTTTCACCACGGTGACCACTTTTCCACCGCGATTCTTGCGTTCGATACCCACTCTCAGTTTCTGTCGGTTTTTGGGAGGCGTGTCAGCTTCCTCTTCCTCGCTGCTATCGAATGCGAAATCAGGGTTGGTGGAATACACCATCCCCAATCTCGATTTCCAGTCGTTGTCCTTTGCCGACATGGCTTAATCCTCCATCAGTTTCCGGTAACGGATGCGTTTCGGCTCTTCCAGTCCGAGACGTTTCATCTTGTTGCTTTCGTATTCCGAGTAACTGCCCTCGAAGAAAAACACATTACCGTCGCCTTCGAAAGCAAGAATGTGCGTACAGATACGGTCGAGGAACCAACGGTCGTGGCTGATGACCACGGCGCAACCGGCAAATTCCTCCAGACCTTCCTCTAAAGCCCGTAGCGTATTCACGTCGATGTCGTTCGTCGGCTCATCGAGTAGCAATACGTTGCCCTCTTCTTTCAGCGCCATGGCCAAATGCAAACGGTTACGCTCACCTCCGGAAAGTACGCCGCATTTCTTTTCTTGGTCTGCTCCGGAGAAATTGAACCGGCTCAGGTAGGCACGGACATTGATGTCGCGGTTTCCCATACGTATCAGTTCGTTACCGCCGCTCATGACTTCATACACGCTCTTTTCCGGAGAAATATCCTTGTGCGTCTGGTCTACGTAAGCTAATTTGACGGTTTCACCGACTTCGAACGTACCGCCATCCGCATGTTCCAACCCCATAATCAAACGGAAAAGCGTAGTCTTACCCGCACCGTTGGGGCCGATGACCCCCACGATACCGTTGGGCGGAAGCATGAAATTCAGGTCGTTGAATAATACTTTGTCGCCAAAAGCTTTCTGCACGTGCTGTGCTTCGATAACCTTGTTACCCAAGCGCGGACCGTTCGGAATGAAGATTTCCAACTTTTCCTCTTTCTCTTTCTGGTCCTCGTTAAGCAATTTGTCGTATGAGTTCAGGCGGGCCTTACCCTTGGCCTGCCGTGCCTTCGGTGCCATACGCACCCATTCCAATTCGCGTTCCAGAGTCTTCCGACGTTTGCTGGCTGTCTTTTCCTCTTGTTCCATGCGTTTGGTTTTCTGTTCCAACCAAGAGGAATAGTTGCCCTTCCAAGGAATACCTTCACCGCGGTCAAGCTCCAGAATCCATCCGGCCACGTCATCCAAGAAATAACGGTCGTGCGTCACGGCAATAACCGTGCCTTCGTACTGGTTCAAATGCTGCTCCAACCAGTCGATGCTTTCAGCATCCAAATGGTTGGTCGGTTCGTCGAGCAGCAATACGTCCGGCTTCTGCAGCAAGAGGCGGCAAAGTGCCACGCGTCGACGTTCTCCTCCCGAAAGGTTTTCCACCGGTTGGTCGGCAGGCGGACAGCGCAAGGCATCCATGGCACGTTCCAGTTTGCTGTCTAAGTTCCATGCGTCCGTGGCATCGATGATGTCTTGCAATTCCCCCTGGCGGGCAAACAAGGCATTCATCTTATCTTCATCCTCGTAATATTCCGGAAGACCGAATTTCTGGTTGATTTCTTCATATTCCGTCAGGGCATCCACGATAGGCTGTACGCCCTCCATGACCACTTCCTTCACGGTTTTGGACGGATCCAACTGCGGTTCCTGAGGCAGGTATCCCACGCTGTACCCCGGCGAGAATACCACTTCGCCTTGGAAGTCCTTGTCCAGCCCTGCGATAATTTTCATCAAGGTGGATTTACCGGAACCGTTCAAACCGATGATGCCGATTTTAGCCCCATAGAAGAAACTCAGGTAGATGTTCTTCAACACTTGTTTGTTGGTCTGGCGGATGGTCTTACTCACGCCGACCATGGAGAAAATGATTTTCTTGTCGTCTACTGTTGCCATAAGTTGTTTTTGTTTTTATGGAGTTAAATGAATAATCCGATGGAAAGCAATGCCCCGAACAGGAAGATGTTGCGTGCCGTTTCGCCTAACACCCCGTTCAGTTCCCGGCCTCGCTTAAGCCCCGTCATACGTCTCCAAGTGACGGTATGCGGTATGAGATAACACACCGGAAGGAGGGTTGCCACAGGTTTCCCTGCTAACCACATCGTCTGGCAAAGCCCCACAGCCGCAATGCCGAGCCAAAGATAAAGATTTTCTGAGGCTTTTTCGCCTATTCGTACGACTAAAGTGATTTTTCCGCCAACTTTGTCGTTGTCGCGGTCACGGTAGTTGTTCACTACGAGCAGGCAGTCTATCGCCAGACCGCAGGCCAAAGACAATGCCCATACCTCGGGAACTACCGTGCCGCTCTGCAGATAGTACGTGGCACCCACTGGGACGAGACCGAAAAACACCAGTACGAGCAGGTCGCCCAACCCGAGGCGGGCCATGCAGGTGGTATAAAGGAAACAGAACACCACGCAGCACACACCGACGAGCACCATCGTCCATCCGCCGTACCACACCAACGGCAAGCCGGTGAGGCAGGAGAGGAGCGTGGTGCAAATGATTCCCCGGCGCATGGCAGGCAATGTAATCCAACCTTCGGCACAGGCGCGTTTCGGACCGAGACGCTTCTCGTCGTCCAACCCTTTCCGGAAATCGTAATAATCATTGATGAAATTGGCATCGATTTGCATGAGGAATGCAAAAAGGAAGCACAATAAGGCCGGAACCGGACGGAAGAATCCGTCGTTCCAAGCAGCCGAAACCCCAATCATGACCGGCACGGCCGCTCCCGTCAAGGTCTTGGGACGTGCGGCCAACATCCATGCATGCGGTGAGTTCGTAGAGATATGAGACATATTTGCCATGGGTTAAGAATCACTATGATTTTTCTCTTCGGGGATTTCTCCTTTTGTGATGTGCATTTTCTTTTTTGTTCCATTCCACCGGACGTGTACGGTCGAAAAGCTTGTCAGCCAAGTCCGTTCTTCCGATGCGACGCAGTTCCGCTTTTATTTTTGGCTGTTCTTCCGGCTTGTACCAGAAGAAGAACAGCCGTTGTGCCAGTTTCTCGCGAGGCGATTTCGCGCTATATACCGGTTCGAGCGTATAAGGATGGTAGCCTGTGGCCCAAGCCTCAGTACTCACGGTCATGGGAGTGGGCGTAAAGTCTTGCACCTGTTCCAGTTGGAAGTCCATCCTTTTCGTCAGCACGGCCAACTCCGCCATGTCTTCTTCCGTGCAACCCGGATGGCTGCTGATGAAGTAAGGGATGATTTGTTGGCGCAGCCCGGCTTCCCGGTTAATTCGATCGAATATGTCCTTAAACTCCCCAAATAGCCGGAAAGAGGGTTTACGCATCAGCTCAAGCACACGCTCCGACGTGTGTTCCGGAGCAACCTTCAGCCGGCCGCTTACATGACGCGTAATCAGTTCACGGGTGTATTCGGCATTCACTTGGTTGATACGTGCGTCCTTTGCATCATGCAAAAGCAAGTCGTAACGCACCCCGCTGCCGATATAGCTCCGCTTGATGCCCGGCAAAGCGTCTACGGCATGGTAAATGTCCATCAAAGCCGTGTGGTCGGTATTCAGGTTCGGGCATATTTCCGGATGGATGCACGACGGGCGTTTGCATTTCTCGCACGCTTTCAGGTTTTTCCCCTTCATGCCGTACATGTTGGCCGAAGGGCCGCCCAGGTCGGAAAGATTACCCTTGAAACCGGGCATCTCCGTGATTTGCCTGACTTCTTTGAGGATGCTTTCCTTGCTGCGGTTGACGATGAACTTGCCTTGATGGGCAGAAATCGTGCAGAACGCACATCCTCCGAAACATCCCCGGTGCAGGTTCACCGAAAACTTGATCATCTCGTACGCCGGGATGCGCTTTCCCTTGTATTTGGGATGGGGCAGGCGGGTGTAGGGCAAATCGAACGAATGGTCGATTTCATCCTGCGTCATCGGCGGATAGGGTGGATTGACCACTACATACCGTCTGCCGGTGGGTTGGATGATGCGCTGCGCGTGGTATTTGTTGCTTTCTTCCTCAATATGCCGGAAATTTTCGGCCTGCGCCTTCATGTCTTTCAGACAGGTCTCGTGGGCGTGTAGGATGAGGTCGTCGGGAACGATTCCGCCGGGAATATCCTCCTTATTATATATAGATACCGTTTGGGGAATGCAATGCCCATGCGTAATCACGTCGCGGAAAGTCTTCATGCCGACGCGGGCCGTACCGTCCTCCGCGTAATCCAGATGGGCATTTCCGTCTTCTATGGCCATCTGCAGATGGTTTGAAATTTCCACCACCGCCTTTTCTCCCATACCATATATAATCATGTCGGCTCCGCTGTCGCACAAGATGGACGGGCGGAACCGTTCCTGCCAATAATCATAATGCGTCAGGCGGCGTAGAGAGGCTTCTATCCCCCCCAGTATGACCGGCACATCGGGATAAAGCTGTTTCAGGATCTGGCTATACACTATCGTGGGGTATTCCGGACGAAGGTCGTGCCGCCCGTCCGGCGAATATGCGTCCTCGCTCCGCAGGCGGCGGTTGGCCGTGTATTTGTTCACCATCGAATCCATGCAACCTGGAGCCACACCGAACCACAGGCGCGGCCGTCCCAGTTTCTTGAAATCGCGGAAATCACCGTGCCAGTCCGGTTGGGGAACAATCGCCACCCGGTAGCCTTCGGCCTCCAAAATGCGCCCGATGACAGCTGCACCGAACGATGGATGATCCACGTAAGCGTCTCCGGAAAACAAGATAACGTCCACATCATCCCATCCCCGCAACTCCATTTCTTTTTTGGTCGTGGGGAGCCAGTCAGTCAAACGGAAATCTTTCATCAAGGTCTCCTTTTCCTTTATTCTTCCAATATGTTTGCTTGTTCTATCTCTTGATGCGTTTTCAACCAGTTTACGTATAATTTGACTAACTGGTTCAATCCGAACGCCTTCATGTTGTCATGGAAAAGCACGCCTTGGCACAAATCGACAAGGTCTGCCTTGTCCGGTTCAGCCTCTATCAGGGCACGGACGTTCAGGCGCAGTTTCTCCAACACCATCTCGTCAATGATGCCGCTACTGTCCACCAACTGTTGGAAAAGCCCATATCTTTCAATCGTTTTGAGATTCTCGTCGGTGACGAACATCTGACGTGAACCTTTGGCATTGGTCTGTATCTCGTACATATTCTTCTATTTTTAGACATTACGGTACAAAGATAGTGAAAGGCGAGCGCAGTTCCAAGCCAAAAGCTTGCTTTTGAACGAAAGACTGCCGAGCCGCATCCTATCTTCGTGAAACAAAGGTAGTGAAAGGCGAGCGCAGAGGCAAATGAAAATGTTTTTTTCTGATTGGGCTTAGATTGATTTTCGCATCTCCTTAGTGTGATTTTCGGGCAAGGGACGGTTGCTCTCTTAGGAAGAGATAAACCGGAAGCGGAACAAGGCAGTTAGTAAATGAGTTATGGCATTCAAGTGTTCGCGTTTGAAAACGTTTCTGAAGAATTTGTATTACGGAAACACAGCCCCATGATACCTAAAAAACTCATCTGGAATGAGAAAAATATTTTAAAAACAGCGCGTTGAATGAAATATTTTTTATACTTTTGCCGAACAGTTTATCTCTTCCTAAGAGAGCGACCGGAAAAATGAATTTAAATATAGTGCGGGGAAAGTCCCGACTTTTTTGTGAATTACGTGTAACTGATTGGTTCATAGTGTATCTTGAGGACTATCAGGACTAGATACTTTATCCTTATTCCATGGAGGCTTCTTTATTGTCCCAAAGTGACGAGGCGGAATGTTGGTTCGTGTTAAGGGACCTGAAACGTTCCAATGCCAGACATCCCGCTTACCGTCAACTTGCGGAAATGGGGCTGCGCGTGTTTACGCCGATGCACGAGGTGGTCACGTTGGTTCGCGGGCAACGCGTACGTAAGAATGTGCCCTTTCTTCATGACCTGCTGTTTGTCCGGGAACGCTATTCCGCACTCCGTTCCGTGGTAGAAAGGGATCCCACGTTACAATTCCGTTATGTACGTGGTGGATACTGTTCCCCGATGACGGTACGCACGGTTGAGATGGAACGTTTCATCCGTGCGGTGGAGTCTACTTTCCGTCCCCGCTACTATCTTCCGGGAGAGATAAGTCCTTCGATGATAGGACGCCAGGTCCTCATTGTGGGCGGCCCTCTCAACGGATATGAAGGTCATCTCCTGTCTATCCGCGGTAGCCGTGTAAAACGTCTGTTCATCGACCTTTCCGGCCTGTTGTCGGCAGGAGTGGAAGTAAGTCCCGAATACATCCGATTGTTGTAATTCGCGTAAAAACTCCAGATTCATAAAATGGAAAACCAGTGTTCTTTTTCTCAGCCCTCCGGAGTGCGCCTGTTGGCATTACTGCAAGGACAAGGGCCGGAAATCCTTCGCCGCGAAGAAAATAATGCTTCCTTGATGCATCTGTATGGTACAGGTACGCATTGGGTGGCGTTCGAACGTTCAGCCTGCCAGTTGTCCCGTCTTTGCCCCGAGGCTAAAATCATTCCGATGCGGCTTTCCGGCTTCCCCTTTCCGGTCGTGATGGCCACGTTTGGCCAAGCACAATCGGAACATTTTATCCATGGTTTGCCGGAAGTGGAGGAGGGGAGCGACCGGCTTTCATTCAAAATGCCGGCATTGCCGGATGGGGAGTACGGTGTTTGGCATAATCGGCAAGTGGAATATCTTTCAAGATGTGACGTTAACAAAAACTAAAGCCAAGGTGAGAATGTTTATTTTTGCTTATATTTGTAAGAAAGAAATAAAGAAGCGAGGGTTATGGAACAGAAAACAAGACTTTATCCGATAGGGATGCAGACATTTTCGGAAATAAGGAATAAGTCATATCTGTATATAGATAAGACGGAATACGTCTACCGCATGACACATTCCGCTTCCAAATATATGTTCCTGAGCCGTCCGCGCCGTTTCGGGAAGTCGTTGTTGACAAGTACTTTGGCTGCCTATTTTGAAGGATGTAAAGATTTGTTTATGGGACTGGCCTTGGAAAGATTGGAAACGGAATGGACGGAATATCCTGTTTTGCGTTTCGACATGAGTTTGGGCAAGCACATGGACAAGGAGGAGTTGGAACGTTATTTGCTATGGCAATTAAAAGGGATGGAAAGGAATTTCGGCATCAAGTCTGAAACCCCGGACGCGAACACACGTCTTACAGACCTTATCCGCCTCGCCTACGAGCAGACGGGCCGCCAAGTGGTGGTGCTTATCGATGAATACGACGCGCCCCTGCTCGACGTGGTGCATGAAGAAAAAGACCTGCCCGTCCTCCGTAACATCATGCGTAATTTCTATAGTCCGCTCAAAGCCTGCGACCCCTACCTGCGCT
>OODF01000059.1_pt1 | contig 103212 bp, 95 predicted proteins | sample 1671431 | NCBI WGS metagenome assembly OODF01 (sample SAMN06348156, study PRJEB24527) | human gut metagenome | biome: human gut; feature: ankylosing spondylitis patient; material: feces | host: Homo sapiens | place: China | collected 2015-10 | reverse complement strand
TTCAACACCTGCGCCATGTCTTAAAGCTTTTGCCCTTACAGGGCGCGACTGCTCCGACACGCGATACCCAGGGTGCCGCTTCGCTTGCCCTGGGCTATGTGCTCCATTGGGCTTTCAGCCCGCCCTTGCTAAATCCTAAACTTGAGTTTTTTTTATGCAATTCGCCCGTTCTTGTTTCTTGAAGTCTGTTGTCTCCGTAATCAGCGACGGCCACCAAAGCCGCGTCCGCCGCCCATTGAGCCGCCCACAGAGCCACCCGAACGGCCGCCACCACCAAAGCCACGACCTCCGCCGAAACTGCCACTGCCGACATTACTGCGTGAGGGTTGTGAATAAGTGCGGTTGCTGCTACCGCCGTTATCATTGCGGTTTGTGTTAAAACCTCGACCGTTGTTGTAAGAATTATTGCCATGGTCGAAACGTCGGTTGCCTGTATTGGTATTGACGTTGAAATTGGTGTTAGAATTGACACCTGTGTTGCCAAAATTGCGACGGGAATTTCCCGACACGCCACCGGCCACACCACGACCGCCGCCATAGTTGCGGCCTCCGCCAAAACCTAATGAGCTGCCACGGCCCGCAGCATTAACGCCACCTGTGGCTGCACCCGCGCCACGTCTACCGCCACGGGCTGTCCAACCACCAACGGGACCGCGATGTGCATTGCTTGGCAAAGCGGGACGCCACGCCCAATCATAACGCGGCCACCAGCCACAACCGCCATACCAGGGGTCGTACCAAGGGTCATACCAGGGCGAATGCCAACCGCCCCAACCATACCAACTGTAGTAGGGGCGCCAGCCGTACCAACTGCCCCAACCATACCAGCCGCTCCAACCTATGCTCCAGGCTGAACCATAGCCGTAATAGAATGGGTCGTAGGTATAGTACAGGTCATAATAGTCCATATAATAAGGGCTGCTCACATACACACCAGCACGAGGCGACCAAAATCGCACGATGCGTGCCGTGCACGACCCGTCTTCATAGCCGTCTTCGTAACCTTGGTCGTAGGTTTGCTGACTTGTAAGTGTATCGGCCACGGCATTGCCTTTATAGTTGCGGCCACGACGGTTGTAGGCGTCAACGTCCCACCGGCCATTGCCACGTCCGGCAGCCCAATCGCTCTGCTGGAAGGTCGGGTCGTCGCTGCCCGTAATGGGGGTGTAACTTGAACGGCCCGAAGCCGTATAAGTATCGTTGGTTTCGGTCTTATCCTTTGATGACGGAACGAAATACACGTCATCATCTTGTGCATAAGTGCCTAAAGAGCTAAGGCACAATGTCAATAACAATAGTGACTTTTTCATTGTAATGTTCCTTATTTTATGTTTATCTGATCTGCGAACGCACCTGCGCGCTCCGAATGATCTTTTTGCAAAGGTAGTGACTTTTGCCGTTGAGGTTTACACCCCACCACGGCAAAAGTAGCCTCTTTTGCTTGTTTTCTGATAATTTAAGACTGTACTGCAAAATATTTGGCGTGCGGACTGCTCAGATACAAACCGCAAATGCTGCTTTGTGGATACATGGCACCATTCTCGGTCAAACGCATGTTCAATGTATCAAAGTTCAGCAATTTACTCACGGGGAATATCAGTTTGAGTTGCGGCAGCGAGGGGTAGCCCACAGCAGGACGTATGCCTTGATAAGCAGCTCGAGCCAAATCCTGCATAGACAGTTGTTCGTGGGGGGCATACCCCCAAAGCTTGGTGCGCACCTCGCGATGCAGCCATTCGCTGGTGGCCTCGGCCAAGCGGTCGCCAACACCTTGCATGAGCAAGGCGTGATAGTCGTCGCCCTGCTGCTTTACTTGCTCCAGTTCCTCGGCAAACGAGGGTGACACGGTCAGTGCAAACACGCCAATATAGTCCTGATATGGGCGTGGTGCCACAAAGTCGCACAGTGCCAAACGTGGTGCGCCCTGTTCTGCCGGACGTGCCTGGCGCGGTGTGGGCAACTCGAGGTCGCGTCCGCCCACGGCACCCGGCAACACTATGCTGTGGCCGGTGGCGTATGCCGGATAGAAACCTACCTCGGCCTGCATGTAATGACGCTTTTCGAGTTCGTCGAGCAACGCCTCGGCCTCAGCCTGAATGCGACGGGCCTCATCGGTGTTGCGGCGCACCTTCCATAAATTATAGAAGTATACCCAATTGATGTAAGGGCGCACTTCGGCTATCGAAATATGCGGCAGGGTGTGATACCCCATATAGGTTGGACGCGGCAAAACCTCGTTTGCCCAATCAATGTGCAACAAGTCGTCGGCTGCGTCATGCACATGGCTGCTGTGGTTGTGCTCGGCACAATTACAAACGCTTACCCTTGCGTCTGCCACCGTTGCTGCTGCCGCCTGCTGTTCTGCCGCCTGCTTGCGTTTTTTGGCATCATGTTCGGCCACGAGTTCGGCCTGACGGCGCGCGTTGTTGGCAACGATATTATCATGTTCGCTACCCATCAGTTGCATGGCCAGCACGGCGTTGACTGAGGCGTCTTTCACGTAGAATACAGGGCCGTTGTAAAGCGGTGCTATCTTCAGGGCTGTGTGCAGCTCTGATGTGGTGGCGCCACCAATAAACAGCGGCTTGTCAACCCCCGCATCGGCCAACGCCTTGGCGGTGTGACACATTTCGTCAAGCGAAGGGGTGATAAGGCCGCTCAGGGCTATAAAGTCGACGTGCTCTGCTAAGGCTGCCTGCACTATTTGGTCTGCCGGCACCATAACGCCAAGGTCTATCACATTAAAGTTGTTACACCCCATGACTACCGCCACAATATTCTTTCCGATGTCGTGTACATCGCCCTTTACGGTAGCCACAAGATAAGTGCCGTTGCTCTGTGCATTGGCTTGTTTGCTTTGTTCGAGGTAGGGCTGCAATATGGCCACAGCCTTTTTCATGGTGCGTGCCGACTTGACAACTTGTGGCAGAAACATCTTGCCCTGCCCAAACAAGTCGCCTACGAGTTGCATACCCTTCATCAGCGGCCCTTCAATGATGTCGCCGGGTGCAGCATACGCTGTCAGGGCCTCGTGCAAGTCGGCTTCGAGATATTCGTCGTCGCCCATGCGCAAGGCTGTGCTCAAACGCTCCTCAAGCGCTATGCCCGAACGGTCAACCTGTGGCGCAGCCTGTGTGGCGGGTGCCTTGTCTTTTTCGGCAAGCAGCTGTTGGGCTTTTTCTATCAAACGGTCGGCAGCATCATCGCGTTTACACAATATGACGTCGTCTATCAGTGCCAAGAGGTCAGCGGGGATGTCGCCATACATCACTTTCGATGCAGGATTGACTATGCCCATGTCCATGCCCTCTTGCATGTTGTGGTAGAGGAACACGGCGTGCATGGCCTCGCGCAAATAGTTGTTGCCACGAAAGGCGAATGACAAATTGCTCACACCCCCACTCACATGGGCGCCTGGCAAATGCTGCTTTATCCAGCGTGTAGCCTCAATAAAGTCGAGTGCATAGCGGTCGTGCTCTTTCATGCCCGTTGCCACGGTGAGCACATTGGGGTCGAATATGATGTCGTGTGGATTGACGCCGGCCTGCTCTGTCAACAGTTTGTAGGCGCGGCCGCACACTTCGATTTTACGTTCATAGCTGGTGGCCTGCCCCACCTCGTCAAAAGCCATAACCACCATGGCGGCACCATACTGCCTGATGGTACGGGCATGAGCAAGGAAAGCTTCTTCGCCCTCTTTCAACGATATGGAGTTGACCACGCACTTGCCCTGCACACATTTCAGCGCAGCCTCAACCACGGGGAAGCGCGAGGAGTCTATCATCCAGGGGATACGTGCCACCTCGGGGTCTGAGGCCATGAGGTTCAGAAAGTGGCACATCTCCTCCTGCGCATCGAGCAGTCCGTCGTCCATATTGACATCGAGCAGCGTGGCGCCATCGCGCACTTGCTTGCGGGCTATGCCAAGGGCCTCGTCATATTGTTTCTCCTTTATCAAGCGCAAGAACTTGCGGCTGCCGGCCACATTACAACGCTCGCCCACATTCATAAATGTGCCAGGCAGTGGGGTAAAGCCTTCGAGCCCCGAGAGCCAGTCTATTTTGCCCTCGGCCGGACGTTTGCGCGGGGCGCGTCCTTCGACCATCTGGGCTATGGCTTGTATGTGAGCGGGCGTTGAGCCACAGCACCCGCCCAATATATTGGCACAACCATCGTCTACAAAGCCCTTCATGGCATCGGCCATTTGCTGTGGCGTTTCGGTGTACACGCCCTCCTCGTCGGGCAGTCCGGCATTGGGGTGCGCACTGATGTAGTAAGGCGCTATGTTGGCCAAGTCGCGCAGATAAGGGCGCATATCCTCTGCGCCGAATGAGCAATTAAGGCCCACGCTCAATATGTCCTCGTCGTGTTGTACCGAGGCCAGGAAAGCTTCCAGAGTTTGCCCCGACAGGGTACGCCCCGAGGCATCGGCTATGGTCACACTCAACATGATGGGTATGTGTTTGCCCGTGCGCTCCTTTACATGACGAGCCGCCATAAGTGCGGCTTTGGTGTTGAGTGTGTCGAATATGGTTTCTACAATGTAAAGGTCAACGTCCTCGTCTGCCAACACCATCATTTGTTCTTCGTAAACATCGCACAACTCGTCAAACGTTAGCGCACGGTATGCCGGGTTCTCCACATCGGGCGACATGGACAATGTGCGGTTGGTCGGGCCTATCGAGGCTGCTACAAAACGTGGCTTGTCGGGCGTCAGTGTGGTCATGCGGTCAGCCTCTTCACGCGCTATTCGCGCTGCGGCACGGTTTATCTGCTCCACATAATCCTGCGTCTGATAGTCGGCTTGTGACACACGTTGCGCACTAAATGTGTTGGTGGTGATAATGTCTGCCCCCACCTCAAGGTATTGACGACAGATGTCGTGCAACACGTCTGGGCGGGTAAGGGCTATGAGTTCGTTGTTGCCTTTCAACTTGACGGGCCAATTTGTGAACAAGGTGCCACAAAAGTCCTCCTCGGTCAGGTTGTACTGCTGTATCATTGTGCCTATGGCGCCATCGAGTATGAGAATGCGGCGGTCAAGAGCTTGTGTTAAGTCTGATAGTTTATGTCTGGGCATACGTGTTTCTAAAAAATAATGCAAGGCGAGCGCAGAACATCAAGCTTGCTTGAATGTTATGCCGAGCCGCAGCTTATTTTATCCAAAAATAATGCAAGGCGAGCGCAGAACATCAAGCATGCTTGAATGTTATGCCGAGCCGCAGCTTATTTTAAGCTAAAAAGAATGCTGAGGCTTGTCATTGGCATTACCTCACCTTGCAAAAGTCAGAATGTGGCTGAGGCTATACGCTCAGTAGAGAAGGCTGCGTTCATGGTGTAAAAATGTATCGCTGGCACCCCGGCAGCTTTCAATTCACGCACCTGCTGTATGCCCCACTCCACGCCAAGTTCCTTTACATCGGCATTGCTGCGGCACTTTTCAAATTCCCTGGCCAATTCTTGCGGAAAGTCTATATGAAACGTTTTGGGCAACATGGTGCAATGGTTGAGCGTGGTGAGCGGTTTCAGTCCCGGCACGACCGGCACATCAATCCCCTCCCTGCGCAAGCGCTCTACAAAAGCGAAATACTTGCTGTTGTCAAAGAACATTTGCGTCACAATTTGTTTGGCCCCAGCCTTGACTTTTGCCTTCAGGTGTTCTATATCGGTGTCGAGGTTCATGGCCTCGTCATGCTTTTCAGGATAACCGGCCACGCCATACACAAAGGGGGTCTCCAATGGGTTAGTAACCACGCCACCGAGCAATTTTCCCTCATTAAAGTCGTTCACCTGACGGCAGAGTTCTATGGCATGGGCATGACCGCCGGGGCTTGGTATAAAGCGGTTCTCGTCCTTTGCCCTGTCGCCACGCAGCAACAGCAGTTCTGTTATACCCAGGTACGAAAGGTCTATCAACTCGCTCTCAATTTCGGCTGCTGAAAATCCACTGCATATAATATGCGGCACCGTATGCACATGATAGCGTTCCTTAATGGCGGCAGCAATGGCCACCGTCCCCGGACGGTTGCGCACGCTCAACTTTTGATATGCGCCATTGGGCATCTCGCTGTAAATTGTCTCCGCACGGTGGGTGGTTATGTTAATACATACGGGGTTAAACTGCATCAAAATGTCTATGGTGCGATATATGCTTTCCATACCCTTGCCGCGCAGTGGGGGCAATACTTCAAATGAGAATGCTGTATGTTGCTTGTTACCTGTCGTCATGTTTTGTGCTGTTTCTTACTTTATTTTGATTTCATCGCCCACGCGGAAGTGGTAATTGCGCCCTATGGGGTTCATCTTACAGAGCGAGCTCAGTCTGATGCCATATCGTTGCGCTATTGAGTACAAACTTTCGCCGGCCTCCATCACATGGTAGCGGCGCTTCATGGTGGGATCGGCCTTTTTGCGCTTCTTGCCAAGATATACCACATCGCCTTGCTTCAAGCTGTAACTTCGGTCTACATCGTTGTATGCACGCAACTTGCTCTCCTTCACCTTGAGCATTTTGCCTATCGAGGCATAAGTGTCGCCAGCCCGGGCTATAATGTAATACTGGCTGTTGCACCGCCTTATCTCGCGTCCCTTGACGCGTCCCTGCATCTTTTGCTCTTCTTTGTGCTCATGCCGCCACTCGCGACTTTCACGACGCGACATGTCATAACTGTCAAGGCGATATTTTTCAATCACATTTATCAGCGCCTGAGCATAGGTGGGACTTGTGGCATACCCTGCCCGTTTCAAGCCATGGGCCCAAGCACTATAATCGCTGATGTTGAGGTCGAAAAGCGAAGCATAGCGGCGGTTGTTACGCAAAAATTTTGAGTGGTCCTCAAAACTCTCGTTTGCCGAATGATACACTCTGAACTTGTCGTCGGGGCGGTCATCAGCCATCACCATGTAGGGACCGTTCCACGAGCCGCCCACCTTGATGCCGAAGTGGTTGTTTCCCTCCTTGGCCAAACGGCTGGTACCGGCGGCACTCTCGAGCAGCCCTTGTGCCAAGGTAATGCTGGCCGGCACGCCATACCTTTGCATCTGGTCAACGGCCATGGCCGAATAACGGTTGATGTACCGCTCATAGAGCGTTGATTGTGCTTGCATGCAAACACTCACCAACGCACCAACTATCAGGAGTAAACATTTACGTATCGTCATCTTTCTATTAAAGCATACTATGGTAGATGGCAAAATTACGCATAATTTTGGCTTTATGGCTATTTTGTGCAATAAATTGCGACATAGCGCTCTGCATGAGATGCACAGAATCAAGATAGAAGTGCAATCATAGCCACCTTTTCTTACCCTCTCCGCGACGTTCCGAAGATGAGTGAGGCACCATGATTGCACTTCTATCTTGAACCTATGTTTTTACCCGCAACTTAAGCAGAGTTATTTTTCTCCACTTTGTGTAACACATATATCCGCATAGTAATCAGAAGAATCATTTAATTGAATCCACATGCGGCGTTCCTTTCCACTTTTATTTTTTGATAACGATAAAATCAACTTATTTTGTGCACATCGAACCTTTATCCATTCAAACTGAAGCGTGCTTCCATCATTATTAGAAACAATCAGTTCCTTCTTGTTTTCTAAATCCGTGATTTGACTTACATGAAGATTAGTTGTAGCTTGAACTGAAAAAGTATCAGTTTGCTCGTTGCAATCGTATTTTTTGAAAATCGGATTCGTAGGACCAATTAGCATATCAGGAATATCTTCATTACTACATGAGACACCCACACAAAGCATACAAAATGAAAATATGAGAAATAAAATCTGCTTCATCACAATCAATATATATAGTAAAACATTATAAGATTATCTGTAAATTCATATCTAGATGTAGTTCCATTACCTCCCCAATCTGCACCATGGGTTGTATCAAAATCAAAAAGGCCCATTGAATTAGCATACTTGTAATATCCATCGGCTATTCCACCCCATCCCCAGTTGCAATGTAAATAATAATCATATTGATAATCATAATCATCATTATTGGTATGTGGTATCTTTGTTTCTGTTTCTCTGTATCCATCAACAACCCACGCATGCCCAATACTATTACCAGATACATTACCACATAGAATAACTGGCTCACGTCCGTTTAATATATCCCACTTTACAGTATTGATGTCTAATGCAGACTGACTTGCTTCATATCCCATTGATTTTAGACATGGTAGTATTTCTCTTCTATATGTAGATCCATTGTTAGTTCCCATTTTTTTAGCTAATTCATATAAAAAGCGCGTGACTTGTTTACTTGCTTCTTCATTACTATTACTATAAACGAATAAGTTGGACGAATTCTTTATATTTTGCATCAAATTCCAATTAAACTGATACCCATCTAAGCTTTGAGGCTTCTTATGGTAATAACACACTTGCGCTACTGCCACAGGGACACAACCTACATTTTCATTATTTGGGAATAGCGCATTGAACCCATCATCTTGTTGCCATTGCGATTGAACCAATGGAGGCATATATTGCAAAACATTTATTATAGGCTCTGATTGCGTGTCTATAACTTTTTTGCTTGAGGATTTATCCTCCACGAATTTAGCATAAGAACTTATCATTTTCGCTAATACAGGGTTCGTTATAGTATCAGTAACACTGATTTGACTATTATCCGAAATGGCAAAAATCTGGTCGGTGCAATTTTGCGCTCCTATGATAGCAAATCCCTGATCAAAATTTATCAAATACAACAGAGTGTCAGTGTCTGCATTTCCCGACCGTGTTGCAATTCTTTTGGATAAAACTGGGTAAGCATTCTTAAAAGTACATTCTTTATGGCTTCTTGTGTATGGACTCATTTCCTGCAGTGCTTTTGTAGCTGTACAGATTGCTTTATCCAAATTCGTTTCCGTATGACTATATTTCTTTTGAGAAGAGACACTGTCAAAATCCTCTGTATTGCTACATGCGTTGAGCACTAATAAGGACAAAAGTACAAATACTATTTTTTTCATTGTCTTAAAATTTTAGAAGTAAAGAATAATATCTAAGTCAACTCTCAAGATTTCATCAAGAAGTTTTATATGTTCCTTTCTTACGACGCAAAAGTACTCTATTATCTTTGTCAATTCCATACCCATATATAGGTATTTTTCCATTGTCGAAATCAAATAGCAACTGCTTTCCCCGCTTTGACTAAATTCAAAACTTATTGTGCTACATAAATATGCTAAATCACTGGACGTAGCTCGCGTCTCCTACTTATAAAAAATACGCCCCTGGCTCAGACTTCAAAAGGCAAAAAGTCTGAGCCAGGGGCGCAGATTCTATTTACTAATATTGTCCGGTGAAATGTAATCATGCGAACAGTAATAATTTATAAAAGGAACCAAGACTAATAAGTTGCACTTGGGACCTTTTACCATACTACAACAACTTACACGACGAGCATCTTACATCTTACACTAACGCATTGCAACTCATTGACTATCAACACTTTAATTAGTGTAAGATGCTACTATATCTACCTACACGCAACCTGCACACCCCTCATGCTGCCACACGGCACAAGCACGGGAGGGCGGTATCACAGCATAGGGGAGCAGAAAAGTCTGTTGCTCCGACTGATTTTTCTACGTCCCAGTGGTGTACAATCCACCGCATACGACAAAACCGACTGCGGGGCAGCGGGGTGTGATGTGTAAGATGTATGTAGGGGTGTGTAAGATACTTTGAACTTATCCTACACTCTTGAAACATCTGTATATCAACTTGTTACGCACAAAAAGTGTAAGATGGCAGTAAAAACACACGCATTCATTTACAAGTAGGCTGACGGGGAGGGAGCAAATATTTGGGTACAAGTTGCACACCTCTTTTGATAGGTGCAATGCCTCAGCGAGACCGTTGCAACGCTTTTGTACTAAACCAATTTATGTTGGTGATTATTGCTTCTATATAACAAAGTTCAAATATCATCTTTGCTATTACCTCAACTTGTTTGCCATTCTGGCAAAGGGAACTGTCCGGCAAAACGTATACGATCGGACTCAAGCACCAAACGCTAACACTAATGGGGGCGACGCGTCCCGCGTCGGAATTTTAGGCTAAGGCTCACAGACAGGCGTGTAATTAGTGCTGCCAACGAGCCATTATTTAGTGTAAGAACATTGCATTTTTCCCGACGCGAGACGCGTCGCCCCCATTAGTGCTTGCGTTTGCTGGTAGCGTTTAGTGGTTTACAGTAAATGGTGATGTAACGCCAAACTTAATTCTGTACCACCGTGATGGGAGTGCTGACGCCATTCGACTTGAGCGTGAGCGTCACGCTTCTATATAACAAAGTTCAAATATCATCTTTGTTATATAGAAGCAATAACAAAAAGTACGCCCCTGGCTCAGACTCCAAAAGGCAAAAAGTCTAAGCCAGGGGCGTATATTCTATATGCTAATAATGTTGATTAGTGAACCTCAATGGCGCGAGCCACCTTAGTTTCACTTTCTGCCACCTTAGGCAATTCGATGTTCAACACACCATGCTTTACCTCAGCAGCAATCTTTGTTTTGTCAACATCGTCAGGCAATACAAGTGTTTGCTCGTATTTGGTGTAGGCAAATTCGCGACGCAAATACTTCTTGCCTTTCTTCTCTTCTTCTTCATTCTTCTTTTCCATGTTGATAACCAAGTCACCATTTTCGTCAAGATGAATGTTGAAGTCGTCCTTCGTCATGCCAGGAGCAGCCACCTCTACGGTATAGCTCTTGTCGTCTTCAGCTACATTGAACGAAGGCGCCGTGGCATTAACGCGTGGCATATAATTGTCGTCAAAGAAATTACCAAATACATTAGGAAGCCAATCTTGTGAATAACGTGTCATAATTGTATGTGTTTTATTTGTTGTTTTAATGTTTAATGTTTCTTGTCCGCCCCAGGCCTTTCGGCCTTTCGGCGAACGCCCTACTATTTGCAACTGCCGTGCCAATGCCCATATACGTTTGTAATCTGCCAAAATGACCTTTCTTATGCCATATTGTCGTCACAACATGAGGGACAAGCGACAAAACGTCAAAAAAAATGTGCGCAAGTACTTTGCACATTCGCTTACTTGCCGTATTTTTGCAGTGTGAAGACAAAGGGGTGCTGTTATGCCCTTACGGCAACGGCTGAGATTATACCCTTACGACCTGACGCAGTTAATGCTGCCGTAGGCATTGTGTGACCCATTTCTGCCCTTTTTACATCAAGCGCTGGCAGAACGCCGTTTCATTACACACCCTCCTCTGCACTTCGCATAACCACATTAAAAATACATTCAGCTTATGCAAGTATTTGTAAACAACAAGGAGGTGGATACACAAGCTACCACACTTTCTACACTCATTGAGCAACTCGGCATGCCCGCACAAGGCGTGGCCGCTGCCGTTGACAACAAAATGGTGCCACGCACACAATGGGCTGATTTTCCACTCACAGCCGGTGCTAAAATCACCATTATCAAGGCTGCTTGTGGCGGATAAACACGCATCTGCCGGCAAACTTATACCCCGCAGTTGTTGGGATATCGTAACACATCACATTCCCCCTATTTTTATAACACACAACCTGTTGGAGATTTTCTTGGTTAACAGGTTGACTGGTTAACAAGTAAAACTACTTATGTTAAAGTCTGAATGGTAAGAAGCTTAAATAATACTTGGCTAACTTACCTGTTAACTTGTCAACTTGTCAACTCAACTATTTCCACCAACGCATAACACACATCATGCTTAAAATATCAAACCGCGAGTTCAACTCGCGTCTGTTCCTCGGAACGGGCAAGTTCCGCAGCAACACCGAAATGCAAAAGGCCATTGCCGCCTCGGGCACCGAAATGGTTACCGTGGCCATGAAGCGTATCGAACTGAACGACGACAACGACGACATGTTGTCACACATCAAAAGCGACAGCATACAGCTCCTGCCTAACACCAGCGGCGTGCGCAACGCCGAGGAGGCTGTGTTCGCAGCACAAATGGCGCGTGAAGCGTTCGGCACAAACTGGCTGAAACTCGAAATTCACCCCGACCCACGTTATTTGCTGCCCGACAGCACCGAAACGCTCAAAGCCACCGAGGAACTTGTAAAGATGGGATTTGTTGTACTGCCCTACTGCCAGGCCGACCCCACCCTGTGCAAGCACCTTGAGGAGGCCGGTGCCGCAGCCGTCATGCCACTTGGCGCCCCTATCGGCACCAACCGCGGACTGCAAACGCGCGACTTCCTGCGCATCATCATCGAACAAGCCAACGTGCCCGTGGTGGTCGACGCCGGCATTGGCGCACCGAGCCACGCTGCCGAGGCTATGGAGATGGGAGCTTCGGCCTGCTTGGTCAACACAGCCATAGCGGTTGCTGGCAACCCCACACAAATGGCACAGGCTTTCAAACAGGCTGTCGAGGCCGGACGCCAGGCTTTCGAAGCCGGACTGGCCGCACAGGTTCACAGTTTTGAAGCCGAAGCAAGCTCTCCCCTCACCTCTTTTCTCAACTAAAGTTCACGTTCAATGTTTTCTGACGAACTACTAAAATATTCATGGGACGACACGACTGCCGCCATCGCTGCCAAAACAGAACAAGACGTGCTGCGCGCCCTGCAAAAGGAGCATTGCAACGTCGACGACTTCATGGCGCTCATATCGCCCGCAGCCGAACCATATCTTGAACAAATGGCGCGCCTGTCACGCCGTTACACCGAGGAGCGCTTTGGGCGCACGGTGTCTATGTTCATTCCGCTTTACCTGACCAACTCATGCACCAACTCGTGCGTCTATTGCGGATTTCACGTGGCTAACAAAATGAAGCGCACCATTCTTACCCCCGAGGAGATGGTGAAAGAGTATGAGGCTATCAAACAACTTGGCCCGTTCGAAAACCTGCTTATCGTAACAGGCGAAAATCCGGCTTTGGCCGGCACGCCTTATCTGGCCAAGGCGCTCGACTTGGCAAAGCCCTACTTCTCAAATCTTAAAATTGAGGTAATGCCGCTCAGTGCCGAGGACTACAAGGAACTGACTCACCACGGCATGAATGGCGTGATATGCTTTCAGGAGACCTACCACCGCGAGAACTACAAACTTTACCACCCACGTGGCATGAAGTCGAAGTTTGAATGGCGCGTCAACGGTTTCGACCGCATGGGCCAGGCCGGCGTACACTCTATTGGCATGGGCGTACTGATAGGTCTTGAAAAGGAATGGCGCACCGACCTCACCATGATGGCACGCCATCTGCGCTACTTGCAACGCCACTATTGGCGCACAAAATACAGCGTAAACTTTCCACGTATGTGTCCGGCCGAAAATGGCGGGTTCCAACCCAACTGTGTCATGACCGACAAAGAGTTGGCACAACTCACCTTTGCCATGCGCATATTCGACCACGACGTCGACATATCATACAGCACACGCGAGAGTCCCGACTTCCGCAACCACATGGCCACCCTCGGCGTGACCACCATGTCGGCCGGCAGCCAGACTGAACCTGGCGGCTATGCCACACATAAGGACGCGCTCGAACAATTTGAGGTGACCGATCCGCGCAGCGTGCCCGAAGTGACCGGGGCGCTTAAACAAATGGGGGTAGAACCCGTATGGAAGGATTGGGACGAAAGTTTCGACCGCACATTCAAAGTTAAAGCCTGAGCACCATGCGCTACGAACGACAACTCATGTTGCCCGAAATAGGGCCCGAAGGACAAGCTAAAATCAAACAAGCACGCGTGCTGCTTGTTGGCGTTGGCGGACTCGGTTCGCCCATAGCTCTCTACCTTGCGGGGGCGGGCATTGGCACATTAGGTTTGATGGACGATGATGTGGTAAGCACCAGCAACCTGCACCGCCAAGTGTTGTATGCCGAGGAGCAGCTTGACCAGCCCAAAATTGACGAAGCTGTCAAACGCCTGCACAGCCTCAACTCCGAGGTCTGTCTCAAGCCCTACCCTTTCCGCCTGACGAGCGACAATGCCGCCAGCATCATCAGCCAATACGACATGGTCATTGACGGTTGCGACAATTTTGCCACACGCTACATCATCGACGATGCTTGCCGCGCAGCCGGCATACCCTACCTTTATGGTGCCGTGTGCGGATTTGAGGGCCAGGCTGCCATATTCAATGTTGGCGGCAGCAATGCGCGTCACTACCGCGACCTCTACCCTGACGAGCACATTCCACACCCGGGCAAGCAAGTGGTTGGCATGACCCCTGCCGTTGTAGGCAGCGTGTTGGCCGAACAAGCGCTGCAACTGATATGTGGCTATGGCGAGCCACTCGTCAACAAACTTTGGAGCATCGACCTGCGCACCATGCAGTCATTTGTAATTGACCTATAAAACGTGTCTGTGCCAACACTGGCATGTCATATTTCACAATTTGCCCCAACATACCACACTTGTAGTACGTTGGGGCAATTTGTATGATTTATACCCATAAAAAGCAAATTACCCGCCCTGGTTCGCTGTTCAAATGGGAAGCGTGGCGGATTCTGTTGTTGCAGATATACGAACAATCATTGAGAATACAGACTTTTCAGCAAGGGGAACGACACAAAAGTGGATTTCTTTGGCATATTCGTATTTGATAATGTTAAATCATGTCTTAAAATCATACTTTACCAGCCAAACAAAATGGGTTTCAAGGTAAAAGTATTACCAACATTACTAAGCACCTTCGCATTTCTGCAAAGGTGCTTTATTATTATATCATGCCAATGCGTGATATTATTTCACAATCACTTTTTTAACCCTGCCGTTATTGTACTTCACGAGGTTGATGCCCTTAACATTACCTCCATAATGGTTCCGTTTCCCATCCCTGTGGAAAGCCGAGAGCTTTTAAGTCAATTTCGGGAAAACGAATGAACAACCATGTTAGTTTGGACTGCATATCATTATTGGGGGATATAACATTAAGAAAGTACTTGATGATGCAAATATCAAAGTAAGCACGCATGGAATCTGTTGGTAGCGTTATCCATTCTCCTGCAGGACTATTGGGGATTGCTGGTTGAATAGCATTCTGTTTGTTCCATACTCTTGAATGATGACCACAGGCATTTCGAGTAACAGCGATAACTGTGAGCCATGACTCAAACACATTGATAGGTAAACCAAAACGTTTTGCTATGCGTTTGCGTATGCGATTTTGTTTAATGTTGCGATAAATGGCATTGACGTTTCCAATAGTAAGCAACTCTCCTAAAATCCACGATGGTGGGTAAGACTCAGAGTAGGTTCGTTTGAAATGGAGAATGAACTCCTCCTTGGATTTGCTGTATTCCTTGGATATAGCTCGCATTGTTTCATTAAACTTTGAACTATCCAAGAAGTAAGAAAAGTCAGTAAGCCAGAAAGGATTGCCTGTCATATCTGCTGTTATTTGCATCACCGCACGTCTGATAGCAATTTCAATCTTTTCTATTTCATTGAACATGAGCAGTCTCAGTTTCTTGTCAAAGCGATAAAGCATCATCACCTTCTTGAAGGTAGAACTTTCCTTGTACAAATGTGCAGTCTTGGGCATCTTCAACAAAGGATACATATAAGCAGACAATCTGTAATAACCAATATTGTCAAGGTATTGTATGGCTTTGTTTCTATCACAAATTTGTAAACCTCGAGATTCAAGCAAATCAACGAGATTTTCTGAAGATTCAAACCGTTTTGTAAAGGGAATAAGATGCGCCATGCTCAAATGTGTATAAACAAAAAACGCCTCGCACGATTTGAGCATTGTTAAGAGGCTTGGCGAGGACTGACGCTGCGAAGATACAAACAATCATTGACGACACAAACTGTTTAGCGAGAAAAATCACGCAAAAGTGGAATTCTTTGACATATTTATATTTAATAATATCAAATCAGACCTTAAAATCATACTTTACCAACCAAACAAAGTGGTTATTAAGGTAAAAGTGTTACCAACATTACTAAGCACCTTCGCATTTCTGCAAAGGTGCTTTATTACTATATCATGCCATTGTGTGATATTATTTCACAATCTCTTTTTTAACCCTGCCGTTATTGTACTTCACGAGGTTGATGCCCTTAACAGGTGCAGTCAATCTCTGACCATTTACAGCATAACGAGCGGTTTCCTGAACTTCGAGTTCTGCTACTATATTACGAATATTAGTGGCATCGAACTCTACGATATTATCAAAATAATACCCCCATGAATACCTATATGCATCGTATGTTCCCTTGGGGACATAAAGTGTGCAGTTCTCTGAGTCGAAGCCATTAAATGCACCCGCACCTATACTTGGAACAGTTTCTGCATATACGTAAATAGATTTCAAACCACTGCAATAAAAGTATTTGCAAGTAGTTTTATATCAACAATTTGCGCGTTAAACGGTAGAAAAGTGATGCCGAGAATTCTGAAGAGGCCTAAAAAGATAAATATTTAGCATCTTTAACACTCTTGAACTACAGCAGGATTCGCAAAATGCAAAGCATTTGTGCATTTTTGACTGTGTTTGTCCTTTAGTCTATACCATTAGTTTGTGTCTATGACTTCTGTGAGTATTATTGCACTTATTATAAAAGAAAAAAAGATCGTCCTCAGATGAATTAGACAATCCTTTTGTATATAACCCTTGAACTGAAACTCACATTGCAGCAGTAACAAACAATCCGTTATTGCCATATATCATTTGCACAAAAGGCAAGTCCTGTGATTGCTGTTCCTCCCACAATTCTTCAAACTGCTTTTTGTCAGTTACGCTTGGAGTGTTAGGCATATTGGGATGTGAATGCCACTCTCCCAAATATCTCACTTGATGATATGTCAATTTCGTTATCTTCTCATATTCCGCAGTTAATCCTTTAAATCCACGAACAAACGACACGGGGCTATGAATGCTGTCCTCTGGGGCTGGAACCATGTAATATACATAAATACTATTATGGTCGCGGTCATAACTACCAAATAGGCATCCGCCTGTTTCCTTATTTAACGATGCGGCTGCCATTGTTTGTATTTCCTTTTCTACGGCATCGGAAATATAAATTTGAATACCCTCCAATACTTCATGACGCCAATTTGTTATTGTCATCGGCAAACTTGACACTGTCCCATTTTCAGCATCAAAGTGCCAAATATTCAAACAAGCTTTCCCCGACGTATAATGTTTCCTTATTTGCTTTGAAATAATTGCCGACAACACACGTACATTCTCATAGTTAAGAATCATCGATTCTGATCTGCAACTGAAAGTATTTGTGCGCACAGTTTCTGTCTGTTCCAAATGCAAAGAAAACCTATCATCAACTATCAGGTTACGATAATAATCCATCTCCAACAAGTCGAGACGAGAATTTCTTTCCTTGTCTTCCATTAGCAATACCACATCATCCCCCTTAGGGTTCAAGAATGAGGTACATCTACGGAAAGTGCGTTCATCATTTACAAGTTTCCTTTCAACCGCTATGGAGGTGCTAAAATCCATTACCAACTCCGTGTTCTTAAATAGACGTTCTCTATCATTTCGGTTTAACGTTAGAAAGTTTCCTTCTATGGCATTTATTTTTTGAAATAAGATGCCATGATAGGTGTCTTTGATGGAACGTACCTTTGAAGTCATCACTTTGTCAGTGGAAAGCGTATGTCGGCTAAGATTATGCGGTAGTAATATATCACAATCAACTAAATTGATTTCTTCGGAGCATCCTTGTCTCACCCAATGGTCGATTACTGCAGATCCTAGTGTGCCTGTCCCGACAACACTCACTTTATTGAAGTTGTCTTTTATTCCATTATTAATGGCATTTCCATAACGTGAGGTCATGAAATCTAGAAGTACCACTTCTACCGACAATTCATAAAACCATTTTTCAAACGCATCCTTGCTAAGAACCTTCCTTTTATGTACTATATCCTTAGGAAGGCAGTTTGTCTTGATGAGGAACAATTCTTGTGAAGTCTTTTTATCATCTTTGCTTGTCTGAGTGATATAGGTTGATATAACTAACGGAAGCGTAGCCTTTCCTGCTACACTTTTTGTTAATACAGCCAAGAGACTATCCGTCAAAGAGAATTGGTCTGTTGATTGAACGTCTTTCAAATCTCCCATTGTTTTGGGGATCCGTACAAAATTGCTTGCATGTATTTTTTCTGTAGAAATACCGATCAAATAGTGAGTGGCTTTACTTTTCTCAACAAACTCCAATGTAGAAGAATTCTTTGTCTTTAAGGAGTACTTAATGTATGGATTACCACCCGAGCGTTCATTCAAAATACAACAGACCTCTTGAAATCCGAAGAACACTTCCAACGGCCGATTTGCCTCATGCAGTTTATTTATGCTATTCAAGCTAAACCAACGTCTTATTGAATTCAGAAAATCATGTGTATTAAATTGCGGCCGAATGTCAGCAAATGCAACATCCGATACACACAGTGATATTGGACGTGTAAACGGCTTTGCATTTGAATGAGGCAGCTCTATTGGAAAATCTTTTCTTAATGCATATACTTCTGGTATATTGACGTCATCTGGATGGCAAACAACTGCAATTTTCTCTTCATCACGAATGTCAAAAACAGGCTCATCTGGAATTTCAAGATGCGTCAAGTGCATTTTGATGATAGCGTCACCTTTACTATTGACATAACATTTTACATCCTTTGTGTAAGGATGTAAAATGGCTGCCTTATAGATTGCCTTGGCTCTAAAAAGTTTTAGGTGTTCACCTCTAATTGAAGAGCCATTTGTTATTTTATGATTATAATCTGTCATCTGCCGGCTCTTGGTGCAGGATTAGAAATAGATGTAGCTCCTGCTACCGTAGTATTCTCTTTCAGTGTCTTCCCGTTCTCGTTAATCTTAAACACAATGGGCTGTGGTATATTCCCCACTTTGCTATGCGTCGCAGTATTAAGGAAATGTAAAGAACCTGACTTCAGCTTCTTTATATATTGCAGTTTAGCTTCATAACAAGGGGGATTGTTATTATCGTTCTTAATTTCATTTGATGAAGCTATAATATGAGCAGAATTACCAATCTGCTTGTTCAATATGGCATCAGCAGATGGCTTGATTTCCTTCTTGTTATCTGAGTCATTAAAGAACGACCAAGAGCAATGATGAGGCGCAAGGAAAATATTCCACTTCAGTTTCTCATCATCCGCGTTGTTGTCCAAAATGTGCTGCCAAATTTCGTGTTCTGCATCACCTCCCATCAGCACACGGCTCTTGTAACCCGTGTAACCGTCTATTTTAAAACCGAACTGTACAACGACTGAAGTAGCATTCTTATTGTCATACTTCTTGCTAGTCTCAACATCTTCTTTAAATGGAGCATGAATAAAGATTTCCAACCAAGATAGACTTGATCCATGAACAGTAGTTACGAGTTTGCCTGGAACATAACAATATCTGCGGTCGAACTCTTTGTCTTTATCGTATCCGATAATTCTCAAATAGTTGCCTTTCGATCCTATGAAGTTCTTGTCATCATCGTATAGTTTTCTACGTCGTTTCGCTTCTTTGCGTATATCTTCAGCAGGTGAAGACAAATTATTATTTAAGCCGCGAGGTGTAATCCACAATTCTTCTATGATAATCTCATCCTTATTTTTGTCCTTGTCGTAATCATCCACTTCACCGTGGTAAAAGTTCCCAGCAAATCCTTTGCAATGATCGTCGTGAGGGTGCGTGCTAATAAAAAGATCCACAAAAGGACGTCCCAATCCATCCTTTTTCAGTTCTTTCAGCAAATCTGCTTTTACATCAAACATCACTTGCTTTCCATGACCATCGGTAAGGTCAGCTAACATTTGGCAATCCACTATAATGGTCTTGCCGTTATCTAACTTGATCAGCGTGCAATCAGCGTTGCCCACTGGATAATACTTAATAATGTGTTCCATAACTTAATTTTTTAGTAGTTATTCTTATCATCATCTAAATTCAAGAAGACGTTATATAATCTCCTAGCATACCTTCTGCCATTTGTATATGCAAACCATGTGGTAATAAACGAAATTACAAAACAGGTGATTCCTCCCCATAAGAAAAAACGTCCTAATGGTAGTGGCATGCCCCACATGTTAATAGCCGCAAGAGCAAAGAAGACAATCCCGTCCATAAATATTGCCGCTGTTAGGTTGCGATAAAAGCCATAAATGCAGTTGTAGTCGAACAGTATATCATCGAATCTTGTTACATCCAGTAACCAATTAACAGCTTCATCAACACGCTTTACATATTTCTTATTCTTGTAAGTCTTGTGCTTTAACGACTGAAGGTCTATTCCCTTTTTGGATTTGATCTTTTTTCGTATAGCTGTTTTGTTTTCCTCAGTAAACTCATCATCAGCAGCATAAAGCATTGCGGTTGTCGGTTTCAACCTGTCGCAAAACAAAATCTTGCCAGGATAAACCAACGAAATGTCTCTTAGCACAAGTCGCAATAAGAAAAACAGTGCAGAACTGATAGTACCCAATGACAAGACATATACCAAGGCCTTGCCCCACATCTTAGTTTCAAGGAACTCGTCTATTCCCATGGCGAGTCCAACAAAGATTGGAACCACGAGGAAAATATAGGCAGGCTTTATACGTGCCTTGCTATAATAAACCTTGCTACGCTTTTCTTTTATCTCTTTATCTATCTGTTTCATAGTCTATTTCCCTACTTCTCTATAATGAAGGCACCAATATCCCATATTGCGAGAGTCTTTAATTGCACCTACCTTCTTGAAATATTCAAGACGATACGCATCCGCAAATGATTTATTGGAGCAACTCACATGCATTTCGCCATTATTGTGGATGTCAATCAAGATGTTTCCTCCTTGATTGTTCTGGATGTGCTCCAACTCACGGCGATTCCACTCGTTGTATGCCAAATGCTGGCACTTGGCATTTCCAACAAGCGTTAACTTAGGTTTCATGACATCAAGGAAGGAAAAGTCTTTGTCGCTATCCCTACCATGATGAGGTGCAATCAAAACATCCAAATCAGAGATGTCAGTCTGATGCTTTTCAAGCAGATGATTTATCGTCCCCATTCCTGCATCTCCGCAAAAAAGGATTTTTCGCCCTTGAACACAATAGAGAATAACATACGAAGAATCGTTCCAATCCTCTGTCGACTCTGCTGATTTTATCAGCTCTTTCGTTGGAGATAGTATTTTGAGATAGTCGTCAGATAATACGCCATTATCATCCTCTGCAAAGTATTTAGCAACAGTTCCATCATAGAATATCAAAGATTTTGGATTATCTACACTATTGCGTAATCGCTGATAGCAGTCCCAATCTTCTTTCTTATAACGTCCACAATTGCCGTACTCGTCAAAACTCTGCACCTTAGTGTTTGCCGTATCCCAAAAATTCATGATGGATATAGTGTTTGCAAGATTCTTCAATCCGTCCATGTGATCCATATCCGGGTGAGTCTGAATGTATCTAAAAATGCTTGGCATATGCCATCTTTTTATATATTCCACGGGATTCGTTGGATAGGCCTTCATATTGAAGTTTCCTTTGACAGAATTGGCAGACTCATTGCAAAAAGCAACGATAGAGGGCTGTTGCTCAATAATATTTCCGCAACATATGTCAATCATGGTAACCGTTCCATTGTCATGCTGAATAATAGAACAATCACCTTCATCAACGTTCAAAAAATGGATTTTAGCCATAGGCGATAAACTTTTATTGGGAGCAACATTACTCCTAAATAAATTGAAGCAAAAACAGTGCCAAATACTTTGATTATAAAAGTTGTATCGAAATGGGTCACAGCAATTTAAAACATTGTCAAATTGGCAAACATTTGTCATGGATGCAAAGAAATGATGTCACAGAAAACAACATCGTTTTTCACTAGTGTCCCATTTAAACGAGACACTAGTGATTCTGTTTTGTTAATATTTTGGAATTCTCGATTGACTTGATTTGCTTTCTCATGACGCTATCGCTATTGGCCTTCATCCATTCGCAATCGGTATCATTGAATAGAGGCTTACCAAAAACATTATCGATATCCATATTAGTTGCTTCTGTAAATAATAGTAAAAAATCAAAAATTGGCTGAGCAATTGAGTATGAGCGGAAATATAACTTACCATCGTGATAGATAATGAGTGCCTTCTGATTTCGTATCTGTTATTAGTTGATTATCAGTGTTATACGCTCTAAACGGTAGAAAAGTGACCGTATGAATTCTGATTAGATACGAAAAGGTGAAGATTTAACGTATTTAACTTTCAATTACATCAAAATCGCAGAAAATTTGGGTGATGTGGGGTGGTTAACAGTCTCTTCATATGTCTTTTATTGCCACAGAGGTTCATTTTCCCAACCAACAGGGAATCCAAGAGCTGCCAGGTCTATCTCTGGAAACTTGCTGAACAAATTGTGCATTTTGTCAAGCATGTCATTGTTGGGAGAGATGATGTCAAGGAAATACTTGATGATGCACATATTATAATAGATTCTTCGCTTGTCCGCAGGAATAGTAATCCAAGGACGAGTCATGCCTCTCATATCATTTGGAATAATCTTGTTGACTTTGTTCCAAACACGAGCGTGATGACAACAAGCGTTGCGAGTAAGCGTAAGCACAGAAAGCCAAGACTCAAACACTGGAGCATGAAGGCAGAAACGCTTGGCGATCTGCTTTTTGAGTCCTTTATCTTTCAAGTTTCTGTAGTACATATTCACGCTACCCATTGGGAGAAGTTCACCAAGAATCCATGCTGGTGGAAAAGGTTCTGTATATGTTCTTTTGAAGTGTTCTATAAAGTCTTCAGTAGAACGTTCATACTCCTTCGACAACATTGCCATACTATTGACGAAAATGGACTGATCACGAAAATGTGCAGAATTGGTAAGCCAATATATATCACCAGTCCGTTCAGCCGTCATATTCATTACGGCTTCTCTTACAGCAATTTCGATCTTCTCAATCTCGTTAAAAAGGAGTAAGCGCAACTTTTTGTCAAAGCGATAAAGCATCATCACTTTGTTAAATGTAGCACCTTCCTTATACAGATGAAGAATCTTTGGAGTCTTCAACAAAGGATGCATATACGCAGACAATCGATAATAGCCAATGCTCTCCAAATACAATTGAGCCTTTTGCCTATCATTGATTATCAATCCACGATTTTCCAATAAGGTTACAAGTTCTCGTGGAGTCTTGTAACCTTTTCCGAAATTTCTCTTTGCCATAGCCTATAAACAAAAAAAGCCCAGCCTATTTAAGCATTGTAAAGAGGCTCGGCTGGAACTAACGCTGCAAAAATACAAATAATCATTGATAATACAAACTTTTTAGTGAGAAAAATCATGCAAAAGTAGATTTATTTGACAGATTTATATTTAATAATGTTAAATCAGACCTTAGAACCACACTTTGCCAACCAAACAAAGCGGTTTTCAAGGTAAAAGTGTTACCTTTGTTACGTCTATACCCATTCCGGAAGCCCCGATGGGCAGAGGTTGGGCAGACATATATACATAATAAGGCGTAACTGTACGCTTTGGTTTTGACAGTGTAAGAACTTCGCAAACTCTCAACTGCTGGTCAAGAACAAAGCAACGGGAACGCCTCATGGGGTGTATTATATACAGCCCTCATTGGCTTCGGACGATTCTATTGTTCGTTGTCAAGAGCGCTTTCTATATATTTACACTGGCGTGGGGCTTTCGGCGTTGTATCAGCGTTGTACATTGAAAGACGATATTTCTTATTTGTTACCTACTTGATTATCAGCAGGTACAGGAAAACTCAAACGTAAGTATCATTTTATTGGGTGACAAGAAAAAACCAACAAAATGAAAAACAAATCTTGTGCAACAAATTTTGCTACCCAACAACCATTTTCCCTGTTACTTTTACTTCAAGAACCATTTTTACTGGCGGAAAGAAAAAAGATGTGTTACTTGTCTATAGCTGCCAACCAAAGCCAATACACAAATATAAATTCATTCATCTTAGGATATATATACTAATGGATTGGATGAACTGAACGAATTGCGGAGCGATAGCCCTATCGTGCCATGTGTAGTATTGGGTTGTCGCTCTCTTTCTTTCCGCCAGTAAGAACTCTTGTATGATTTCTGTTACTTTCCACTTGTAATCGCTTGTTTCAAGTCGTTCTTGTCTCTTTTTATCCTCATATCTCAACTTTTCTAATTGTTACTCCGTTACCTGAATCTTCATCACCATTTCTGGGCTTTGATAAATTTGGTTGCAAAGGTAATGTCTGTACCCATATTCCTTGCAAGGTCAGTGCCTATGGTCTCTTGCTAAAATCTCCACCTTGCAGGTTGTATTTTAGCAGAGAACCTTGCAGGAAAAGCACAGACACCTTTTGAGGCAACAAAATTTAAATCAATCCCGAAATTGCAGATGCAAAAATTAGGGAATAAAAAAATGAGACTTATGGCAAACATTTGTGACACTCAGTACAAGGTGATGGGCGAACGCAAGGCGGTAGCCGACCTTTGGAACACGCTCCAAACAATGGAGGTGAACACCAAGAACGTACATCTCTACAAGTTGGCGGAACACTATGGCATCGACTATGAGAAGATGGGCATATCGGTAAGAGGATATATCTATTGGGCAGAGTTTGAGGCAGACGAGGACATCTGCTTGTTGTCCTTTGACACCGAAAGTGCATGGTCTGCCTGTGAGGAGTTCTTTGATGAACTGAACAAAGTTCTTGGTGGAGAACTTTCCGTCAGTTATCGTGAGATAGAATGTGGATGCGACATTTTCTATGTCCATGACGAGCAAGGCTTCTTCCCAGAGGAATGCTGTGTGAGTTCTTCGGGTGAGCCTTTCGAGGATGCTTGTGAGGATATCTTTAACACTTGCCAAGATGCTATTGCCAAGTGGTGTGAGAAGATGGGTATCTCGCAAGGTGACAGAACCGAAGATGAAATGGTGGACTTCATCAACGGCTATGAGTATGAGAACGAGGACACCTATTATTATATAAACAAGTTCACGTTTGACTGATGGAAAGATTTGAGACGATAGAGAAAATCCCCACATGGGCATTATGCAACATCATCAATGGCGACCCTACGGGATTGAGTGATGAAGACATCAAGATGGTTGATGGCTTCATGCAGAAATGGCAAGTGGAGATTGTTTCTCCACTCAGCCAAGACGGAAACGTATCATTCTCGCACTATCCTGCCTTTGGACAACCTGCCGAGGTTGAGGAGTGCAAGGTGATTTATCATTCGGAGAACCCACAAACTTTATAGAGCTATGTTTGAATACGAAGAATTGACCGACATTATCGGTTGCAGTTGCACACTGCTGATACCCTACAGAGGACGCACAGAAGGTTTCGTGGTTGCAGACTATGGTGAGGACATCGTAGTGAAATTGCGCAATGGCAAGGAAATTGTAGAAAGACGTGATGACGTTCTTGTCTATGACTGACGAAAAGGATGCTTGGTGAAGGTTATACTCGCCAGGCATCTTTTTTCTTTCCGCCAGTAAAAGCCCTTTTGTATGTAACGGCAAACTCCCTTCATCGTTTGCCGATAAACTTTTATATGGCTATGCTTTGATGGTTGTATTCGCCAAATGGCGACCTGCCTCTTTGTATGAGATAAAATCTGCGACTACGCCTTTCTTGGAGCTTTTCGTACAATGAAGCCTTTTGTCTGAGGATGGATCTTGTTTGCAGCATTGCGATTGTAGTTGGTTGCTCATGCTTACCTTCCTCTACAAATAGGAGTAGCCTTCGAAGCAGGTTCTCCTTCTGCTTGTCTTTGTCAATATGCTCATGCGACCACCCTCCATGCGGAAAAGTGTATTGCCTGTTGGTTTACCATTGTTTATGACGGCACACGCCATGGAAACGTGTTTTGCATTGGTGATGGTTACTGCAAATGATTGAGCCATACGATGCTGTTACGGTGTTCTTGCGTCCTTTTCTGAATTACCGATTTTTTGAAGCCACTATTTTTCCTATGCAAAGGTAGCGTGATGCTTCGACAGATGGAATCCGTCTTGTGCGGTCGCTTCGCTGTGACCAATAAAATAGCCGATAATCTTCCTTTTTCTCCTTACCGCCAACAGAAAACGAGTATTATAGTCGATTTTCATGGTGCTGCCCTCATGTGCCACATCCCTGCTCTTGGATTGCATGTAAAAATTAAGTTTCACTTCAAAAAGTAATTCAATATGAAAAAGATCGAGAACACTTTCGTAGTAACAGGATTCGTAGGCAACAACGCAGAAATCCGTCAGTTCACCAACGCTTCAGTAGCACGTTTCTCATTGGCAGTCAGCCGTCAGGAGAAGAATGGTGAGGAAACCAACAGGGTATCAGCTTTCATGAACATGGAGGCATGGCGCAAGAACGAGCATGTTGACTCTTTCGACAAGCTGCAGAAGGGAACCATGCTCACCGTCGAGGGCTACTTCAAGCCAGACGAGTGGGTTGATCAGCAAGGCACCAAGCACAACCGCATCATCTTCATCGCAAACAAGTTCTATCCTACACCAGACAAGGAGGAAACTCCAGCGGCAGAGCCTGAAAAGCCTACCAAGAAAGGCAAGAAATAGGATTTCTTCATTCTCTCCAATAAACAAAGCGGCTTCGGTCGCTTTTGTTTTACTCATACAACCATGTTTACTTTTATAGCCACTATTAGCAAGTTTACTCTTATAACCGCATGCGTACTGCTATTATAAGCGTCAAGCCGTCTTCCCTTTTTATTACTTTGTCCCACCCATCTGCGAAACCGCACCAACAGTTCGTCAAAGCGACATTCTTTATTTATCGGGAGTAAGATCCCGAAAGATGAAGAATGACCATTTGCCGAAGGACAAGCACGAACAGAATGGCATTGGCTAACGGCATCCGTGACGCAACCGTCACTTACATGCTGTCTACCAATGCCACACCTTTCGTTAAGTTGCTTGTCTGGCTGTTGCGCAGTTTCACTCCCACCCATATCTTTTATATTCGCTTCTCGTCTTCCTTTTATAATCCATGGTTTACCCTTTTTATAGCCGTCACAAAGATTTTATGCCAAAAGGCTCCTTGACTGTGGCGACCAACTGTCGCTACAGCAATAAGCCACATGGCATGAAGGCTGGAGCGGAAACACACTCGGCATGGATGCCAAGAGAGTTTCCCAATTACTCCTGCCGCATCTTTGTTCCATTCTCTTTCATAAACGACAGGTCGTCTTTCCATTTTTATTACTTTGTCCCACCCATCTGCGAAACCGTACCAACAGTTCGTCAAAGCGACATTCTTCATTTATCGGGAGCAACATCCCGAAAGATGAAGAATGGCCATTTGCCGAAGGACAAGCACGAACAGAATGGCACTGGCTAACGGCATCCGTGACGCAACCGTCACTTACATGCTGTCTACCAATGCCACACCTTTCGTTAAGTTGCTTGTCTGGCTGTTGCGCAGTTTCACTCCCACCCATATCTTTTATATTCGCTTCTCGTCTTCCTTTTATAATCCATGGTTTACCCTTTTTATAGCCGTCACAAAGATTTTATGCCAAAAGGCTCCTTGACTGTGGCGACCAACTGTCGCTACAGCAATAAGCCACATGGCATGAAGGCTGGAGCGGAAACACACTCGGCATGGATGCCAAGAGAGTTTCCCAATTACTCCTGCCGCATCTTTGTTCCGTCCTTCTATTATAATCGGCAAGCCATTCTCTCTTTATAGCACTTCGTCCCTCCCTTGCGGAATTGCACCGATGGCGCAGTTCCACACCCACCCTTTTCTTGTTGTAATCTTATGTAGTAGCACTTATAGCCATTTCATTTCGTCCATCGTCTTTGCCGCTTCGGATATTTTCCGCAAAGGTACCAGTTGCGTGGCAAATGCCAAATTGGGCATCATGGATGCTTTTCAAAAAATCTTCCTCTATGTGCCTTGCATATAGAGCGTATTTTTCACTTCCGATTTGTCTTTTTGCCTTCCAACTCCTTTGCGTGGCGGAAAAATATCCCTTGGGCAAGCCGAAAGGCTTCCGAAAATAGGGAAAATAAATAATCGAGTTTAACGCAAATAATTTTTCCGACTATGGCAAGAATGATAGACGACAACATCAAGAGACAGCTGAGCAAGAGGATGGATTTCTTCTTGAAGTATTTTCCTGTGAGGGTTCGCAATGTGGGCGAGGACGCAGTGGCTGCACGCCAACTGATTTGGGCGTTCAAGGATGCAAGGGACAACGCTTTTGAGAAGGTGGCGCAAATGACCGCAGCACATCTTATCAAAGTTTGTGGTGAGAAGATAAAGGACATCGTGTTTGTATGTGTGCCAGCCAGCACCCAAGCCAAGAACGAGAGTCGATACATGGCTTTCTGTAATCGTGTGAGCGAGCTTTGCGGCATCATCAACGGCTATTCGCACATATCCGTTTCAGGCGACCGCTTGGCAGTACACGAGCACCGCCATGACAAGGAAAAGAGCATCACTAAGACACAAGTGATTGAGTTTGATGAAGCCTACTTCAAAGGCAAGGACATCTATGTTTTTGATGATGTGGTAACGACCGGCGCAAGCTATGCCATTTTTGCCAATCAGTTGGAAATGTTTGGCGGAAACGTATTGGGAGGTCTTTTCTTGGGACGCACACACTATAAATATGCAAAGTGATATGGATAAGACAAAGTACATCAAAGCCAATTCCGTGGCTTTTTCGGGACATCGCACGATAGCGGAAGACCGCAAGGACGAGATAAGGAAGAAACTGAGGGGCAAGATAAGGCTGCTCTATGCTATGGGCATCACCAATTTCTATTGTGGCATGGCACTCGGTTTCGATATGTTGGCAGCCGAGGAGGTGATTTCATTGAAAGTGAAACTTCCCAATCTGAAACTTATTGCCGTCATTCCCTATGACGGTCAGAACGAGAGGTGGAGCGCAAGGGAGCAAGACCGCTATTGGGATATTCTTGACAAGGCGGACGATGCTATCCTGTTGAGTAAGCACTATTTCAATGGATGCTTGCTCAGACGAAATGATTATATGCTTTCTCATTCGTGCGGACTGATTGCTTTCTTCGACGGCAAGCCCAAGGGCGGCACGTTCTACACTTGCCGAAAAGCCAAGTCGATGGGGATGGACATCATCAATCTGTACAAGTCACAAGTATAACAAACGAATACTATAGCGTATGGACGACATCGTATCTTTGTTCGTGGTGTTCTTCGTGTTCAAGGCTTTAGGCGGAACGCTTAAAAGCCTTTTCCACGGAGACAAGCGAAATGATTTCAGAAGAGACAGATAAGGAATTACCTTATCTGCCAAGTATTATGGGCAAGCCATACTGCAAGCATCAGTTGCAGTATGGCTCACCATTTATCTATATTGCACAAAAATCTAATTCGTTCAATAAGGATTTGTATGTTTTGCGAAACTTACTAATGGCAATATTTTTGATATTGCCTGGCTTGTTGCTTGTTATCAATTCATTCAGTAAAGCCGTGTCAGCTATGGCTGATTTCATTGCATCTACGCTCTTCTTATATCCGCATACCAATTTTGCGCCTGTAATAGACTTGAAGTGCTCAACTTCAGAGGTGTTGGCGAGTGTTTTACAGCAACTAAAGTGAACTATTTTATCACGGAAGAAATCCCCGGCTATATCTGCCAATTCTTGTAAATCAACATTTCCATTCTCTCCCTCTAAACTTATAGAATGAAACCAACCATGACAAGCTATATAAACAATGTCTATTTTATTCCATTCACGTTTGTTCCTGTTGAAATACTCTATGTAGAGTTTCAAATCCTCTTTTGTCAAAATGTGCCTATAAATAGCATCGCATTTATGATATTCTTTCAACATTCTAAGAATAGGCTCGCTATTCAAATCAAAGCGTTCAGGCTTTTTGTGGGTATTGAATTTCCATTCTCCCTCAAAACAAAGTATATTCTTCATAAAATCACCTTTTATATTTCACTTTTATTCTTTGGTTTTCTCTTGCCGAGCGGTCCGCTGAATTTTCCACGGTTCAGCTTCACCCCATACTTGTTGAGTATGCGGAACACCGAGCTGCGGCTCCTGAAGCCGCTGACCTTCCAGATGTCATCGATAGTGTAGTTGTTGTTATACATATTGACGATATTCCTCTCACGGTCAATGCCTTTCTTTGGAGTTGAACTCTTGGCAGGTTTGATACCCGACTTGATATATTCCACATGGGTAGCAGCCTTGCGCAAGGCAACGACCTCTTCGGACAACGAACCGAACATGAAAAGCACATCGGCTATTGATGTACTTGGGAACAACTCCCCCTTTGAGTCTATCTTATCCTGAATGGATATTATCCTTATCACCTTCACCCTGCAAAACTCCAGGAACATCGCCAATTCCCGAACACCACGCAGCGCATTGCTGAACTTCGAGATGACCAGTTCATCACCTCGTTCCAGACAATCCATGAGCTGCTTCCATTCCGGGCGTGTCTTCTCTTGGCTTGCACTATCTTCTATGATACGGCAACAGCCATACTTCTCCATCCAAGCCCGGTCAAAGGTGAATGTGTCATACTGCTCCGAGTTAAATATGTAACCTACTTTTGCCATAGCTATTATACACTGATTTGTAATTTGCCGACAAAGATACTTATATTCCATCAAAGTATAATCATACTCTGATAATTATTATAGTTAATTAAAGATTGATGTACTGCACTTTCTTGGATATATTATCATTTCATATCATACTATAAAGTATGAATATGAATAAAACATAAAGTTTGATTTAGTTTGAATGAATACCCGATAAATAGTCGTAAATTCGCACCAAAATTTCAAATAAAGTCCGAAATGGAAAGTATAAATATTATAATATCTGCGGCAAAAAGCCGATCGAGGGTGAAATGCAAACAATCTTGCACTTCAAGTTTTCACATATCATACTTTGAAGGTAGAAAGCATATGTCCATGTTGTCTGCCATCATACTTACCATTCTTTTGCTGGCATCCTGTTCAAAAAATGCCAGTGAATCATCTTTCCATGATGCAAGGGAGGCATTGGATGCGCAAAAGGAGTTCCTTTCAAAGATGAAATCAGACAAGGATTTGTCTATGGAACACCTTGCCAACAAAATATCCAAATGGCGTACTTTAGAAGACTCGGTTTCTGCTTGTCTGATGCGAGACACCATCAAAAAGGCACATTCGTTTCCGATGGAAGAATTTTCCAATGTCCATGACTCCATCCGTGACGAGTTTATGCGCATAGCTACCGCCAAGCGAAGGACATTCAAGGATGTGCTCCTGTTGAAGATGAACGCCTCCCCTTATAAAGGTAATAAGGAAACGGATAGCCTTTCCTTGGTGGCTTCAAAGTTTTTTGAGAGTATGGACACCATACCATTGTATAAAGGGGACAAGACAAGGATCTTGACCACCTATCATTTCTTCTTGGAGAAGGTGAAGAAGGAAGGCATAGCCAACCAATCACAGTTTCTTGCCTTCTTGAAAACGGAAGACAGACTGTTCAGAACATTTCTATCTCATCTATACGAGATGAGCGACGTGTCGGTTTCGCATATAACAAGTGGAACGGAAGATGTGTGCAAGATGATTGCTCAATCTTCCAGGAAAGGAAACTTACCGGCAAGGGATGCCGTGGCATACATGGCGTTCAGAACCAACCGAAGAATCATCGCCAATGCGCAGACTTGCGTTGCAGACATAAAGAGTGGAGAGGTTACTTCGACCGAACAACAGACTGCCTATTTCTGGATGATATTGCAACCGTTCCTGTCCATTGATGACTTCGGAATGGCGATGCTTTCAGAGAAGCAGCGAAAGGATTTGGTACAACTCTCAATAGATGCCTTAGGCACGATAGCAAGTCTTAGCCGTTCCTTGCAGATGGACAAGAATATGACAGACGGGGTACCAGATATGGTCATCAAGCTATACATTTCTTCATTATAAACACAATAGTTATGCTGCATAAATTTCTCAACGACTTCCTGGCACTTGCACCATTGCAGTTGCCAGAGCTTATCAACCAGGAGCGCATGGAACAGCCAGTCTATGAAGACGGCTATGTCCTGCTTGACTTCAAGTTGGAAAAGCCTTGTCCTCTCGAAGAGGTGATGAACCTGTTCGAAGACCAGATGGAACTGGTCATCCTTTACCACAAGGTGACTTCCGTACATACAGAGTTCGGACAGTTCTGCTGTGCCTTCTCCAACCCTAATTTCGGGCGGATGTACAAGATGAATGCCAGTACGGATGCCAACGGAAATGTCCACTCCGTCATGGTGACAATCTATGAGTCCTTGGAGTTCATGTACGGTGACTTGTGCCACGACATGGAACTGCACGCGAGGACAGGCTTTTTCAAGTACAAGCGTGACAAGGCGGACATGCTGATGTGTTTCATGTGACATTACGTTCCATTTATGAGCGACATGCAGCTTCAGAACATCGTGGACATCATCCACAAATGCCACACATGGATAGACGTTGGCAGTTCGTTCCATTGGAAAGACACCGCAGTTTCACGGCATGGCATGGTGCAGACCGTCTGCTGTCGGTGCCTGACTCTTCGGGCCTGTCATTCCAACAATGATTATGTCCGTGGGCAAGAGTGGCATATTCCTCTGCTTGACATTGACCGAAGTGCCAAGATTCTTATGAGAAAGGATGCTGGTTTCAAGAAACGCCTTGCTTCAAATGCTTTGACAATGGCGGATGTCGAGCGACTTTTCATGGAAGTCACCTATGGAATTATTGAGTTGGAGCTATTCGAAGGTTATTGACCGTTTTACATTACAATTTGATCTATGATATTCAAGATTATCTTTCTTTTCTTCCCTATGTTTCTTTTCTTGGCATCAACGATGTGCTACAGGAAGAACAATCGGATGATGCAGAGATTTTATCTCCGCATGGTGTTTTCGCATAATTTTCGAAAACTGTACACATTGCTGTTGCTGATGGCAATATTGGTGTTCAGTTTCGTGGCATATCAAGTACAACCCAACGAGATTGGTGCTCATGTAACGGCACTGTTGGCATTGTTGCTGTTCAAGTTCTCCTATGCAGACAATCTGCTGCATAGGTTGCATGACAACAGGAAATCATGTGCCATCGCTTTTACAGCCTCATTGGTGTTCATGTTCACTCCCCATTTGTACACATTGGGGGTGATGGTAGGCTTGCTCTTGGTGGCATCCATCTACTATCCGTCCTCAAAGGTCATCTTCAAGGCACAATGTCCTGACAGTGGCAGACACTTGGCGCAATGTCCTGAGGACATCGTGAACTTCTACTTTTAGTCCATTCTTGGAATATGCCACTTGGTACTTGGCACATTCTACAACACTCAGTCTAAAATGAGAATCATTATTTCACAACATCAACAAGACATTTTCAATGAAACATATACCAAAGGAAAATATAAAGGTAAGTCTCTCTGTCGGCTTCCTGGCATCTCTCCAGGACCGACATAACGAGCGGTATTCCAAACACGAAGCGTTCTGCTATCTGCTGGACAAGGCTTGTGAACACTACATGCCGAAAGCCGTAAGCAAGGAAGTGGCAGACGAATTGAAAGATTTTCAGTTTGTTACAACCAAAACTCAACTTGCGGAAGACTGGCATTGGCATCGTGCCACCGTGCGTCAGTTCCTCGAAAAATTAACGGAACATGGGCTGATACACTGTAAGGAGTTTGAAACGAAATACACCATCATCACGATGATTGGCATGAAGGACGGTAACGTTCCGACAATGCGAAATAGCATATTGGAACCAATCATCCGTTTCACAATGGACAGTTGGTTCAATGGCACTTCCACCACAGAAGAGACTGCCGTTGTATGTGGGCAGATTGTAAAGGGTGCAGTAGCATTATCGCAAGAAAACAACTCTGCTTCTACATCATCTGACAACCAACTTTCATCTGATGATATTGCCACTTGCATGATTGGCAGACTTGTGGATTGTATGCCTCTTGTAGATGAGGAAGAACATAACAAGCTTCAGTTGCGTAACGCAATCTTCAAGTTCTTCACTCGTGTTCTCAATCGAGACTGGCTCCAGTTGTTCCTTCTGATAAAGGAACTGCCCGACATCGCCAGTCATGGAAAGTCTGCTTCCGTCAAATTGAACACAGCTGAAGACATGAGCCTTTTCCAATCCCTGTGTTCCGCTTATAAGGCTTGCTGTCCTACCTCAACAGTTGAGACAGCTGCCAAGCCAGTTGTAACCGCCAAGGCGGACAACCATAAGTAGAGTTCATTCTGTTCCATTATAGCTGCCTTACGGACATTCTCCTTTTAAGACCTCACGGTTCGGTACTGGCATATCGCACTCGTCGTGGCTTGCCTTCTTTAGCGCATCGGGCTTGCCCGCTGTTCACGAATTTAGGGAGTGTGGTAACTCATTACCCCTACGACCTATCAGTCTTCGGGAGAGTGTCCACCAAGGCAGCAAGCTGGGACACTGTTTTTACTGACACATATAAGCATATCAGAGATATGGAAAGAATAGCAAAGCAGGTTTTGAACGTCAGGGGACGTAAGGGATGCGCTGCCGCTCTCAGCCGTGAATACCAACGCAACTGGAGCGACCGGGCTTGGCAGGTAGCTATTGCCAAGGGTAACTATGACCTCGGCAGACAGCATCTGAACTTCCAGATTTCCAAGGGAGGCAAGATAGCACCTATCGACAAGAGCAAGTCCATCCCACAGATGATGGCTGAGAACTTGGCTGCTCGTGGCATCAAGGACAAAAATGAGGGATTGACTGAGCCACGTTTCAGAACGGTGGCGGACTTCATTTTCAGCGGTTCGCAATGGAAGATGCGTGAGCTTGCCTTCGGTGACCAAGAGGTAGTCTTCAAGCCCGGCGAAAACAAGGAGAATTATGCCGTCAAGCGTATGCCAGAGATTGAGCAATGGGCGACGGACATTTATAATTTTGTCGCAGGAAAGTATGGTGAGGAGAACATCGTTGCCTTCTATGTACACTTGGATGAGACTTCACCACATATCCATTGTGTTCTTCTGCCAATCAAGGACGGCAAGTTTGCCTTCAAGGAAATCTTCGCAGGTGCCAACAATCGGGAATATAGTCAACGAACATCACAACTCCATGACGAGTTGGCGATGGTCAATGAGCCTTGGGGACTGGTGCGTGGAACGAGCCAAACGGAGACTCGGCAACGACACAGACCTACGGAGGAATACCGTAAACACCTGTCCGAGGAATGTTCTTCAAAGGAAGAGGAGCTGGACAACCTTAACAAAGCTGTAAGCGACCTTCGGGTGGAAATAGCACTGGCAGAACGTCGTGTGAAAGGTCTCTCTTCTATGGTGGAACATCTGGAAGAAGAGAAACATCAGAAGATGTTGGAGATTGACAAGTTGAAGATGCAGATTGCCAACAAGGAAGGAGATAGCTCCATCTTGTCGCAGAAGTTGGAAAAATTACAAAATGAGTTGGCTTCCGTTGATGAGAAACTGGCAGACAAGAAAGACAAGCTCGCTGTGGCTGACCAGCAGTTGGATGAGTTGAACAAGGACATGGAGTTTGTCAAGGAGCGGACAGAGACGCTTCGACAGGATGCCATGCAGTTCTCTCGTGAAGCTCAGACTGGTGCTGGCACACTTATCAAGACTGCTATGTTGGAAAGCATGGTCACTGACTACCGTTCCAAAATGGCATCGTTGCCACCTGAAATCAAAGTAGCATTTGACGGTTCGCCATTGGAAACCATAGCCGAGCACACTGCCGAAGTTCTTCATTGTGCCACCTTATTATACCTTGGCTACATCGACCAAGCCACGACATTTGCCGAAGGGCAAGGTGGCGGAGGCGGTGGCAGCAATGACATGAAATGGGGGCGCAACGATGACGAGGATGATAGGCGTTGGGCGCACCGTTGCCTTGCGATGGCAAACAGGATGATGCGACCGAAAGGCAGCAAGAGTAGAAAGCGTTAATAGAAAAAATAATCGACAAATTGAAATTTATGATTAGAAAAGCAATATTTATGATGGCATTGTGCCTATGCGGACAAATGCAAGTCAATGCAGAGACTATGGATGATGGCACGGATGATTTGGTGCCGTCTGGCATAAACGAGGATATGCTCCGACAGATTGAGCCTACATACCTCAAAGAAGTGGCAGTTCCTTCTGCATGGTCTTCCAACTGGTTCGTTGGTATGTCTGGTAGCATATCTACCTTTGTAGGAAAGCCGCATGGTAAAGGGAACTTGTTCGACAGGATGAAACCTTCCCTTGCAATAAAGGCAGGAAAATGGTTCACGCCAGAGATTGGTGGTCGATTTAGTTTCCAAGGTTTTCAGTTCAAGGATGCCAGCAAGAATGTCCGTGATTACAAGATGGTTCATGCGGATTTTCTTTGGAATGTGACCAACAGTTTTGTCAAAGACCATGCCACCACACAAAGATGGGGATTCATTCCGTATGCTGGTTGCGGTATTATCCATAACGAGGATAACGGCAAAAGTCCGTTTGTCATCAACTATGGTGTGATTGGACAATATCGTTTGACAAAGCGTTTGGCGGTCAACATGGAATTGGGTGGCGCAACCACATTCCGTGACTTTGATGGTGTTGGCGCATCCAATAAGTTTGGTGACAATTTGTTCACCTTGTCTGCCGGACTGACTTTCAATATCGGGAAGGTCGGTTGGAAGAAGGTTGTAGATGCCGCTCCTTATATCAACCAAAACAAATGGCTGGCAGATTACACCAATTATTTGTTGGCTCGCAACCAAAAGTTAAGCAAAGCTCATGCGGAGGATGCCAATGCCATCGCTGAAATGAGAAAGATCTTGGAGATTGAAGGATTGCTGAAAGCCTATGCCGACCGCCTGACATATTATGCGGATAGTACGGAGTATCGCATCTACCCGAAAAATGACTACAGCGGTTTGAACTCGCTCCGTGCAAGATTGGCTCACAAGGATTGGAATGGCATGGGAAAACCAAAAACAAGCCGCTCTCTGGAGTATAGTTTCTCTGTTTCCGATTCTGTTTCTTGGAACAAATACGTTGCAGAAATGACAGGTGGAACCAAGTGCATCGGTTCGCCAGTGTTCTTCTTTTTCAAGATTGGAACCGCGCAGTTGGTTGACGTTTCACAGATGGTAAACTTGGATGAGCTTGCTCGTGTAGCAAAGGCTTATCATCTCAAAATTTCCGTTGTTGGTGCTGCCGACAGTGCCACAGGAAACGATGGCATCAACAATCCTCTCAGCAAGTCAAGAGCGGATTATATCACGCAACAGCTTGTGGCAAGAGGCATTGACAAGTCCATGATAATATCAAAAAGTAAGGGCGGTATTGATAAGTATTCACCAATTGCAGTCAACCGTCATACGGCTGTCAGACTATTTGCACAGTAAATGTGTTTTACTATCATTCATACGATAAGCGGTAATCTGCAAAACAATGATTATCAAAAGAAAGAGTCCATTCGTGATGAATGGGCTCTTTCTGCTATTGGTTATTCTGTTCTTTCTCAAGTCGTAATATCTTGTTTATGACAGCGACGACTTGCTCTTGAATGTAAGCTTTGAACATCGTATCATCCTTTATGGCAAAGCCCAACTGTTCATATACTACAGTATTGACAGAACTTCTGAGTTGTTTTAGTATGTCGTTTACTGGTATCTGTCGATGGGCTTGCCAATAGAACGTAACTTCATCTTGCACTATCGCTTTCAACACCATTTTCTGTTCACGGCTGAGTTTCTTGAAAGTCTTGTTTTCTCGTTCTTCGTTGTTGCCATATAAAATAGTATCGATATATTCATCGGCATCAACGATCTCAAACTCATTGTCCCCGAAAGGCAAGTCCAAAATCTTCTTGTTGCTTTTCTTCATCTCACCCATGCACTCCTTACAGATGTGTTGGACATGACCTTTCCCCGAAAATGACTCGTTCGACTTGTATTCACCACAAATCTTACAGTAATGTCCTTTATGCTTCTTCTTTGCCATATCTCTTATCTTATCAAGGGTTATGCAACTGTATGAGAATGCAGGATGCATCATCTTCCAAGTATTCTATACGACTTGGCAATTTGTTTTCTACTATAACAGAATCTATACAATCCTTGGATTGATAAAATCCATCTGTACATAAAAACAACAAGTCCATGTCTGATATTTTCGTTTCTTGAATGGATATAGGGTTGCGGAAACCTCTTCCATTCACACAACGAGTCAGAAAGGTACAATTATCACCTTCCTTCTGGTGGTCTTCAGTAAGTTGATGTATACCTTTTTCTTTTTTGTAATATAGACGAACATTTCCTTGCCATGCGTAATAGGCAGTATCATCTTTTATGTATAAGACGGTAACTGCTGCTCCCATTTTGCAACAAAGAGCCTTGCATTTATCTGCAACTGCAATGTCTGCTTGTTCAAAAGCCTTTGCTAACAGATCTCTTATATCCACAGAATTATGTTCTGCCAATATTTTATAAATACTTTGTGCAACAGTGACAGCTGCGATCTCACCATATTGTAAGCCACCCATACCATCGGCAAGGATAGCGATGCAACTCCTATCTTGTAATTGTTTGCACAAGATAAAATCCTGGTTTGTATCACATAAGCCTTTTTGACTACAATAATTTATATCTATCATTATAAATCCCTTTCTTCTGTAGCAGAGCGAAACACTTCTGAAATGACTTGCCATGTTCTCCTTACTTGGTCATAATTCAAACCCGATTGTGAATTGAGAGTTTGGCTTATCAAATAGCTTCTCTCCTCCAACTGCAATTCCTCGTCAATTTTGTCTGCATAATATACAAGTTGGTCTCGGTTCAATAACTTTGCCAAATCGTTTGCCAGCCAATAGCCACTAGCTACATATTCGTCAAAATCTTCCCAATCATACACTTCCATATACGCTTTTCGATCCAAGTTTGCCATAAGGTAGTTGTCCAATATGAACGACATATCCTCTGCATCCTTGTTTGTGGTTAGATGTCTGTCCATCCAAGCATTGAACTTCAGCAAGAATAATCCATGCAAAGAAGCTATCTTTACAGTGAATCTGTCATCAATACTAACCGTTATAGCATCAGAAAGCACTTCGTCAAACCCTTTTACGGACATGGCAATTGTTTCTTCGGGTGGCCAATAGATGTTGTCATCTTCCTTGGCGACATATCCGTATGGAACAACATCTATCTCATAGTCACCATAATAGAAGCGTTGGTGTTTTGCCTTGTCCTTCTCGAAACCATCCGCAATCAAACTATTTTTGATTTTGTCAAATTCCTGCCAGTTTGGAACAGCTATAGCCAGATCCAAGTCTCTTGTCTTTCTACGTGATGACGTGTTCAGCATCTGCTGCATGACTATATCTCTAGCGGTGGCTCCTATGATAAAGAAGTCGTGATCCATTCTACGGAAACTATCTGTAAGTTTCTCCAACAAATCCACAAGAAATGGATTGTTTATCTTTTCACTCGAAATCTTTAAGCTCATTCTTTAATATGCGTTGCGCAGCCTCCAAGCAGCGACTATTGCCACTACCCATCAAGTCTGCATAGATTAATATAGCAGGAACAGTTCTGTTGTCTGTTTCCCAATTCCAAAATTTGTTGTACAGATGAATTTCCCCATTTGCATCTTGCTTGACGACACCTGTTCGTATAAGATGTGCTGCAGGTATTTCCGTGTATATGTCGAAAATTCCTGGTTGTAAGTAGCCATCCGTCAAGTTTGCGGCAGGCTCTCCTCCCCATGACATGCCCTTTGGCAATGCTATGTTTTTCCACTCATTTCTATTCGCTTCTGTTCGAAATGCCATTGCGCCTACCAGCAATTTGGGTTTCAATATTTCATTGTAATTGCTAACCCATAAGTCAAGCAGTTGTTTTTTGTCTTTTATTATGCGACCGTTTTTAGTGTCACAAACAAAACCACGTCTTGCAAGTTCATCCAAAACGTTTTTCACGCTTCCCAAAGATACACCAATTTGCTCTTTTATCTCTCGATAAGGCTTCTTTATATTGTCTGCATTTTGCAACAGATAAAACACGACCTTCAATCCTGCATCTTGAAATACGGGATAGGTTTTCACCTTGGACTCTGTATTTTTCCTTCCTTGATTAAATATTTGGAAAATCAAGTTCCCTGCCTTTGTATATCTGACAAGGCAGTTTCCTGCACAGTCCAGATAGTTGATGCCTCTGTTTGCCAATTCTGTTGATACCTGTGGCGTGACATATTGCGTAACAAGCAAGATTTGCTGCTTGTCATTGTTCATAGTTTGCATAGTAGCTAATGTCGGATTTAATGTGGCCTTGGTTATGTTTTCCCTTACATGACACACAAAATCTACATTCATGATCTTAACAGTGACATCATTTTCATTGGTACAATTTACTTTGACGGCTGTTGTTGACACAACATCCCCCACAGGAAGGCTTGCTCTAAGAGCATCCAATGCTTGGTTTATTATGATATTGTTTGCCATCATTTTATGTTATTTGTTCAATATATCAGTTGTGTTCAATTTGATTGAACATTGCAAAGATAATGAACAAAACTTAAACGAACGAACTTTTTGTTCAATATTTCATCTTGTTCAATACTATTTAACATAGTGCGAAGATTGAACAGGGATATTTTCAGAAATACAATTCCCGAAAAGTGACACAAATGACAAAAAACGGGAATGCTCGAACTGTATATGCCAGTTCTAACAGATCTCTCTATTATCAAAAAGCGGTAATCTTACCAGTTTTAGTCACTACACATCTCCCATACCCCTTCATCCTCCCTTGTTTTTCCTTAGCAAATTTAGTTCAGCCCACCAGACCGTCAAGTATCGCCTTGCTATTAGCAGGTTATTTCATCAGCAGCCTTCCACCAATCAAAGATTGGGGTATTCCAATGAAATAATCTCCCAATTCCTTGTCTTGTCTGCCTCCATGTCCGAACTCTTGATTGCACGTAAAATCAATTCCCTCAATGAAGTCGTAAAGGCTTCGAGAATAGGGAGGAAAAAGAAGTTTCACAATTTAATCCGAACAGATATGAACGATATGATTAACGAAAAAGACAAGGAGTTTGCCAATGAGTTTTCACGCTTCGTGAACGGCAAGATGTGTTCCGCATCCAAGGTGGGTGCAGAGTTTGCCAATGACCACCGCTTTCTTGTAAACGAGAAGTTCAAGGTGATGATGGCTTTCATGGAGCAGTTGGCTGTAAACTATCAGAAGGGCTATTATGACCTTCGCAATGAATGGGCTTGCACCTTGGCACATGCTGCCATTGAAGCCTTGCGTGAGCAGCAGCTCTACTATCCATCTTCACCAGATTATTCACACAATAAATAATACAGCTATGACAAGCAGATTGATTACACCACAGTTGGCGGAGCAGTTCAAGCTATATCCGCTTTATTCACAGGACGGCAAGAAGAAGGATGCCATTTGCCAATGCGTCTTCTTCATCGGCAAAGTCCGTTGGTATGTATTGGAAGGTCAGCCGGAAGGCAATGACTTCACGCTGTTCTCTATCGTTGTCGGTCTCGCCGATACAGAATATGGCTATGCTTCCATCAAGGAAATGGAGAGTATCAGCGTGGATGTCGGATATAACCTTCCCAAGATACCGATATTGCAGGACAAGAGCTTCAAGCCTTGCCCAATCGGAAACATTCCCGACGAAAGATTGCAGTCGTTCCTGTCTGATATGTATGACAGGGAAGAAGCTTAAACCACACATCAGCCGTAGGCTTCTTGCCTATGGCTGCTAAAAATCAAACTATATGATGCAGCAAAAGATAACGGAGATAGCCGAAATATTAGGATGGAGCGTTGATTTCTCCGAGCCACAAAATGGCAAGACAGATGTAAACTTCGCCAAATATACTTCCTATGGTCAAGATTTCAATTTCAGCGTGGAACTTGAAGACGATGATATGGAAGCCTTCATCGACAATATCCATGAGTATTATGAGAACTTTGATGTTGACGAGGAAGCGTACATTTGGATTGGCTCAGACGGTCACGGCAAAAATGGTGCACCTTACCACATTGCCGATATAGTCAAAGACATGGAGGAAGCCGAAGTAATGATGGCTGACCTTTACGAGGCGTTCAGACAATATTATTCACAGTTGGAACTTCAAGCCGTATGACAATAGAACAATATCTTTACCGCCTATGTCGAAACATTCTCAATGAGCGTTTCGACTGGCGCAAATACCTTACCACCCGAAGCTATTTCGGCAGAAACCTTTGCGTCACTCCGCTCCATGTCTCCTATGGACAAATCGGCTATACCATCCATTTCCCTTACTCTCGTGACCCAATGCCCGAACTCGCATATGATTGGGAAATGAACGACTTCACCATCGATGAGGAAGATTGGCAGAAATGGCTATCACCCGAAGAAGATGATGAGGAGGAAGAATAAAACTCCCAAAACAAAAAATCCAAGATGCTTACACATTATTATATATGTGCGCATCTTGGATTTTTGCATATTTACCACAGATTGACTCGTTACCGACGGAACGCAGACCGTGCGACTTTTTCCTCTTCTACTTCAGTCTGCTCATTATCATTTGATGATGCAGATTGCTTCATGTCCTTCGCTTCCTTTTTCTCATCCGATACCGAAGCTGCAACATCCTCACTCTGTTGCTCCTTCATTTCCAAAGACACTTCGTCTATTCTCTGCGTGAGAATAGACGTTGCCTTTTTCACATCCATCAAGGTGGTCTTGATGAAACTTGGCGACTCCTTCAGACTGCCAAGCCATGATTTCAGATAGGCGGCACTGTCCTCTTTCAAATTCTTGGTCATGCCATACTTCTGGCACACCAACGCACTGCCCAACTCTGCCACCAGTTCCTCACGTGCATATTCATCGGAACCAAAGCCCGACTGCGGTTTGAGACGGTTCAACTGATCTTCCGCTCCTGTCGAGTGAACCATCTCATGAAACGCTGTACCATACCATGACTCACCATCCTTGAACTGTGACTTCTCAGGAATGGTTATCTGGTTGCGGGAAATGGAGTAGAAAGCATTGTCCTGGTGCTCGATGTTGATGGGGCAAATCCATCTCTGCTCCTTGAACATCTGGTCAACAGCAGGGAACGAATACATATCACCTTCCTTCACCAATGCCTTTTCGGGCTTGTTCTCCGCTTCCAACTTGGCATACAATTCAGGTCTTGCCTCCTTCAGATTGGTCTGTGCCACATTGAAGACCTGGTACACATTCAACTTCGGATAGACATTATACTCCTTCTGCTCCTCAGCACTCATTCGCTTGTAGTCGTCATAGGGTATCTTTTCTTTTGTCTCCTTGTGTACAATGGTAAAACTTGTCAGCATCACGGGAAAACTCTTTTCTCCCTTGTTGATGCTAACCTTAGGCAATGGTTCGCCATTAGCATCCACCATCTGCTTCTTGTTACCTTGCTTGTCCGTCTGATAGTTCAAACCCACTGCACGGTTAAAGGTGCAAAACACTGGTAGTTCATAGCTTTTCTTCTCACACAGCATGGTGAGCAGCAAGGCATTCATGCCGTTATACTCCCTGCCAGACAGGTTCTTCGGCCAGCTCAATGTACCTTCCGTAAACCAAGGCTTTTGCCATCCGTCCTTGCTTCCCAACGACTCGATCTTCTCTATCATCATGTTTGCGAAGGTGTCCAAGGCTCTGTCCTCAGCATTTTTTCCATCGCCATTATTCTTTGGACTCTTATTGTAATATGCCATACTTGCTAATTGTTAGGGTGATACGGCTTCTTTTCCCACTGGCTCAACTCCGCCACCTTGCAGCCTAAGTTGAGTCTGTCGTTATACACCGAGATTTCCAACTCGCCCTTTGCCTCGATGGTGGCTTTCGACTGCAGCCATTCTTCCTTTTCTTCCGAGAACCGGACAAAGCGCACCCATGTAAAGGCAAATTCTTCTCCAATCTTCTCTGCACTGAAAGCAGAAAACATCAGGAAAGCCTTACCATTTTTGCCTTTCTTCATATCAATGTCCTTACCGACCTTGCCCTTGAACTCCATGTCGCCCACGATGCCATCCTTGCTTTCCGATACAGGCGAAAGGTTCACTTCCGATACTTTCAAGTTGAAATACAGGTTGTCATCTTTCTTCTTGAAGGTCAATACACCTTTCAACTCAATGCGGTTGCCCACGACAATGCCTTCCGCATCGTCACCATCCATGATACAACTGACAATCACGGTCTTGTTGATACCACTCTTGGCTGGCACCACCACATCCACGGAATATGTCGTAAAAGGCATTCCGTCCTTCCCATTGCGAACCACTGCAGCCTTGCTGACGGTTCCGCACACACTTACTTTACATTTAATCATAGCTCAAATACTTTTTTATTCGTTTTCAATCGACCAAGATGTGGAACCTCCAAGTATCTTACTTTCTTTGCATTGTCTGACTTTGACCTTCTTGCTGTTCCAGGACTTGCTCATAGTTTTGCAATGCCTGTTGCGTCAGCACGATAGTATTCACCATTCCAGCGATGCGCATTTTCTTGGCATCATTGCTCAGGTTGGTATCACCCAACACTTGCGACAATCTACAGAACTCCGCATTGGTCAGCTCTCTCGTCACTTTGGTAGTGCCATTGTCCGCTTGCAACACAGCCTTTCCATTATCGCCAACACTCAGCACGCACTCCTTCATAGTCGGCATCAACGGTTTCAAGTCCACCTGCCTTTTGCTTACAGCTTCTGAGATTTGCGCTTTTTGCTCTTCCTCGCTTTTACTGTCTATTTGCACAGCGAGGGCCAGCAGACTGCTATACATGGTAGTCACCAATCCCATTATCGGGTCTGCACTTGACAATCCTGTGCTTGCGTCCTCGGATGAAAGCAGTTTCTTCATCCAATCGTCAGGTGACAGACTCGTGTCCACTGCCGAACTGTTTTCCTTGTATTTTGCCAACAGGTCATTGCCGTTATACAATGCCTGTTGCTTCAGATTACCTTTCTGCGCTATCTCCGCCAAGTATGATGCAGGATCCACGTCCCTTGTCTTGCCGTCTGCCGATATGTTTTTCACTCCGAAATGCAAGTGTTCGCCAGTAGTGCGTGTGCCGGTATTTCCTGACACACCTAACTTTTGCCCAGCTTTCACCTCGTCACCCACCTTCACGGCAATACTGTCCAAGTGCATATATGTGGTCTGCACCTTGCTTCCGTCCGATCTTGCGTATTCCACTGTCACAGACTTGCCACCGCCAGTATTGGCATTGTGGTTCACAGCTACCACCTTGCCACCATTCTCGGTTGCCAACACATCATCATGCTTGGCTCTGATGTCAATGCCCTTGTGCATCTGCTGTTTGCTTTTGTCCATAGGGTCTTGACGCATACCGAATGGAGAAGTGACAAACAAGAACTCGTCCCTTTTCACAGGGAATGAGTATTTGTCGTTGGTTGTTTGAGATGCTGTTTGCTTCTTTTCGTCATTATTGGATGTCGATACCGAAGACGATACCGTTGCTGAAGTCCTTGCATTCTGTTCTACGCCGAACTTCTTGCCCTCAGCCCTCATTTCTTGCATCACCTGTTGGTCATACTTCTGTAATCCATTAATCTCGATAATCTTTTGCAAACTGGCAGCATATCCTCCATTGGTGGCATAACCGCCTCGCTCAATACCTTTTGTCCATCCCTTGTAGTCGTCGGGAGAGAGTTTGAAGCATTGGCTGTAGCGGCTGCTGTTCTTCAATATCTTGGAATGGTGTTCGTATGAGTCACCCACCGTGGCATACTTGCAGAACTTCTCATTCGGTTTGTCATCGGTATAGACAAGATAATCGCCACCGTTCTTCAACCAACTTTTCGAAGCCTTCACGCCAAAGTGGTTGTTGCCCAACTGCGACAGTTCACTCTGTCCATTACGGCTTTCTAAGATGCCTTGCGCCAAGGTGACGGAAGCAGGGATGCCATATCGCTTCATTTGTTCCATCGCCTCGGCAGCATATCTTTCTGCATATTGCTGATTCTTGCTCATGTCTTTATATCCTCATTATTATCGTTTCATACCGCCAGAACGCTGCTGCTCCTCAGTATTTTGCTCCTCTTGCTTCTGCTTGGGTGCCTCCAACAGGTCACAGATAGCCACTCGTTCTCCTGCTCGGATAAGCTTGGGCAGATAGGTGTCCAAGGCATGATGTGGAAAGCCAGCCATGTAGGGACCAGCTTGGGTGTTTCTCTTTGTCAATGTAATCCCCAAAACTTCCGCTCCTCGCTTGGCATCCTGTTCATACATCTCATAAAAATCACCTACACGAAACAGCAGCAAAGCATCTGGATGCTTGGCTTTCAACTCCTTCCATTGCTTCATGATGGAAGTGTCCTTGGTCTCTTCCTTCTGCTTACCCTTTGTTTCTTCCTTCTTTTCCACAGTAGCGTTATTATCTCTTTGAACAATCGCATCCATCTCTTCCCTAATATCTTTCTTTTCCTCAGAGGAAGCTTGCTTGTTCTCTTCCTCATGATATTCTCGATGTTCTTCCTCATTCTTATCGGTGGAAACTTGCGTTTCTTGCTTCACCTCGGTTTCATCAACTTGCTTTTCAGATGCAGTCTGCTCCTGTGTCTGTCCTTTCTGTAGGATGTCAGCAAACAAGGTTGCTGCAAGATGTTTCTTATACTCGTTTTTGTCTTCGGCAATCCACATTCGTTGCCATTGGCTTGGCGATACCACACGAGGCTGCAACTTGTCTGCGCCATCAATGGTGGCTGCACACAGAATGACATCGTTCTTTGCCTTGAACACGTTCACTTTCTGTATGCGGTTCATGTCCACCTCGTTGTGCTGACCGCTGCCGAACAAGTCCACCTTCAGGTCAGGCTTTGTCTCTGCCATCGCATAGTATTTCTGTGCCAGTTCCACTCTCAGACTGTCCATCGTGTCCTGCGCCTGTTTCAGCGTGGTGAAGAAGCGGTTTAAGTCCGCCTTGTCGGGATAGATGGAAAAAGCCTTCTGTCCTTCGGGCTTGATATACATCGCCCAACGCTTGTTGTCATCCTGCACCATCTGTATGCGGTCGAAGCCCACCTGCTTGCTCTGGCTCACAGCATCACTCACGTCTATCTTGGATATGTCTTCCAGTTGCCAGTTCTTCAATCTTGCCACAGTGATGTCCTTTCCTGCAAAATAGCTGTCATCAGGATGGTAGCCCAAAGCGCCATCGGGATTATAGAACTTGACAGACTGAAAACCTTCCTTCTGTAAGGCATGTTCGATGCGCTGCTTGCTCATGCCCGACACCTCGTTGTTCACTTCCAATGATGCTCCTGCTGGCAACACCACATCAGCACTCTTGTTTTCCTTGTCTCTTACAATCACCACAAACTTCTGCTCGCTGTCAGGATGCTTGGCTATCTCATCTGCCACAAAGTAGTGTTTGGGTATCTGCGCTTGCATCTCGGTGGTCTGCTGCTCGTTCTTCAAGGATGAATATTCTATTTTCTCGCCACGCTCTGCCTTGCGGATAACGTCTAAGGCATTGTTCACATCACTCTCTATGGCATCTATCAGGCATGGATTTTCCTTCAATTCGCGGTTCCAGTAGTCCACCAGTCCCATGTTCTCCTTGGAAATCTTGGCTGGCATACCCATTTCCATCATCTTGATGCCCGAAGCCAGTTCCACAACCAGTTTCTCTTGCTTCACGGCATCCTCCGATGGCGCAATGCCGTTTTTCATCACCATGCCCTCCCTTGCCAGTCGCTGTTGATGTCCTGTAGCACTCACCACTTGGCGCAGCATTTCCTGCACATAATCGCTATAATGCTCAAAGTTTTCTTGCTTTGGCATATACACTGCATCTTTTTCTGTGTCATAGTGTGCCACTCCGCTTCCGTCTTTGCGCACCGCCATCAGGTTTTCCTTTATCTTCTGGATGAAGTCATTTACTTGGCTACGCAATGCCTTGTCTTCATTCGCACCGACATTAGCCTTCACCACATCGTCATATTTCTCCTTGTCTTTCAGTGGCAGCATGGTCTGGTCGATATTGAACAGCACTCGTATTTCCCGATTGTGGATGCCCTTGTACTGTGTCTGATCGGTAGCCGACAATTCCTGGTAGTCCTTTCTACTGATGATGTCTTCCGGATTATGTCGGTTCACATACTTGTTCCACGCATACCAGTTGAACGGCACACCTCTCTCATGCGCCATCACAGACTCGTCTCGCTTCTTGGCTTCGCTAAATAACGTGTAAAGATTTGTAGAAAATCCGTTCTTGTCGGAGTTCAATCCCATAACGAGGGCATTGAACGGACTCACTGCCGCTCCCTTCGGGTAAAACCGTGGATATTGCTTTCCTTGCTCATTCAGCCAGACACCCTTGTTGTCGGCTGCTTTCGACAGGGCCTCGGTAATCAGTGACACTTGACGCTCTGCCGCATTCTTCTCTTGTGGACTTTTCTCTTTCATTGTATGATTGTTTTACGTTTTATCTTATCTTGAACGTTGGATGACTTCTCGCTGCTCTGCGTTTTCCATCGCCTCGTTTCTCACATTTCTCACTTCTTGCTCGCCATAGTTGCGTTCTGCCATCTGTCTCATCTGGTCACTCTTGGCAAGCACGGCATTGGCAAGGGTGTTGAGTGGTAAGGCTCCTGCTTGATATGCTCCAACCACATACTCTGGCAGTTGGATGGTGTATGGCACTCGGTCGATGGTTGCCACTAAACAGTTGCCTTGTAGCACAGGGTTGGCTATTCGGGGATTCAACGGTTCGTCTGGATAGAACTTATATTGCACTGCTTGTGCTGTTGTATTACCGTATGATACAGCATTTCCATCATTGCTTTCCCGTTTGTTTGCCAATGCTTCATGTCCTGCCTTGTTCAGCAGATTGGCACCGCCCATACCGATGAGCGTCATCTTCAGCAATGGATTTTTCACAAACATTCCTGCAAGAATGGCGGCTATTGGCATCATGTTGTCCTTCAAGCCTAATGATTGCGTCTTGCCAGTGAACAGTCCAACAAGGATGTCGGGCAACATGGCTATCACATAGCCGAGGTTATTGCCGATGTCGCTGAAACCATTCAGTCCGAAGTTCTTCAACAGTCCTTCCCAACCGTTGCTGTTGTCATTTTCAGGTTGGTCTTGAAGTTCTTCCTCTGATTGCGCTTGCTGTTGTTCATCAGTTTCTGTTTGTTGCGCCTCTACCTCTTTCTTTTCTTGGATGATGCGCTCTGCCTCTGCAACCTTGGCTGCGTCGTGCTTGGCTTTCTCTTCCAGATAGGCCTCTTCCTTGCCGGGTGCCACTATCAGCGGTACATTCTTGTATTTCGGATCGTTCCGTTTCTCTTGCTCTTTTTGGAAAGGAAACTTAAAACTGTTATCTGTCCATGCCATAGGCGTAAATGCTTTTTGTGGGATATGTATCTTGTTATGGAGTTTGCTGTTGAGCGTCTTGACATAGCCATTGTCGGTGGCATTCACTTTCTTGGCTTGTGAGCGAAAAGCAGTGAAGGCATTGCCGTTCTGTCCGAATACGCCCTTGCTGATGCTCAATTCCATGGCTTGCTCTTTCCGCTGCTCGCCGTTTCCCTTCTTGGAATCGAGAATATAGCCCAATGCCATGTCGCTCCCCACCAAGGTAGCCAATGACTTCCAACTACCGATACCGCCCATAGTCACGGCATCCACTACCGAGGCGGTAGCCCTTCCAGCAAACTTCTCCATCTTGCTTGGCTTATAGGCTTTCTCGCCACGAGCTTCTATCTCAGCCGTCAATGGTGACTTCATCAGTTCTTCTTGCAGTCCCCAGATGCTGTTTTGTGCTGCTTTTCGCAAGATGTAGTCCATTGTTGACTTGGGTGTATTGTCCTTGACGAGCTTCCCAATCATCAGGTCTTCCATCCTTTGCACAACGTATGCGTATGCCAAATCCTCGCCACAGGCTTTCGACAAAGCGTCATATTTGCTTCGTCCAATTTCCTTCACCACGGCATTGCGCCACTCGCCAGCAAGAAGAGCCAAATCCTTCACAATGTTTTTGTCCTTCCATATCTTCTGGTTGCACATCGCCAGATAGTCCTCCGTGGTTTTGCTGTTCCATTTGCCTGTTTGCTTTAGAACAAACTCGGTGTTGTCGGCATACGGATTGGCAGAAGCAAGCACTCCTGCCAAACTGCTCTGGTATCTGCCTCTTTCCTCCAATTGCTTGTGAGTCAAGTCATCTCGCACCTGTTTCATCACAGGTGCCAGCTTGCCATCAAAATATCCTTGAAGGCAATACTCCAGTTCGGCAAAGCGTGTAGGGTTCTTGATTGTACTCATTATAGCGTTACGTTTAGTTGACCTAATATCTGTTCTCTTGTCTGCTCGATGGCTTGGTGATACACTTCCATCTGTTTTGGAAAGTATTCCTCCAGCCAAGAGTCCTTCTCTATTCTGTCATGGATGAAGAGGATGGCTTGCTGCAGTTCTATCTCCACGGAGCATTCTCCTTCCTCTCGGTTATTGAACCACGCCTTTGTCCACCATCTCACTCCTGCACGGTCGGGATAGACGCTCACCAACCTTGGAATATCAAAGCTCTGCACATCGATGTCCAGTTCAGCAAGCGGGTCGATGATGCCACTCGTCCTTATGGTTTCGTTATGGAGTTTTTTTTTAGAACTTCGCTCAATGTGGACAGATAGATGCCATGCCGCAATGCCAGATAGTTCAAGAAATCCGCAATCAGCAAGTTCTGCACCTTGCAAGCCAAGGGCATGGCTCTCTGCCCGATGCCTAACGGATTGCTGATGGATGGCATAGCTTCATAGAAATAGTGTTTCGCCGCTGACAAGGTAAAGATGTTCCTTAGCGACTGCTCTGCATGTTGCGGTGTCACATACATACCTTTATACAGGTCTTCCATATACGATGGCATGAAGCGCAGCATCAATTCTTCTATCTCTTTCTGGTCTTTGTCATACTGTGTGGCTATATTCATGTCGTAGGTCTCAAACTCAGGAAAACCTGTCTTACCGGTCTGTTCCATTGCCTTCACATTGCCATATAGCATGGTCAGAAAATCAATCGGATTGATTTCCTTGCCGTCAAACTTCACCTCGAAATGCAGTTTGTCACCGCTCAATGCCACGATGTTTCCTGCCTTCACGCTTTGTCCGAAGTTCACGAACACGTTGGCAAGGTGGGCGTAGGTCACTTCATATTTGCCGTAGCGTATCACTTGGTAGATGCCGTGTGTCGCATCATTGCCAATGCCCGATACCGTTCCGCTTGCCAAGGCAGACAGCAGATAGTGATTTGCCTCAAAGTCCAGTCCGTGATGGAAGAACACGGTTCCTGTTACAGGATGCTTCTGTTTGCCATAGCCAAGTGTCAGTTCCACATCCTTGCCTCGCTCCTCAAAGGGCATGCAAAAGCCGCTTTTTGATTGCAGCATCATCTCTTCTGTATATCTCATGTTGTTGTCGTTTTATGTTTTTATCGTTTCATGCCGCCACTGCGTGCGGTCGTTTCTGCTTCGCTCACATTTTTTCCTTGACCGCCATCACCACTGACAATGTTCTTGATATTGGAGTTGTTGCCGATGAGCATCATGCCGAGCATGGCTCCTGCTATCTTGCCAAGCCATCCGAAACGTCCGAAAGTGAGGAACGCTGCTGTTACCAATCCAGCAAGGCTCAGTCCCGACACGTTTCCTTTCCCTAAGTTCTTGAAGAAGTTGCCGAACATCTCCAGTCCGTTGCCTCCGAAGATGCCACGGAAGAAGTTGCTCATTCCGCTCCACTTGCTGTTGATGTCGCCCATGGCACCATTCACCGCATCCACGGCTTCTCCAGCCTTGTTCTTCAGTCCTTTCACGTCTTCCACAGCTTCGGATATTTTCTCCGTGGTGTCTTTTCCTACCACCACATCACTGGCTATCTCCACCATGCTCTTGTCGTTGACAAGGTTCTGCCATGCCACATATCCTGCTGCGCTGCCCACAGCGGCTGTTTTCATCGCACTTCCTGCGCCTTTTAGTGCTTGGGTGGGATGCACAGCCGTATTGCTTGCAGATTTCAGTCCTTGCTTGACGACACTACCTGCACCTTTCAAGGCACTGCCGCCATACTTTGCTATCTTTGCCCATATACTCATAGTCGTATCTTTTTATTGTTATTTGATCTTTCCGTTTCGCTTCCATCTGTTCATGCAGTCTTTCACGATGGTTTTCTTGTCTGCCTTGTCGTGGCTACCTTCCTCTATCTCTGCCCAGATGTCCGCCATCGAGGTGTACTTCACCGCCTTGGTCAGCCGTTGCAGCTTTTTGTTCATTACCTTCAGCTTGGGGCGGATGCCGAAAACGATTTCCACTCGTTCTTTCTCGGTCATCTTGTTGCCCGACAAGCATACAAGCCTGATGTCATTTACTATCTCCACGCTGCCCATAATCAACTCCCGATAGATTTTGTTGCGCTTGGCTGACAGTGCTACAGCAAGGGCATTGCTCGGATGTTTATCCAGTTGTTTGGTGAATCCTCCCAAGTTATCCACCAGTCGGTCTATCTCGTGATAGAAGCCATATACCTGTGCAGCATACACCACGATGGAGCGGAACGAGTCCAAGTAGTTGTTGAACTCTCGTTGCAGATTGGTGGTTCCTTCCACTTCCTCTTTCAACCAGATATGCCCGGTGGTCTGCATCAGCATCACCTTCTCCTGGTTCTTCAACTCCTTTTCAGCCTTGTCTGTATATGCGTATATCATTCCTGCCAACACAGGGTCGTTCTGGGCTTGCATCTTGCAGACAGAAAGCAACATGATGCCAAAGCAAAATATCCATGTTCTCATACTCGAATGCTTTTATATAATTATGGTGTACTGACTTGGGCAGCTCTCCGCCACCGCCCCAATGCTTGGGTGGCAATCTCACCATTACTTCTGTCTATCATCCCTGCCGTGACATTGTTCCACACATCACTCATGGTGTAGTAGCGGATGCTCAGATACAGTTTGTTGAGCTTCTTCTGAAATGCTGACAACTTATCATTCAATGCCCACAAAGTCTTCGAACGGTCTGCTCCTGTCAACATATTCTCTGTGCCACCTTTTGCCACGGCATCATTCAACAGATTGAAAACCGATACCAGTTCCGTTGCCGTCTCGATATACAGGTTGTTCATGCTTATACTTGCCACGATGCCTTGCGGATTGTTCTTAATGGCTGTCTTCAACTTGGCGAGCGTGATGAAAATCTTCACGCCATCATCATACAGATGAGTACAGGCTTTCAGCGAAGAGGCATAGCCGTTCACTGATTTCAGGTAGCTGTTGTACTTCTTCTCCCATTTGTGTATCTGGTTGAACTCGGCAGCCATTGTATTCTGCAACAACGCCGTCTTGGTCTGTCCGTTGATTTGCTTTTCAATCTCACTGTTGATAAGTTCATTGCCTTCTGCCAGTGCCATCCATTCCAAGGGATTGGATGACACCAATTGTGCCTTGGCTTCCGATGCCGTTGCTATGCCGATAATTGCTATCAACCATATCTTACCTATTTGTAATCTCATAGATGCTCCTCCTGCGTTTGCTGGTTTCTACTCGTTCTCTGATGGTTGTTACCAAGTTTTCCTTCATCGGTACTCCGATAATGTCAAGCCTTGGTGTCGTTTTGTCTCCAGAATATATGCTCACGGTTTTCAATCGGAATAGTTGCTGCATGAAAGTTTGACTTTCGTTGAAATCCACCACACGGTATAGTTCCAGATAATCTACTTCACGATGAAACACGCCATGCTCAAACACTAATTGTTCGTTACTGATGATGTACCGCATCCTGCATAGATAGACCATTCGATATGCCAAACATAGGGAAAGCAAGAGCGAGAGGACAAACACCAAAGTGGAGAGAACGGCATCATCAATACCTGCATATACAAAGCCTACGCTTATAAGCACAAGCAAGTGCAGCTCGTTGATGACGAACTGCATACAATGGGGCTTGATGATGATGTTTCTATACCGATATGTCTGCTGCATAGTTCTCCTTTTTGATAATGACACCGTGCTTCATCTGCGAATGCCCGATGTCCGTTCCTCTTTTTCCTTCTGTTTGGCTTGCTCTTGTTGCCTCTCAGCCTCTTGCGCCTTGGCGAACTCGAAATAGTCGAAGTCTATCTCTCCTTGGTCTATCAACCGTCGGTCTCGTTTGCCAAGTAAGGCATCGTTCCAGTCTTTATATTGTCCCAAAGGATGAAAGGCTTGCACCGTGAAGTCTGTAAATCCCATTTCCTTAGCGATTGCTTTGAAGTTCTTCACAAAGCCACGTCCTGCCTCGTCTTTGTCAAAGCCCAAATAATGGTTCGCTTGTCGGGTCTCTTCCAGCATTCCCTTTATTTGCCCCTTTGTCGGTGTGCCTCCGGTCGAGACATACACGTTCTTCACTGGATTGATTTGGTACTCTGCCATAGCATCGTAGGCACTCTCGAACCATAGAATACTTGTGGCTTCTTTCAATGGCTTACCTGTCAGGTTGGCTATCCACAATCCTTCACTGCTGTTGCTTCCTTCCGCCTTGCCCTTGTATGCCTTGCCGTCCTCTCGTCTCGGTCTACCTCGCTCTTCCAATCCAACGATGCTGTCCGGCTTGGACGGCAAGGATAGTGGAAAGGCGAGATTGGCAAAACTCAATCCATCATTTCGACGCTTGGTCGCCAAGAAGAAATGCTTGTGAAAGGCGAACTGAGTCCCCATGTTGATGCCTCTTTCCTTGAAATAAGGATAGTGTTTCCGTTGGGTGTCCTTTTCCCTTGGGTTGAAACGCAAGATGTCATAGTCTGACAGGTTGAAGGGCTTGGCATCTCGCTTGGGTTCTGCCACTCTGCTTTCACGCACATCAATGGGATTATTCAACAGTCTGTTGCATACCACATTCACCAGTCTGTCCAATGACATCCCTGGCTTATAATCGTCAAACAGCATCGGATGCTCCTTGATGAAACCTATCACATTATAGTTTTTCTGTTCTGGTGGCTGAAAACAGCACTTGCCATTGCCTGTGACAATAAACTTGTCGCCTCTCACTCGCTGTCCATGACTGTCCACCTTTACATACGACGGATAGCGCAAGCCATCTCGTTTGTTCAACTGATAGCCTGCGTCCACCAGCAGCTCCTGTATGTTCAGACGCTGTAAGAAATCATTATATGTCAGTTCGTTGTTTGCCATAAGCGTATTCCGTTATAGTCCTTTCCCCATGTGAGGATGCAATACTTCTTGGTTCATGGCAGCCTCAAAGTTTCTCGCCGCCACATCCATTGGCGTATCTACTCCTGGTTTGAAGTAGGGACGAGGTGGCGCAGGTGCTGCACCATGATGGTGGTCAACTATCACTACAGGTACGCCATGTGGACGATGTAGCTCACTGCCTACTTCTGCAGCAACACCCAATCCTGCTAACAGTGCAGCTCCAATCTTGGTTCCCAAACTGGTACGGTCTTTCATATCTACCTCACCGAATATCTTGGAAAAAAGTTTCATGCGATGGTAGTCATCCACTGCCATGAACTTGTCATACTGCTTCTGCGTTATCTCGTGGCTTACTCGCTCACCGTTGATGATGGCTGTCATGCGGTACTTGCCTTCTTGCTCCGCTGGTTCCACTTGTATCTCACCAACAGTAACTTCTCTGCCATGCTTGCCTTCACGGAACCACCCCTTGCTCTCGTCCAAGTCCTGCCCATCCACAATACCTACTTTATTGTTCATAGGTTCTTGCTGCACTTGCAGTGGCTCAACGGTAGATTGCAACTGCATCTTGCCGTCCAACTCCTGCTGTACCTCTGGACGCAAACCGATATGGATGCGCTCCTTGCTGTTGAGCATATCCATCGTTATCTTGTCGGTGAAATCGTCCTTGATGACATTATTCAATATATCCAGTCGTTTGGCTACAGATACTTGCTTGACAGAATTGTTGGTCAATGCCTTCAATTCATCGTCGGTCAAGTCATACACCATATCACTTTTGGTGCTTTCTGATTGGATGGTGAGTGTCTTTGCCTTCTCATCGATGATGATACCGTGTGAAGACAGGCATTCCTGCCATTGATCGTTGGAGAAATATACAGGTGAGCTTATCAGTTCCTTGTAGGGTTTGGCTGGCTCTTTGCTTCTTGGACGTGTCTCTACAGGTGTCACCACGGCTTGCAGGTTTTGTAATACATCTGCTTGTGATGCTACTTGTTGCTGTCCTTTATAGTAAAAGCCATAACCTCCAGAGGTTAACTCACCAGGTTTCAGCCTTCTGTCTGGTCTTTCCGCTACCATTGGTGCTCCTGCATAGAACATCTGTCCTCCGACTCTGCGTAGATGATAGCCGTCCTGCATTCTCGGTGTCCAACCTAAAAACTCTGGACTCCATCCTAACCGTCCGTATTCTCCAGTACCAACCCTATATCCATGCAGTCCCATAGCCACTCTTCCATTGGCATTTCTTGCATGGACAAGGTTTCTCGGCATATAGAAGTCTTTGCCGATGATGCTGGTAAAGACATTGTACGCCTTCTTGTTGGCAGAGTTGGTTCCCCAATCGGTCAATGCCAACATCTGTTTCTCGGTGAGGTTATAGGTCAGCAGTGGGGAGTCATGTCCCTGTACCGCTAACTGATAACCATCACCGTTGGCTATGATATGGGCTTGCATGCCATTACGCATCAGGATGTCACGCATCTCTGGCTGCAAGTCCATCTGTCTTGGATTCAAGTTCTTTCTTATCGCCATAGCATGATTTTATTAAGCGTTCTCTTTTTCCATTCCTTGCTCTAACAGTTCGTCTTTGTACTTCACAAACTGTTCTGCACTCTCGTTGCCGATGCACAGGGCATGTTCCTTGCAGTATTCTTCGAACTCGTTTTGCCATTCCTCACTGAAATGGTTCACGTAGTCGAGCCAACCGTATTCACCATTCTGCATCTTCTCCACGAGAATGTCTTCTGTATAATAAGGTCCTTTTCTCATTTCTTCCCTAAATTTGAAGTTTTACTTTACTTTCTTGCGACAGCCGATGCATGTCTTCCGGCAGCTTTCTTCTGCTCATTCCACAGTTCTTCGGTATATTCCTCCTCTGGAACGTAGTCGAGATTGCCGTCATCATCCATTACCCAACAACCATAGATGCCGAAGGTGTATTTGTCCCACTCTCGCTTGCCTTCCTTACGCCACTGCTCACCATCGCCGTTGGCGAAGCGGATGCCAGTATCGCTCTTCAGGTCGATGCCTACGGTCACAGGTTCGTCTTCTACGGCAAATGTCAGTGCCTCGCCATTTTGGATGCTCTTTAGCTCCGTTCCTCCAAGACAGAGTTCGTCAGATAGCACCTGCAAGTTTCTACCAATCACAGGTGTCGGCACAGCCATCACTTGGTTGGTCTCTCCGTCAATCTGCACGAATGCCTTGACATGTGCGCCATCTGGTATATCCACATCTGCCACCACAGCCTTGCCCTGCTTCAACAGTTCCTGCTGCTCCTTGGTGAATTTGTCCAATGGGGCATACTTTAAAACAGGATAGAACATCACATCCACGTTTCCATCCGCCATTCTTACCAAGGCAAATCGGGTTCTGCTCTTGATACTGTAGCCCTCGTTTACTTCCATGCTCACAGGCAACACTGGCGATGGACGACCATTGCTGATGTCATCCAAGACATGCATCGGCAGGTCTTCTATCATCTCATGGGTAAGACCGAACTTTGCGAGTGTCTGATATGGCACTTCACTTTCTTCAAATGAGTTTCTTTTCATATTCTGATTATATTTTGAATAATACTTTGCATATAGTCATGCAAAGATAGCCCAAGAGTAATGAATACAAGAAATCCTACGTTCTTCTGCTCAATCTTTTCCGTTTTATTATGATTATATCACCATTTCATACTCTCAATCATACTTTAATCTTATTTTATGTTATACTTTTACAGCATCGACAATCACTCTTGATATCTTTCCCTAACTTTGCACCATGAAATGGAAAATAGTGGCATTATGGGTAATAAGTTGTCTGGCGGTATCGAGTGCAAAGGCGCAGTTCAATACCGTCAGAGACAACGTATGCCGTTACAAAGTCAAGAAAGTTGAGGAAAAACTTCTGCCTCCTGCAAACAATCAGGTAGATTCCGTCACTGTAAATCTACCACAACAGGAAACAGACTCTGTGGATAACAAACAAAAACAGTGGATAAGCAGCTATTCAAGCATCACTTATCCACTGAAATCAATCAAAGTCACCAGCCCTTATGGCTATCGACGTGACCCTTTTACAGGTAAACTATCATGGCACAACGGTTTGGATCTTCGTGCGAAGAACGAACCTGCCTATGCCATGATGGATGGTATTGTCGAAAAGGTAGGGTATGACAATCGTTCTGGCAACTATGTTACATTGCGGCATGGCAATTACCATGTCAGCTATTGCCATTTATCCTCTATCATGGTTCGTAAAGGAGAATATGTTTATCCTGGTATCATAGTTGGTGTCACTGGCAATACTGGTCGTAGTACTGGCAGCCATCTCCATCTTACATGCAAAAAAGATGGCAAGAGTATTAATCCAATGAATCTAATCCTATCTATAAAATAAAGTTTAATGAAATATCCATGAGATAAAAAATCACGTCAAAGCGAATGTAAATTGGGAATAGTATGCTATCTTTGTTGCGTATAACCAACATTGATCAATTATGACTAACGTTACATTCCCTCAGTTGATCCAGCGAGGCTGCGGTATCGACGTCCATTTGAAGGTGGTGGTGGCAACAATTGACTGTGTCGGAATCCAAAAGGAGACTCGCTCTTTTAACATCTTCACGAGTTGTTTGACAGAAAGAATGGCTGTTGGCTAATGGTATTACCCATGTTGCATGGAGAGTACCGGTGTTTATTGGAAACCAGTAATGCGTGTCTTGGAGGCAGATATTCCAAATGTCTGGATAGTGAACACCCGACATATCAAGAATGTACCAGGACACAAGACAGACAAGATGGATAGCGGATGGATTTGCAAGTTACTTCTTGCAGGTCTGTTAAAACCAAGTTACATACCTCCAAAAGAACAGCGTCAGTTGCGCGACTTAACTCGCTATCGTAATAAGCTCATCCAGACAATGGAGACAGAAAAGAATCGCATGATGCGCGTCTTGGAAGACTGCAACATTAAGCTTTCAAGTGTTGTTGCCAATACCTTAGGTGTTACAGCAACGGCTTTGATAGTTATGCTTTGCGAAGGTCGTAAGTTAACAATGGCTGACATAGAAAGTGTTTATCACAAGAAACTGTCGGCTAGTCCGCAAGGATTGTTGGAGGCTTGCACAGGCTTTGTCGAGGAGCATCATGTATATATGCTTCAGATGATTCGTAAGAGCATTGCTCAAACGCAAGATCTCGTTGATGAATTGTCCAAGCGTATCAAGGACATGCTTATTAAGTATGACAATGTGCTGGAATTACTGAAGGAGATACCTGGTTTTAACACCAAGATAGTCGAAGACCTTGTTTCTGAAATTGGTCTTGACATGTCAGCTTTCCCGTCCGAGAAGCATTTGGCATCTTGGGCAGGTATCTGCCCTGGCAATAATGAGAGTGCTGGTAAAAAAAGCGGAAGAATCACTCACGGTAACAAACAAGTAAAGGCTGTCCTGACAGAGGCAGCGTGGGCTGCGACCCGTACCAAGAACACATTCTTCAGTGAACGTTACCACCGTATCAGTGCCAGACGTGGAAAAAAGCGTGCCTTGATTGCTGTTGCACACTCTCAATTAACTGCTGCGTATCTTATTCTCAGAACAGGGGCAAGATACCATGAGTTGGGTGCTCAATATATGCAAGCCAAGATTGAGAAGAAGCGAAAAGTTTACCTGACAGCAGAATTAAAAAGACTTGGGTACAAAGTTAGTCTTGAGAAAGAAATGAAGGCAACTAAATCTTGAGACAACACTCTATCTTAGGCCGATTCTTACTGGAACACCCATAGTCCGATAATGAAATTGGTCTCAACAGCTAAGCGGCAAAGACTGTGGCTTATGGACACGTGTATGAAACTTTTAAATCTTAGCTGTTACATAAAAATGCTGTATTTTACAGTTGCACTTATAGGTCTTATAAGTACTATTCTTTCTTGTGTCAAAAACTCACGTAAATATAAAATTAGTTTAAAACATATGTCCTACAGTAATGTTGGACGATAACAATTTACGTATGAAAAAATTAATGATAGAGACTTAGAAAGAAATTAGATTTTTCAACAATAGGAGAGTGCTTTTACAGAAATACTTGGTAATTTCGCACTTGCTTGTTTAATTTGCGCATGAAAATCTTACTAACAACCTTAAAAAAGCATTACCCCATATGAAAAATCCTACAGCGTTAGGAATATGCATTATAAAAAATCCGCGGCATAGATAAATACCACGGATCTTTTATAAAAATAAAAAACAAACTATAGGAAAATCAAATATATCACATTGTTTTCAACTTTTAATTTTCCAATATAAAATTGTATTTCTCCAATAGTTTATGAGCGGAATCTGTGTGCTCAGACAAATAGACATGTTCTGGAATTTGAGGTTGTACAAATACTTTCCCAAAAACATTTTTTATCAAGAATCTCATTAGGCTTCCTTTTGCCCAAAATCCATAGTAAATGTTCTCGACGAGTGCACCGGACATTACTTTCGGATAATAACTTGTCTGTCCTAAATCTACATACGCTTTATTCTTTCTCTCCGCCTCTTTTACGGTACGGAATATCGTGTTAAGATATAATACTTTTGTATCATCTGCTTTATACTTTATTCCTAAATATAAAGGTATAAGTTTTTCTTCATCTTCAAAGACTAACTCCATAACCCTAATCTCATGTGTTGTTTTATCTTTTGCTGTCAATAAAAAGACGTGTTCTCCCATGAGTTCTTTCAATAATTCAAAGAATTTAGCATTTAAAACTCAAATTTATTTTTTGCTTTGTTTAATACAGCTTTATAGAGATTGTAAAATTCTACAGCTTTCTCTCCTCCAAAATCATTTACCGTTGTCCAATAGAAGTTGTCGTCAAAGTCTTTCTTGAATTTTTTATATCGTTTTCTGTTCTTTTTACGCAAAGCCTGAGGATATGGCATGGCCAATATCGGAATAGCTGTTGTTGGGAATGAAATATAAAAATAAAAATCTGTTGAAAGAACATCTTTGACATGTTGTAAGTCATGCTCTCTCACATCTTTAACGAATATCAGTTTTGCTTTCGTTTCAAGACTTTTCTTTGTTATTTCGTTTTTTATTACAGACGAAACATTTCTGATTTCATTTTCTTTTAATGAAGTACTGAACTCTATGAAATGTTCGCATGTTGCAGCGTAAGATCCTGTAACAAATGTAGACAGTTGGCAGAAAGAGGGCTTAATTTTGCGAATACGTCTAATGCTTTTTTTTACAAATAAGGATGTTGTTAGATTTACCAAATCAATATTGTAATTGAAGCAAGGAACAATGGCTGCGATTTTAGCATTCACAAACACTTGAAGGTAATAAAATGTAACCCCTTCAAAGCCAGAATTTTCATTTGCTTTGAAAAAATTCTGGCTTTTTATAATATCTGTACCATATATGCTTATCCAGTCTTCAGCTCTTATATCATCTACGGTAGTACTCCATTTGGTTGTAATGTTACTGAACATATCTAGGAATTTTGTATTTTTCAAACAATGAAATCATTAGCTTTACAAGTCCATCCATATCGTCCTTTGTATGGCTGGCCATGACGCTAATTCGGAATCTTGATAAATTTGCAGGAACTGCTGGAGAAAATATGGCATTTACAAAATACCCTCTATCAAAAGCGTCCTTTACCATATATGTTAGGGCCATGTCATCACCAACAATAAGGGGTATGATAGGTGTTTCTGTATTTAAAATATTAAATCCTGCTTCTGTAAATGCCCGTTTCATATAGATAGTATTTTCTTTCAGTTTCGCAACGACGTTTGAACTATCCATCTTTTTAAAAACTTCTATGGCACCTGCACATACAGAAGGTGGCAACGATGTTGAAAACATATTGCTACGTGCATATATGCGTAAATAATCTATAATATCCTGCGAAGCAGTAATATATCCTCCTACAGTTCCTATAGCCTTACTTAGAGTTCCTGTTACTATAATATTCTCACGTTCTTTTATGTTGTAATGAGATAATGTTCCTGCACCATTCTTACCTATCACACCTATGGCATGCGCATCGTCAATCAATAACAATGCATTATACTTTCTTATAATGGAAATAATCTCTGGAAGATTAGCTATGTCGCCATCCATACTAAAAACTCCATCAGTTACAACTAAAATACCATTGGGGTATTTATCAACATTAGCTGCCAATAGTCTTTCTAATCCCTTCATGTCCCCGTGGCGAAAGCGTGCCATCTTGGCACCAGATAAGACAGTTGCATCTAATAAACTTGCATGCGTTAATTTGTCGTGTATGATCAAATGATTTGGGCGCATTAGTCCTGATATGACTCCTAAATTTGCTGTATATCCAGATGAAAACAAAATTGTATCATCAAAACCAGTTTTCTTGGAAATAATATTTTCCAATTCATTTTGATAAATAGAAGTTCCTGTCAGCAATGGAACGCCACCAGAGCCAATTCCGAATTTTTTGGTAACCTCAATGGCTTTTTCGATGGCTTCAGGAAAGATTGTCGCTCCCAAATAACTATTCGTTCCAAACATAATGAGTTCTACATCTCTGTTGTTAAAACGATTGTGAACAATGGATTTTCTATCACACGCACTCATGTGAGGATGTTTCTTGTAATTATTCAACTCCTCTTTCTCATGTTGATTCATTTCTACTTTGAAATCTTCAACTTTACCAAGTATAGAACCGTCCATACTATTTCTGTTTCCAGTTAAATTTACTACGTATTTCATATGCAATTAAAATTATAATGACCGTTATAATTGCAAAGGTATGATAAAAATTTTAATGAAGCAAATTTGCCCCCTAAATTAAAATCTTATAAAGATATTTAACTTTATTATATATAATTCGGATTATAGTTTTGTATCTTTATGCTAATGCCCACATTTGATTATAGAACATGCTATTCGAGTAATTACAAATTTCTTCGAGTAATCAACTTACTTGAATTATGAATTTATATGAGTTGCATAACAAAATAAGTCTGGCAATTGATATAAAATAAAGTTAAAAAAATATGAGATTTTTGCAATGTTATCTAAAAAATAATATCCATTCAAAATAATGTTGTACTTTTGCATAATATATAATGATTGTAATATTTTATGGAAAAAGGAATAGCTACACGTAGTAAATTATTGAATGATGCTTTTAAATTGTTTTCTGAAAAATCATATGAAAAAGTTTCATTTTCGGAGTTGGAAAAAGCCTCGCATATAAGCAGGGGGTCAATGGTTTATTATTTTAAAAATAAGGAAGGTCTCTTTCTGGAAATGCTAAAGACTATGATTTTTAATAAATCATCAGTGAAAAGTGTTCCTACAGCTTATAGACAATCCTTACTTTCTTTTTACAATTATTTTATAGAAATGATAGAGCGAGATCGGCAGATTTTAAATGATATGGGGATTATTAACATCAATAAAGCTGTGTGCAATATAGAAATGTCCGCACTGTCAAATATCCCATCTTTTAAGGACGAAGCTTTAAAATGGTATGACATAGAAAATAATATATGGTGTGAAGTGATACGGCATGCCATAGAAAAAAAAGAAATAAGTACAAGTGCTAATGCGTCTGTACTTGCACACCTTTTTGAGAAGATATACTTAGGGAACTCTTTTATTGGTGTGTTCTCATTAAGCGGTATTGATTTAAGAGAAATGAAGAAGGATTTCGATTATCTATATGAACTTATAAAATTATGATTTTTATTGAAATAGAACCTAAAAGATATGTTTGGGTTATAAGTCCAGCAAAGTAATAAAAATAACTTGGTACATTTTTTATATTTTTTGTGAAGTCGTCGTACCTAAGGGGAACAAGGTCATTAGAACCAAACTTATCAAATATTTGTACCAAGTTATTTTTGTTTTACTATTAGTCACTAAAACAAATCTGTTAACTTAATATATTTGTTTTGCTTTGAAAAAAGCACCAATTCTTCATGTGTGGGCCAAGAACGGTATGGGTACTTTTGCTCAATGGGAGAACACTTTGTTTTTATCCATTTGTTATTGTGTAGAATACCTAACATAGAGATACCATTATCTATAAAATCTTGCATTAAATTAAGATAACTTTTATTTTTTGCTGACACATATCTTCTCATAATGGCTTCTCCATTATCCAACTGTTCTGTCATTTTATGTATCGTTATTCCCATCTGTTCTTCAGAAGATAACTTTAATTGAATTATTGGCTCAACTCCACCAAAATTAGGTATGTCCGATGGGTGTACATTGACGCATAATGTTCCTATTTTTTTGAAAAAAGAATTGTTTAACTTTTGATCTAAACACATAGAAATAAAGATATCTGGTTTTTCTATAAGTTTGATGTCTTCATTAAAGTTACTACTTTTTATCATCTGTATATTATTTTTCAGACATAGTTGCTTAAACGAGTATAAACGTTCACCATGTATAAAAGCTTTAACGGAATATACAATGGGTAATACTACACTACAGAATATTTGAAAAATTGTGTATCTTAAACCAAAACGCCTAAAAAGGAAACCGAGTCCAGACAATCCATGTATAGAATGTCCCTCTATACATATAACTTTAGTTGATAACATCATATGTGTGATTGGAATGCCTCGTTTTACCAACCCATTTGCTATTTTCAATGAAAAAATAGATGGATAACAACCGTATATTATTTTCATAATAATTTTGATAAAAATGACTTACAAAACCTATTCACTACATTATTTTTGAATCGTGCAAACATATTTATATTTATTTTTTTTGCTCCGAGTCTTTTTTTTAGCTCAAAATTTGTTAAGCCAAGATCTATATTTGTTACTCTTGTCTCAATTGCATATCTTACACATTCTATAGTTAGATTATGCCATACATGAAGTTCTCTATATTTATAATCAATTCCCATCAAAAATGGAATTATAATATCTGTACCTTGTATAATAAGAACAAAGCCTATATCCTTATTTCCAACAGACATTATTATGCAGAAACAATTATGTCCAAATTTGCGCTCCAATCCAGTAAAAAAACTTGAAGGAATAGGCGGACTTTTGAATTCTTTAGCTCGTTTATTGACATTGATATACAATGGATACAATTTATGCAAATTTTTTCTAATGTCATATTCTTTTCTAAAAGAAATGTTTTGATCATTGCGAGATTTTATAATCTTTTTATACATATTTCTATGTTTCTTTGACATCTCGCAAAGGAAATCATCCAAATTCATACATGAATCATTAAGTTTTATCCATGATACGGAATATGGAATTATGTGTTCAAAAGAATGAAACCCAAAAAACTTATTTATTTGGCACTCATTACATACGAAATCTCTTATGACAAATGCTAAAACATTTTGTTTGCGAATCAACTGCCAAAACATTTCAAAAAAATCACATTCGGATATATATGAAGTATTATACCACCAATGCTTTCCATAGGTTTCAAATGTCCCCGTCATAAGAACGCGGCCTATAGAAAGTTTCATTAATGTAGATGAAAGCGCATTGGAAATAGAGTAAAAAATAACTCCCACCACTTCTTTGTTGTCGTATAAAACAGCATAATTATATGAATCTTTTGGGTGTAGATTTTCAACTATTTCCATAAAATCTGCAGAGAGACAAGGGTTGTCTCCTGCAATTTTAGCCCAAATAGTTTCGGGGAGTTCTTTGATGCTGTGATATTCAATCCAATTCATAATTTGAGAAAGGGTTATATGTATAATATTTTTTTAATAAGAATTCAAATGGTGTGTCAGATATCGACATCCATAATGGTATCAACTCTTTTTTACACACAAGAATATCAGTATATCTGAAAATCCATTCAGAAAGACGTTGAATCACTTGTATATTTCCTGTATCATCATTGTAAATTGTTTTATAGGGTACTTTTATCATATTAAATTTTGATTCTTCATCAAGAGCTTCTATTATTCCAAATTTCTCTCGACTTTCAAACATTGGACTCCCTAACATTAATCCGAAAATGTTGAATGTTGTAAAAAATGGCTTCTTACATATGCTGTCCTTTGTCATTTTGTAGAAGTCTGCAACTTCTTGTCTTTGTTCATCTGTTTCTGACGGGAATCCTAAAATATGACAAAAATGTAAGCCTATGTTATTTGCTGTAGCATCGTCGAAAACCTTTTGGGCGATAGTTTTATACTCAAAATTAAAATCTGACTTATTCATTAATGAAAGTATTTTGGGATTTACGTGTTCTAATCCAATCCATAATTCTTTTAATCCAGCTTCCTTAAGTTTGGTCAAAACTTCAAACGTAAGTTTGTCGTCCAATCTGGTTCTTAAAGACCATGCAATATTCTCATGCTTTATTCCTTCTGCAAAGCCTAAAGCTAATTTCATAGGACATGCTTCATCCAAGAACCAAAAATTAGACACTTCATATTTTTCGTGAAGAGTCTTAACTTTAGATATTTGTTGTTTGACGCTTGACATTTGCTTTATTCTTTTATTTGAATTTATAGAACAAAAATTGCATTTTGCCCAAAAACATCTATATGACAATCTATCAATAACTATTCTTTCTGGAAAGAAGTATTTACTCCACTCTATATCGTCATAATTTGGAATAACCGTTTCATCAAACAGCTTATCCTGCTTTATGTGTCCGAAAGAATTAGGAGAGTATAAATTGTCGATTTCCCCAACTTTTTGTCCATTGGTTATATTCTTTACAAGTTGTACCAAGCCATTGTCGTTTCTGTACATAAAAATGCTATCAAAGCCAAAGAAGAAATTATGGTTATTCATCTTGTGCTGTATTCTGGAAAAACTAAACTCATCAAATCCTAATCCTGCATAATTAATATGACAATATGGTAAATATTTTTTTAATAATATATTCAAAGTCAAAGCAGGGATTATATCCCATGGAAACATAATGTCAACTAGTATGATTTTGGGCGATTCTTTTATTATGGCAGGTAACATTTTTTCTTCAAATATACAAATAAGAGGATTACTGGTCTTATCTGTAGCTATATCGTAAATCTGACTAATATCATTAAAATCAAACCCGACTTTAGCCCAATAAGGAATGTTTGTCATAAAGAATGTTCCATAGTGGCAATATATTAGATTCAACGCTCTAAAAATAACACGCTGAGCCCATAGGAGATTTCGAAATATAATAGAAGAGGATGAACGCAACAGAAACTTAGCCTTTGATATTCTACGTAAGACTTTTGCTTTGGTTAGTTCAAATTCCTTATTTGATGAGATAATAGAATAAGGAAATGAAGGATCCAATACTGCCTCGTTAAAAGATAGCTTGGCTAGAAATTCCTCTTCTAACAAAGAGTTCCATGTTATTTGGTTTACATCAATGTGAATATTATCAATACCTTCACGACATAGTAACCCTTTAATATAGGCAGGGTTAAACATAGGAAAGGTTGCGAAAGAAGAAAAAGTGTTTAATACTATTGTTTTCATTTTCTTTTAATTTTAGAGTTTAACATCTTATTTAAAATATACGATGCATTTTTGTTCCTACATATTCCTCGATTCATTTTATATGTATAATGAATAGGAGTGGTCAGTTCGATTTCAAAACAAAAATTGACATATTTATCTACACCATAAATGTTTTCTAATTTTGTAACACCTAAGTCGTGTGTGGCAATAATTGCCATTATTTGCTGACCAGAAAAATATTCTAATAATTCTATAGAACCTTTCAATTTGTCTTCCGAGTTCGTTCCTTTTAGAACTTCATCCAAAATCAACAAAGTATGAGGATTCTGCACACAATAGTCTATCGCGTTACTTAGTCTATCTATTTCAGCATTAAAATATGACTTGCCATTTGAAATGTCATCTTGCGTTCTCATACTTGTAAATAATTTCAAGTTTGGATTAAAACCAAACGAATCTGCACAAACTTTGCATCCTGCATTTCCCAATACAATATTTAAAGCAAGTGCTCTAAGAAACGTACTTTTCCCTGACATGTTGGCTCCTGTAATTATAGATATGACAGACTCTTCTTGGGTATAATCATTTCCTATAGCATTGTTGGATTTCATTAAAGGATGATATACATCTACTCCTTTTAAACCGCTTTTTATAATAGAAGGGACAGTTGCTCTAGGGTGATTGAAATTGAATGTTGCTAAACTAATAAAGGCATCTAATTGCCCTATGTTTTCTAATAAGATTTGTAAATCAGTAATTGCAGACCTTTCCCATTTTACAAATTTGTTCAATACTAATAAATCTATCATGACTGTAGCGTTTGACAAAAACCATAATATGAAATTATTTCTAAAGTTCAGCAGTTCATTCATATTTATTGCTTTTCGGATATGTCTTGAATGAAATATATTTTTTTCTTGTATATCACATAGAATCTGACTTTTAAATATTTCTTTTCTATTCAATGAGATAATTGGCGAATAACTTTCACAAAGAGATATTAAAAATTTCAATTTTTGTATGACACGGTTTCCTTTATGAAAATAAAAGAGACTTATTGAGCCGTTAAAGAAAATAATTCCAGCCATAACTAATACAGGTATGGTAATGGATAGGCTTGCTAAGCAACAAATTAAAAGGAAAATAATGTTTGCAACCGAAACTGACCATGAAAAAGCCAATAGTATTTTTAGAGGCAAAACATTGAGAGACGATGGCATTGTTTTTGTCAAGAGTTCTCTAAAAGGTGTCGATATATATGAACACGAAATATGCTCTATCCGATAATCAGATAGTGCTTCTAATTCACGAACAGCGGCCTGTCGCATTAAAATTGTTTCTTTTCCTAAACCTGTATGCGATAGAACTTCTGATAGTTTGTTTGCTCCATCACAAGTTACAGTTCTATTAATACTTTGATACAATGAATTCTTGCCAAATATGTCAATGTCATATGTAAAAGGATGTGTACTTGACATGTACTCTTTGCCGTCATGTCCAGTATATTGACCTCTAAGATTACATACTTCCCTCTCTATAACCTTATTAATGCGAACGAGTTTTTCTTTTTTGTTAATTTCGTTGTTATCTAGATACACCATAAAGAAGTATATCAGTAAGAAGCAGAAAGTACTGCCAATCATTATTACCGACTTCGTTTCAAACCACCAAATGCATAGGCACAATATAGCTATGGCAAAGAAAATTAATTTGCCACAAAAGAACATAGAACTTCTTTGTTCTGTTCGCTTTATATATACTTTATTCCTGCAAAGTTTGCTCTTGTAATATTCTAAAGGCTCTTTCATTTTGTAAAGAATTTTAATGTTTGAAAAGAATATCCTGATATTAGTTCTATCATGAAATATTCATTTTTTGTGCAAAGATAGCAATTAAATTATAACGGTCGTTATAAAATTAGATATATTTTATTTGTTTATAGTATTTTTACATTCGCAAGGTCAAAAACTAATGTAACATCCATAGACATCTCTCATTAGAAACATTTGAGTATATACTAATCCAATCAGTATGGCAAAGTATTCTATTATTCCTTAAAAACTTTTATGTGATCGACATTATGTACGAACGTATTAATGAGCAAAGAGGCCTTGCCAGACATGCAACATGGTGTATAATTTTGCAAAATCTGAACTTGCTATTTCTGCTTCCTTGTAGTAGAGTGTGCGGATGGAATATAGGTGTTAGGTACAAAACACCTATATTTCCATCATACCAGTTATCATTTGGAGAAATCGAGGTCTTTTTGATTGTTGATTGCGGAACTCTATAAAGTGCTTGGTGACATTGGTATAAGTTTTTTATAGTGAATTGCGTTTATTCTTTCTTAGTTATCAGTTGGATATTCTCAAATTTTAGAACAAAGTCTTTCCCTTATCAATAATAAGCACCATTTGATAGGCTCCAGAACTCTATTTTACGTATAGTGATAAATATCTCCTCAGATTAATATACTTAAATGTACTAGAATTTAAGAAGATCCTTTTTCCTTTGGGAAAGATTTTGCAATTTTTCGTCCAACAAATGATGGTTATTTATGTTTCAATATAAAAAACATGAATTATTACCAGAAATGTCACTTTCTTGCAATATGTGTCTGATATAATAATAGCAGTTCTGTTTGCCTTCTCCTGCGTATAGAGGCCATCTTGCGCCTTTGGTATCTGCAAAAGTCCAGATATTCTTGTCTGATGTCTCTTCTCCCTTGCTCTATCATGTGTAAGAGACGGCTCTTCGGAAATCGTCTGTTCCCTAAAATCTTATAGGGTCCGACATTGTAGGCAAGTACGGCAAGGAGTAGTGAGTCCTTTCCATACTTGCGGAACATAGCACATAACTTGGTGAGGTCGGAGCGTAACAGGGAATCGGCTTGCTGATAAGTAAGATTCTTCTTGAACTTTTCATGTGGCAATATCCGATGTCCCCATCCGATATAGGGATAATTGCGCTTAATATCGTGCAATCCCTCGTAATACTTGATGCACCGCACAGCTCGCTCAAAGGGTGGCAAAGCAAAGATGCCCAAGTCGTTTTGGCTTGGGCTATCGTTTGTAGGTGTTTTGTTCTGTGCCACGATGCTTTGGCACAGAAACAAGAGCATTAGGGTAATATATGTTCTTATCTTTTTCGTCATGGATGTTGTTTTTATTTTACTTTTGGAGTGTCATTGACTTGTCACTTGGCGTTCTTCTTATTGAATATCTCTGCTATCATGGCTTTCACATCCTCACCAACTTGCACGAAGTTCTTATAGAGGATGCGCTCACGCTCATCACGGCTCTTGAAGGTGTAGAACTTGGGCAGTGGCATATACTCGCTTTCTTCTTTCCTGATGTCTGCCATATTGAAGTCGGTCTTGCAATAGAACTTACTGGTCTTGAACTCGTCGCTTTCCTGTATGTTCATACTGCCATTCATGCCGGTCTTGGTTGCCACAAAGTCTCTTGCGGTCTGTCCGCAGATCCATCCTGTCGGCATATCCGAAATTTTGGAGGCAGGGACAAGGCTGTCCATGTTCTCGTTCAGGTTAATACTTGTTTTGTCTCGGTCGATGGTCACACCTTTCTTCAGTTGCACCACTTTTCCGAAAATGTCGGAGGACAGCCATTCGAGCGTTTCCTTGCTTCGTGCCGAACCGCTCACCACATTGCCTACGGTGGTGATAATCTTCTGCATACCAACCTTGCCATAGTCGGCTTCCAACTGGGGCAGTTCCTGGAATCCCAAAGCTACGCTCACCTTGTTGCTTCGGGCTGTACCTATCAGTCGGTCTATCTTATGGAAGTAAAGTGTAGGCAACTCGTCCACGATAATGCTCACTGGGATATTCTTGCCTTGCCCTGTGTTCACTCGTGTCACCAGTCGGTTGAGGATTAGGGCATTCAATGCTCCGATGATGCTCTCCATCTCTGGGTCATTGGCTATCAGCAGATAACTCGGATTCTTCGGGTCACTGACTTTCAGGTCGAAGTCATCTCCATCTTTATGAAATATCCAATAGCTTTCCTTGGTGGCAAGGCGTGAGGTATAGACACGCAGTGTACCAATCATACCTTCCAACTGCTCCATTGCCTTGTTCTTCAAGGCGGTCTGGAACGGTCCCAACAAGGGTGCTACCTCATTGTCGGTCTCCAATACATTGAAGATGGTCTGGTAACTCTCGTTCAGGAAACTCAGAATATGGGGCATATCGCTGTACTTGCCCAACCAATAGGCTGGCTCCACTTCTTCTCCTGCATGGTTAAACACCTTTCCGGTCGGTTTCATCTGCATGGTCTTCGGGTCAAGTATTTTCTCCGCTATCAGCATCTTGCCGTCCTTGTCGTATGGCTCTTTGCCATAGTTGATGAAGAAGTAGATACAGGCGGCGAGGAAGTTGACGGCTGAGGTCTGGAAGAACTGGTCGCTGCCGCCACCGCCTTCCTTCTTTCCTTTTTGCAGGGATTCAAGTAATGTCTCTGCGGTCTCGCTCGCTGCTGCCAAGTTATTGATATACTTCTGCTGTATCGGGTTCACTCGCTTGGAGTATTCCACATCCACAAAGTTGATGATGTTGAACTTGCAGCCTTCTGGCAGTTTGCCCAACTGTTGGTTCTTCTTATAGTGGTAGTACAGTTTGGTTGCCAAGGTCGGAAACTTGTAGTCGTAAACGACCATGGCAAAGCCTTTTGCACTGTGCTGACGGATAAACGGCTCTATAATAGAAAAAGTCTTACCGCTACCAGGCGTACCAACTACCCAAGTGCCACGGAATGGATTTACGATGTTCACCCATCCCTTGCGGAATTTACCCTTATAGTAGTAGCGCATAGGGATATTCACGCTGTATTTGTTGTATTCCTCCTTCTGGCACTGCTCAAAACTCTCGTTTTCAAAATTGAAACGGTCTTTCATCAGTCCTTCCTTCAAGAACTTCGAGATGTTGTCCAAGGCGATATGCACCAATACCGTTCCGATGATGGTTGTCACCATATAGAGAATGGTGTTCAATCTTAGGGTATAGAGACGAGTGTCCATAGCATAGCCGAAGAGCCACACGGACAATATCAACAGCAGCACGCCACTCACCAAGGGGTACAGCACCTGTCTTCGGGCATCAATTTCCAAGTGTTTCTTGTTTCTCGTGCCTACACAGGTGATGCACACCAACAAGAACGTCACCACCTTGCTATACACCAGGTTGCCGTCATGGTAGATGAACCACTGCTTGATGCGGTCGTGCAGGTCGCACACCACACCGCCAAAGCCGTCTATCGCCATTGGGTCTATGGCATACTCAAAGAACTCCATCAACACGGATATGTAGATGACCGCCCTGAATATCTTGTAAAATCCTTGTAGCTCCTTGCTTTCTTCCATTGGATATGATTGCTATTTTAGAAAAATCGGATTGAATGAGTCGGCTGACAACACATCGCTATAGTTCACTTTCAATGAGATGGTGCGACCGCTGATTTGGTTCTCCGTCATTTCGATGGTTAATTGCTTGTCATTCGGGAATGTCATCTTCCGAATGACTATCACATTGCGGTAGCCATAGCGGAAACGCTTGGTCTGCTCCAACGTGAAGACTGGATGCAACTCTACCATCTGTGAGTTGGTTGCCTTGGCGGTCTTCTTATCCGTCAGCTTCAATCGTATTTGGTCTATATCAAATGGTATATGCGTCTTGTTCTCTACCGAGAAGTCCAGAAAGAAATAGTCACCTGACGAATAGATATTATTCAGTCGCATCACCATCTTATGGGCTTTGGTCTTTACGTTGTTCACATGGGCTTCCGAACTCCATATCTGGCGAGCATAACGAGCCATGTCCGTTGAGGACAATGTGACCGCAGGATTGTTATAGGCATTCTTTTCTATCTGTTGTATCTCCTTATCTGTCACTGCCTCTTGTAATCTCGTGGTATAGAGCAATGCATACTGTGTACGGTATCGTTCCGTCACGATGGTTACGATGGCAAGCACTTCTCCATCTTCATGCATTCCCTCCTTGGGTTTCAAGCGCACGGTGTTGTTGACGGGTTGGTCTCCTGCTATTTTGTCGGTGGATATATCCACAAAGCGGATGGGTTCGCTTGCCGTAATGACGGTAGTCACTTGCTCGTTCACGGTCAGCTGCTCCATTTCCTGGTAGGTGCAGGGCTGATAGCTCTCCGCACTGGTCTGTTGTGCCATCATGGGTGTGGCTGTTATAGCGCACATCATCAATGTGCCAATGGTCTTCTTGATATTCATATTGATGTAATGTTTACTTTGTTGTGTTTAACGTTTACTTGCTCTTGGTGTCTTTGCTGTTTATCAAGTACACAAAGGTGCCATATTTCAGTTTCACTTTATTCTTCTTGATAGCCTTGCCTATGGCATTACTTGTTTTCTGATAGGCATTCTGCATGGTCTGCATGCCCCATTGTGAAAAACTGCTGCCTGTATTGGTGGTGTTCATATCCACATTCCCGGTCACGGCTCCGCTTGCCACATCCTTGGTGGTCTCTCTAAACTGGCTGCTTGGCACATACAAGCCTTCCATGCCGTCTGTGTCATAGAGTGACAGGTTGATTTTCACTATTTCGTCATCCACCAACACACTTTTCACCGTGCCTTTCACTCGTTGTGAACTGAAACCGCTCATGGTAGCATACAGATATGCGCCTTTTTTCACCACCATTTCACCGATTTCCACATCATCTAACAGTCTCAAACGCACACGGCTTCCATCCATAGCCTTGGTGTTCTCGTCAATGATGGCCTTGATCAGTGTCGGCTCTTTTTCGTTCACCGCCAAAGTGTTGAAGTAATCCGATGATATCTTCACCTTTTTCACCACTTCACTTGGCTTGTCATTCTCGTCCGCTTCCTTTCGGGCATTCTCATTCACCTTGATTTTGCCTTCTATGTTGATACCGCCCTTGGCTGAACCTTGCGAGTCGGTAGGAGAGGTGGCTGCAGAAGAAGTCGAACTGTTCGCTTGTGTGACTTGCTGTCCCTTCAGCCTTGCTTCGGCAAGTGCCTTGTTCAACTCCGCCAACGCAGCATTCTCTCTTTGTCGCTCATGGGCTTCTTGCGCTTCTCTCGTTTTCTCCAGTTCAGCTTGCCTCTTGGCTTCGGCATCCAACTGTTGCAGTTCTGCATCCGAATACTTGCTTTGGTATTCTTCTTTTTCTTGCTCATTGTCTCGGTCTATATTCTCCACGGCACTATGGTCTTCTATCTTGCCGTAGGCGTTCAACATGTTCTCATACTTGCCTCCAATACCGTCACCGCCCTTGATATGAGCTTGTGGAAGGTTCGGATTCAGATATTCCGTGGTCTGCATATTGGCATCCTTCTTCTCCGCCACCTTGGTATCAAAGAGGTCGAAGATAAAGTAGGATGCTCCGAGCAGTGGGAGATAGACAATCGCAGGTAGCATGTACTTGGGTTGTCTGAAATTGATTCTTTCTGTCAGCTTCATCGTTATTTGTCTTTATGAGGATGGCGTGCATCCTCATTGGTTCCTATTATGTTCTTTGCATTCCCCATATTCTGATGGCGAGCCTTTATCAGCGAGTCCTGTCGCTCCGTGGCGGTGCGTCGCTCTCCCTGATAGTGGTAAGCTCTTGCCATGCGATAGATGTTGAAACTGAAGCTCACACCAACAAATCCGAACACGATGACCAGGAACATTGTCTTGTGCAAGTCGGCAAACCGCTGTACCTTGGCTGCCGCCTTGTCTATTCTGCACATCTTGGCAAACTTCCTTCCGGCTCTCACGTCTCGCTCATAGCGTTCCTTGTATTTGGGGGCATCCTTGTCGGGCATCTTCTCCCCAATGAGCATCTGCTTAAATCCTTTTGTGTTCATCTTATTATAATGCTAAATGTTCAATGTTTAGTGTTGAATTAGGCATGCGCCATAAAGGTGTTGAATTCTTCACTCTTCACTTTTCGTTCTTCACTTTCAATAGTTGCTCTTCGTCTTCTGGTCAATATCCTTGTTGAGCAAGGTTCTCCAGTTCACTATCAGCAATCCATTTGGGTTGTTGTCAGTCCTCGGTACTCGTTTTAGTTGTCCTGCCGTCACCAGTTCACGGGTCAGCACATTGGTTCTGCGCTCGATGCGCTGTCTGCCGTAGTAGGTAAACTCCATCTTCTCCTTGTTGAACTTGATACTGTCACAGAAGATGCTGAACACGGCACTCGTTCCCATGATGTTGGAATAGAAACCCTTTTCTTTCAGCGTATTGTACTGCGCCAATCCTGTCTCATCCACCAGATACATGGCTTTCTCCATCGTGTATTTGATGTACTTGTCATCTGGTGCCAATGTGAAGAAATAATGATGGAACATCTCGATATGGCTCTTTGCTTCCACATCCAATGTCTCATCCATCGTCGTACGCTGCACCAAAATTGGTACATTGCCGTCCAACACATAGATTTTGTTCTGTGCATCCACCACCATATTTTTCGCCGTCCAGATGCTACTGATACTTATCAGCACGCATCCAACCAGAAACAGGCTACAGATGATAGTCACCAACTTCACCTTATTCTCTAAATTCTTGATTACCATTGCTATAATATTTTTTACCTTTTTCACTCTTTTACTTTTTTACCTTTATCAGTGCATCACATGGGCAAGTGTCCCCTGTGCCGACATTTTGGCTTGCTGTGCCACACCCTCACCGAAGTTTCTGGTGGAGAAGGCGGTATCGCCCTCTGGTATCATCCATGCCGCAAGGTCTGGAACCAAGTTCAGACACTTCAAAGCCACGATACTTGCTGCCATCAGATACCCTGCCGAGAAGAACGAGTTTTGCAAATATGCCGCCATCGTCTGCTCACTGGCGGTGATAGCCGTCAGGTTCTCCACCTGTATGCAGAGCACGATGTCGAAGAGCAATAGCACGTAGAAGCCCACGAAGTAGAGCATGGCTCCATAGAAATGCACGGTCAGATACCTTGTCAGCCACTTCGCCCAACTGCTTTCCCATTTCGGCAGTAGCGAGAACGCCCATTGTATCGGTCCAAATATCGTCAGCATTCCCAACAGTATCTGTTGACAATAGATGGTGCTCCACCAACCGATACGGAAGACGATCAATGCTATCAGCATCACAATCTTGTCGATGTTCACTACGGCTCCTGCAGTCAGTGAGGTAAACCACAGCTTGGCTGCGTCCTTTTCCATGTTGGTCACTTCATCCACACCTGTCTGCTCCATGGTCGACTCCACCAGATTCGGGTCTGTTGTTCCCTTATGGGCAATGTCTGCCTGGGCTTGTACGTTGGTGTACATCGTGTCTCTGGTGTAGATGAGCTGCTGAACTTCCGTAAACTTGTCCTCTATCTGTGTGGCTTCCGCCTCATATAGGTCATGGGTATAACTTCCAATGGAGTTTGGTATGTAACTCAGAAAGTCCAGTACGCACCAATTGCTGCCACTGTTCGTCATGCCTGTATCGGCAGGTGGGTACCACCAACAGAGGATGATGCTTATCACCAATGGCTTGAATAGTTTCATCACATCCAGTGGTTCATGCTTCACCATCATCTTGTAAGCCATGTTCGCTGCCACCACGATAGAGAAGAGGGCTGCGAGTGCCATACACATTTGAACGACCCACCAAAAAGGCCCATTCGAGCCTGTGAAAGTAGCGTCGCACAGGAACTCGTTGGTCTGGAAAATCACGTCATCAATCTCTTCTTCCAAGATGTTGATGCCGAAGTCGGATAATATGCTGCTGTTGTCTGCCATAACTCCTTATCTATTTATTTTCAAATCATTGTCATCCTCGTTCGAACCGTTATTACTGCCAGAAGATGTGTTGTTTCTCACTGCCATTCCTGCCTCTCGCCATTTGCTGGATGCACTGCTGATGATACTTCGTTTGTTGGCGGTCTGGTAGTTGCTGTTTGCTGTCAACAATTCCTTGGTCTTGCTGGCATTCGAAATCTGCACCAGTTGCTTCACAAGTGTCTCGTTCTGTTTTGCCACATCTGCATAAATCTGTAGGTACATCTTCTTACGCTTGGCATTGGGCATATAGGCATCCTTGGTGGCTTTGATGGCTGTCTCATAGACATGATAGTATTCTGTCCAGCGTTGCTTGTCACCGATGGATCCGCCTACAGGCAGGATGCGGTCGATGTTCTTCTTGAAGGCATCCATCTTGCTGTTTATCTTGCTTCCTTCCACCTTCCATGCCAGATCCACCTGTCGGTCCGCCATATTCAACGCCTCAATCTCTGCTCTTTTGGTCAGGGCAGAGTCGATGGCTTCGGCATATTCCACTTGATTGTAAGCTCCAATTCCTGCCGTGGTACGAAAACCGAGTTTGTTCTTGCTGGCAGCCGATTTCTTGTAACTGCTGTGCAGTAACTGATAGTACAATTCTGGTGACAGACTACCACTACCGATTTCCATCACCGTTATCTGGTTCTTTTTCGAACTGTCATGATTGTATGTTACACCACTTTGGGCATTGCCGCTGATAGCGACTCCCAACATCAACATGATGGTTCCTATTCTTGTTTTCTTTCTATCCATGCCTATACATTATTATATATGGGATTATAAATTCTTCGTTCTCTCAATATCCGAGTTTACCTGCCACTCTCCACCGACCGAAGGCATCTTCCAGTATTTGCTGCTTGCTTTTGGTTCGGTAAACCTTTTCTTTCCAATAGCCGATGCGCACTTGGATATATCGCCACGACTCAAAGTAGCTTTTGTTCAGATGCTTCTCTATATTGTCAAGCGAGGTGTTGATGCTTTCCAATACCACAAGAAGGTCTGCCGTAGAACACGCTGCCGCTCCTGTGGCATACAGCACCAAGTCGCTCACGCTTTTGTAGAGGTATTCGCCTTCATTTGCGATATTCTCTATGGCTCGTCGGTTGATGCCTATCAGTATGGTATCGGCAAGCGAAATGCGCTTTCGTTTGATGACTTTCTCGTTGTATTCATCAAGCAGTTTCTTATAGTCCGATATTCTGTCGCTCACACCCTCGTAGGTGGAGTACACGTTCAAACTGGTTCGTAAACTTTGATATAGCACATCTATCACATCAAATGCCCTGGTGTATTTGTCAAGGTCAACGTTCAGTTCCTTGTATGCCTTGGTCTCGTCCTTACTGTAACTGTGCAATAGTTTATTGCTGTATTCCAAAGTGCTTTTTGCAAGCAACAGGCTCCGCTGTTTCTTGTGGTCATTGATGTAGGCTTCTACGCTGGCAACATCAAATCCCCATTGGGCGAATGTTTTAGAGGGGAGGGCGAGGAGCAAGATTGCTACCAGCAATGTTCTCACAATATCCATTCGTCGCTTCTTGCTCACTGACCCTGCAACCCTCTCCGCTGCATCAGCCTTGTATTCTTTTCTATTTCTCATTTTCATTGTCTTCATCATTAAACTTACCGTGATAATCATCTGAATGTTTGGTGTCGGCAGCTTTCCTTAACCAACGTTTCTTGCATTTCTCCACCAGTGTCAACCGTCGTCCTTCGTCAGCATTGATATGTGGAGCGATGTCCATCAGCACGTCGATGATGTTGCGCTTGTAGTGCATCATCTTCTCCAACGATACTAAGTCTGCGTATATCTTGGTGATTCTGCTGTCCACCTCTCTGGCTATCTCTAACCTATCGCTCGACCATAGCAGATGAAAGGTATCATCGGTGTTATTGTCATCGGCAGGTGCGCTCTTAGCATATTCGGTGGTTATCTTGCACGATGGATATTCCTGTGCGATTTCCGAGATGCGCTTGTTCACTTCGTCCGCCTTTTCCTGCTCGGTCTTGCTTGGGTCAAGCGTCATCACATCCACTACCGAGGTGTTGGTGTATTCCGATGTCAGCTCCCAACTGATCTGCAGGATGGCTCTGTGTATCTTGATGCCCAAGAAATATTTCGGCTTTCGGGCAATCTTCAATGTTGCCTTGAAGGTGATGATGCCGTTGATGTTGGGCATGGTGGCTTTTCGAATGTAAGTATAGCCGCTCCATGTTCCTTCCCCTTGCCAAGTCAGGTTGTAGGCACTCTTGCAGTCGTTCATAATGGCTGGTATGCGATAGTAGTCATCCGTCGCCACGTCATTGTCCTTTCCTGCCTCTGCCTTGGCTTCCTCTATTTCCCTTTGTTTCTGTTGCCATGTGGCAAGTTCTTTGTTCAGTTGTTCGATGGAAGCCTTGTTCTTGTTGTATTGCTCCCGATACTTGGCTGCATCTTCCACACTTGCATTGGCGATTTGCTTGACAAGTGACTTGTTCTCGGCTTCCAACTGACTGATTTGAGATTGCAGAGAGGCTATCTTGGCATTGGCTTCCTGCTCTTGTTTATACAAGTCCGAGAGGTCGAGGGTGTTTTCTGTCACCGATGTTGTCATGGCGCATTTCTTGCTGTGGTCATTCAGCGAACCGCCACAACTCTTGCATTTGTATTGTGTGGTGCCTTGCCCCAACTGCACACCGTCGCTGCATGTCACACTAATGGTCACGCTCTCGCATCCCTTCAGTTTGGCGGCATCGGTTGCCTGATAGTAGTTGCGTGCATCACTGCCTATATAATAGGTATAGCCTTCCTCGTTGTCATTCCATTCGCTCAACCGGGCTTGCAGTTGTGCCTTGAAGGTGTTCAAGTCCATCGAATAGGAGTCAAAGACTGCCTCATATACTTCTTCTGTCCTGTTCCAACTCTTGTACACCTGTATCTCGTAGGCGTATGCCTTCTGTTTCTGTCCTTTTTTCTTGCTACTGATGATGTAGCTGTTCAACCAATAGCTGATACTGTAGGTAAAGCCATCATTCTGGTTGTTGAGCTGCTGCACCCTTGTTCTTGACCATCCTGCATGATTCTCCGAGTTTTGCAGGATGGCTTCCTTTTGGCTATTGTTGGGATGGAAGTTGGCATCCTTGGTGTTGATTCTGTACCAGTGGTCGCCTTTCAAGATGCTGTTGTCATCGGTGGGCGGTACATAGTCGCACAGTTTTTCTCGTCCTTGGTCTCGTCGGGCGATATACCATCTTTGCGTGTAGTAGTTTCCTGCCGTCTCATCCAGATAGTCCGTCATCCATGAGGTGAGGTTATAGTTGGCAAGAGTGAAAAGTCCTGCCACGTTGTCCTTGCCTCCAATCATGCCCAAGAGGGTGTTGCCTACGCTCTTGTCGAGACTTTTGAACAGCGAGGAATAGTTATCCACAATGTCGATGGCTGCACTGAGCTTGCCTTGGAAGAGGTCGTTGAACTGGCTGCTCTGCAAAAGGGCATTGCCGATATTGTTCATTCCTGCTCCTGCAAGGTTGGCTCCTGCCTTATACAGATTGTCGATGTCGGATTTCAGATTGTCCACTGTAAAATTGCCTGGCACCTTCGACAAATCGTCCAACATCTTCTTCCAATCCACGTTGCCAATCTCTGAAAGTTTCAGTATGGCAGCTATCTCCTGGTTGATTTGCAGAAAGGCGATGTCCGAGAATGTGAGGGTGCTGTTTGTTACCACACTCTCAAACTGCATGCACAGGTTCTTGGTGTCATCACATATCTTCATCAGATAGGTTCCCCAATACAGGGCAGTCTGCGGACTTTTCAGCATCATTCCTGCCACCGTCCATATCTTCGGCATGATTTTGCCCGACACCATGTTGTAGATACGGCGGTAATAGTAGTTCTCTGTGCTACTGTTCCAGATGCCCAAATCCGTCATTGCCTTGCGTTCCAAGAATTTTGAGGCGAAGATGCCGGCACTTGCCACTTCTGCTGCATTATAGTGCTTCAATATGTTCTGCACCTGCTCGTTATAGTATGCCTCTGCCACGGCTTCCGTTCCGTATGCAGCTGCCATAGCAGCCACCGTCTGCTTGTCATAGTTCACGCTGTAGTACTGTGCGTCAGCCTTTGCCAACACACAGACTATCAGCATTATGATGGATAGAAGTCGTTTCATCTTTGATTACTTTTTATTTTTGTTCCCTAAATTCAGTACTTTTCCTGCCTGATTTACCTTTTGAGCAAAAGCGAGGCTCTTGCTGATACCACTTGCATCCCAATCCCTGCAATAGGCTTCGATAGCTTGTTGGTGGTTGCATTTCAACACTCGCTTGTAGAGTTTTAATGCTTCCTTCTCCGCTCGTTCCGTGGTGTAGGTCATATAGCACTCATGCGGCTCTTCCACACCATATACATTGCTGGTCTGTCCTCGCCTGATAAAGACTTCACGGAAGAAACTGCGTCCTTCCTTGTTCTCCAAGCGGTTGATGGTGAATATCTTCTTGCAGTCCACATCGGTCAAACCGAGTATCGCCTTGATGATGTCAAAGCGTTCCTTGAACTTGCTCTGGTCGAGCAGCATCACCACATCCGAGTTGTTGATGATGGCTTCTTTCACTATCTCACTGCCGATGATGTCTTGTATCTCCTGTGTCACCACACCCACGCTTGCCCAGAATTTTCTGGCGGTCTTATACAGATATTTTATGTATTCCGCCATCATGGGCGAGGCGATGGCTTTCCATGCCTCCTCGATGATGAGCATCTTTCGGTTCTTTTTAATACGCATCTTCTGCAGGAACACGTCCATGATGATGAGTGTCACCAGTGGAAAGAGCAGTGGATCATCCTTGATACTGTCGATTTCGAAGACGATGAAGGTCTCATCAAACAGACTGCTGTCCATATTCTCATTCAGCGTCACATCATGGCTGCCTCCTTTATAGAAGTCCTTCAACAGATAGTTGTAGGATGACAGGTCTATGCCATGCAGACCGTTCTCCTCGCATATCTTCGGCAGTCGCTCAGTACTGAACTCATAGAAAGTGTTGAAACAGAGGTTGCTCGCTCGCTTGGTGGTGAAATAGGCATCGTAATACTCGTTGATGACTTGTTCTATCAGTCTGTCTTCGGTCTTGCTCACTGTGCCTTGACTTCCTTTCCATATCAGCATCACCAGGTTCTTCAGGAATCCCAATTTCTCGATGTTCCATTCCTCTCGCTTGATTTTGAAAGGGTTCATCGTGATAGGATGTTCTTCTGTGTAGGATATGTATTTGCCACCAAAATATTCACACAGTCCCTCATACGAGTTTCCTGTATCAACCAACACGATGTCGGTGTCCTGCTCATGGGCTTGGCGCACCATGGAGTTAACATAAAAGCTCTTGCCGCTTCCTGAAGGACCGAGGACAAAGAAGTTGCTGTTGTCGGTCAGCTTATTTCGTCCCTCTTTCCCTGATATGTCGATGGCCACTGGCACTCCTTGACGGTCGGTATAATAGACCTTGAATGGCGTGTCCTCGCTATGCACAATCTTTTCCTTGTACATCAGGCAGGTGGCGGCATCGCCCAAGGTCAAGAATCGGTCGTAGTCGGCATTCATCCCATAGCAGTTGCCGGGGAAAGAGTTGACAAACAGTTCCAACTGGTTGTAGGCTCGCTTCGAAATATGGATGCCCATCCTGCCAAAGGCATTCTCCAGATGGTTGGTACACTTTTGTATATCCGTGTCTGGCTTCACCGTCACTATCAGATTATAGTGGGTATATACTAACTGCTTGTTTTCTCTCGCTATCACCTCTTGCACTCTCTTGATGTCCTCCACGGCAATCAGATTGCTTGGGTTTGGCATACTGCCATGGCGGTTCTTCTTTTTGTCGAGCAGGGCAAGCTCACGCTTCTGGTTCGGCACAAAGATGATTTGGTTATACACCACACTCTCCACACCTGGTATGCTGTCCACCAAGGCTACCAGATCCACTGGCATACTGGTGTTGTTCACATCGATGTTGGTAAACGGACGGATTTGTGTCGGCAAGTTGGCGTAATCCACATCCACAAGACTATATACCTTACAGCGTCTGTCACCCATACCTATCATCTCGTCATCCACCTTGAATCCTGTCATGCTCACCATCTTGTCACGGAAGTTCATGGCAAAGAAACGGTCAACATACAGACTTGCCTCTTGTTTGTTTAAGAACTCTGATTTGATACCGGCATCCTTCAGCTGGTCTTGCACCTTTCTGATTTTCACTAAGAAATCTCGCCATTTCTTGTTGTCGAAAGACATCAGACGACTCTTCTTGTTCTCCTGCGTAATGGTCAGATAGGTCATGCTGTCCGTATATTCTCTTCCGTTGAAATAGCGGAAGTAGGATTCGGAAAGGAACTCATGTCCCTTGCTACTCTCATCCTTGAAGTGTTTTCTGGTAAAGATGTCCTGCTTGTGCAGGGCATAGCCTTCACCCAGAGTCTGTGCGATGGCAGCAAACAGATTGGTGAACTCATAATAGCTGTCTATATTGGCAGAATACTTCTGCACAGGATTCTCCATTCTCAGGATGGCAGAATATTCTCCAGTCTTGGTATAGAGCACACCGATACCGTCCGTGTCTTCCACGGAGAAGTAGATGTCCTGAAAGATTTTCTTCCGCTTGCCACCAGTACCAAAGGCATAGACCGATATGGCCATGCCAATGCAGGTTGCCACGAAAAATAAGATTACATATAGTACCATATTCGTTTATTCTTATGTTTCTTCGGATGATTGATGATTTTCTCCCATACTGGATGATTTGTTGTCATTCTCTTGATAAGAGGTATTGTAGCTTTCTTCGCTATAAAGGGTTGATACACTATCCTTTGCAGTGGAATCCATCCTGCTTGTTTGTGTTTCCACGGTCGCAGGATGTTCTTCTGCCTCTCTCGCCCAAGCAGCTCTTGCCTTGTCAGCACTCCTCATGGCATCCAATGTGGGTGGCTTGTAGGTCTTGTCCTTGCATGCGGTCAGCAATATGCCAGCCAATGCCATAGTGATAATGTTCTTTGCTTTCATGCTCATAACCATTCTTTTATGTCAAAGATGCGATACTTTTGCTGAAACAAATAAAGGTAGACCCACACCCTTGGGGGAGAATGAGCCTACCAGTCGTTCACTTTCTACTTGTCATCCACATCTTGGTCATGTCGATACTTTTTTTGTTTCACATTTTTATATGCGCTTGCTGTAGGCATAGATAAACACTCCTTGGTCGTTCTTCTTGGTATGCAGTCCTTTCCGTTGTTTGAATATGATGAGACCTGCACCCGTAGTGATTGCCACGACCAACACTATCAGTCCTGCAATAATACCCATCAGACAGTAGGCGACAATGAAGCCGATGATGGCTCCTCCTGCCGTGATTGCTGCCCAATAGATGTACCGCCCCTGTATTCCCATGAATTCAAGGGGCTTCTGGAGTCCCTTGAACAGTGGGTAATCGGGGTAGCGGATTTCCTGCTCTTCTCTTGCCATTCCTCACGTCGTTTCTCAATTACTGAATATGCACGGAATAACTCTCACTCGTTAGTTGGTCACACCGAAGAACAATGGCAATGCCTGTGCTGCTGCCACGAGGAAGATACATGCTCCTACAATCATCATGATCTTTTTCTTGAAATCTTGCTGATTGCTCGTAACGTACTGATAATCAACACTGATTGGGATAACAAAATGACGAAAGAAACAAATTAGGAACAATAAAATCAAGAAACCCCCAAATGAAAGTATGGGAAAACAAAAATTAACATGGAAAACAACGGAATTTTTCCGATTTTGACATTCATAAATAAACTCCAAAAATTATAAGAAGGCACATCTGTTTTCAATTTAGTAATGTTCAAAAAATAACTTGTGCAGAAATTCTGCGGTTAAGAGTATCCGATGAGATAGTTCCATTTTGGGAGTTCATCATCAAAGACGATACGTCAGCTCTTCTCTAATTCGTATGATTCTTCAATGGGTCTTTTCGTATCATACGTTCTTTGATTTACTGTAGCGACAATGGATAGTCCTTTACTTGTGGTAGTGGCTTCAGCTCACACTCTCGCATTCTCAATAGATAAGAGAGGCGCTCCGCTCCAACTCCTTGAAATTGGGTCAAACATACAATGTTCTATGGGATTGTATTTGGAGCAATATGGTGGGTAATGAAGCATGATGATGTTGACACCAATGGTAGAGGCGAGTTTCATAAGAGACTGCTTGACAATATGGTGTGAGCATGCATTATAGCCACCTCCATCACAAAGTATGCATATTGTGTCTGTGTTCGGATATTTCCACTGAAGATGTTCTTGCCATACCTGTACAAAATTGTCACAGACAAACTCAGCTGTGTCATGGTATCAAGATGCTTGAAAACTTCAACAGAGAAGAAGCGCTTCTCACTGGTAACATGAGTGTCAACATACCATCCGACATCATTGAATTTATTTTTTGGTATCTACAAAAGCAAGAAGTCACCGAACAAACTGTACGGTGTAACGTCTTTTGTCTTGACGATACCGCTTTCAAAAGTCGTGAACGAATCCGTTACAAAAAACAATTAATTTCAAAGAGCACATTGTAAATGTTAAACTGAAGGACATCAGTACTTGGGCAACCGAGCACCTGTCCAAAAACTGGGTTACAGTACGAAACAAAACGCTTAGGAAAGTGAGCTAAAATTGGTACAACGAACTGGACGCCCTAGCAAATAAGCGGTATTTTTCTTTTATTTTTAATACTTTAGTATTAAACTATTGCTGTATTTCGATCTTTATTATTAACTTTACACCATGAAAAGAGTGAACTTCATAACAACAATAAATTACGCAGACTGTATCTCTGATCAAGCTGCCGCCTTTCTCCCATTTTATATTAAGTCTGCAAAAGCTATGGATTGCCTTGTGAGTAATAGAATAATATTGATAGACTATCACGACGGCTATCTGCCATATGTTCCAGATGATTTTCCCTTCTCGAATGACAACGTCGTGAAAGACATTGACTATTGTGTCAAGAATATATTTTCAGAAGAACAAATAAAGGATATTAGAGAAATAGATAGTGCATTTTACTCATTCCTGAAGACTTTAAGCAATGAGCAAAAAACGCAATGCATATTACATACTGATTTATGCATGTTTATAAATGGCAATAATACTCTGTTACATAGAACAATAATGCCTTATGTTCTTGATGTCAATGGGGATGTTTGGCTTTCATTGTGTGCTTTTACATTTTCTTCTAGAGCAAACACTGGAAATGCTATTATAAAGATGAAGCGTTCTAAATGTCATTATCAATATAATAACGGATGTTGGAATATTTCTACTAATACAGAATTAACTGAGATTGAATCAAGGATATTATCACTATCTACAACAGGTCTTAGTGCTAGGCAAATTGGATCTTTTATGCATTTATCAGAAGCAACAATAAAATCACATAAGCAGGCTATTTTCAAAAAACTAGGTGTATTGAACATTTCTCAGGCCATTTCCTATGTTGCTAATTATGACTTGTTATAGTTTGATTTTTGGAAAAGGCATGTTGATTAGTGATACTATATTCAAACATGCGCTATTTCTTCTTTACCCAAATAGTGTGGACAATCCGTTCGCCGTATCCTTCTTACTATTCATTTCTACATCGGCATAGATAGCGGTATTGCCATGCTGCTATGACCGAGCAATATGCTAACCGTTTTCAGTTCGCTATCAGATGTTATTGATAGCGTGGCAAATGCGTGGCAGTATGAAAGGATATGTGCTTGGTTATCTCAGCTGCTTCGGCTATGCGGGTTATCTCATTCATCAGTGTACACTCGTCGGGAAGATGATACACAAACTCGTCAAACATATTCTTTGGCATATAGCGTAGGACTGTTTTGCAGAAAGGAACAGCCCACTACGTTCTTAATCACAACTTTACGTTTAACGATGGTGGGACATGTGCCTACATTGCGTTTTTGCATCAAATGTATTGTCATCCATCTTTAACAGAACCAATTCTGCTAGTTCCCAATGATTCTTTTTGGCTATTGATACTACCGAGCAAGAACTTTTGTTGTTTTCCCGTTCTCGTCTCGCATGATATAAATCTGCCCTGGTGTCATAGCTTTTACTTTGCGTCCCTCAATAGTGTAAATAGCTTTTGCACCATTTGGCGTTACAAATATTCCTTCTACACCTGTGCCTTGATTCATCTTGGCGGAAGATATGCCTCCCGATGCTTCATAGCTGAGCCAAATCATATCTCGCTTGACATCTATCTGCACCTGAATTGGCCACGGATTAGCCAGCCCACTGTTGTAGATTGTGTAAGCATCCCATTGGTTTTCCCCATCGAAGCGTACAAGACCTATATCAGATACTGCCATCCATAGGGCATCATGCTTGTCTATTGCAATATCCACGATGCTGTTGCCGCCTATGTTGGAGTTATATTGGTTATAGATTTTCCAATTCGTGCCATCGTAGCAAACCAATCCACCACCATAATCTTTACCCATTACAGGCATTCCATTCCTACTATATCTACTATTCATCCATACTCTGTTATGCGAATCAACAGCGATACAGTCAACATAATTATATGGAATAGGGGAATTTATCGTATCATGACACACCCAATTATGCCCATCAAAAGAGCACACTCCAAGGTCCGCGATTCCAACCCATACCCTGTCGCTCTTATCAAAAGCGAGGGATGTTATCATGTCGCCTGGCATTGGCGAATTTGAAGAGTTGTATTGAGACCATTGTACGCCGTCGTATTTATATAAGCCATTTGATGCTCCAACCCATAAATGGTTTTTGCTATCGAATTCCAGTTGTTTTAACTGCCCTGTTTGGAATGGCGTGTTATCACGTTTGAAAACAGTTGTATCGGCATTTTCTATAACAGCCAATATGGTATCGCTATTATTGGGTGCAACCCACAAACGTCCTCGCTTATCGTATGCAGCTGCGTTAATAGCAGGGTAATAGTCCTTTGCATTAGGAAACAGTTGTTTCCATTCCCCTTTCTCTGTGTATTGGGCAAGATAATCATTGGATGCAAAGCACACGTTGCCTTTCTCATCGGCTGTGGAAACCTCGTGCATCCGGTTCTGCGTCAATATATTCTTCTCCAGTTCTGCCTGTTCAAACGTGCCGTCATAGAATCTGAGCAATCCATGAAATCGTGTTGCTACCCATACATCGTTACCATCGGGTGCAATGTCGCATATCCAGTCGTTGCTGTAGTTTGAAGGAAGCGGGTAAGAGGTGAATTGTTTTCCGTCATATTTGACAAGTACGTTCCAATTTCCCATCCATAAATTACGATTCGTGTCGAAAGCTAATCCATTAACAGTGTTACTTGACAGTTGTCCGCCTGAAGTGTTGTACGAAGTGAAAGATGTGCCGTCATACTTGATTAACCCTCTGTTAGTAGCCAACCATTTGTTGTCTTTATCGTCGATTATTATATTGTTAACTTCACTTGCGCCACAGTTTAGAAGCGTGGTATTTCCATTGGAGGAAAGGAAACCAAACGTAAAGCCACCAAACCACAGCGTACCGTTTTTATCAAGAACAAGAGATTGGATAGCAGGATAGGGATGCATGTCTGCTTTGGGGTCGGGAGTGTAAACCGTATAGTAATTATCTTTCAAGATATAGATATCGTGTATTGCTCCAATATACACCTTATCTAAAGCATCATCAAAGGCGAAACAGCTTTGAAGTGCAAAAGGGAACTGCCAATTCTGAAATGAGTTTTCATCATAAATGCTCATGCCTGTGTCTTTGCCACCTATCCACCACTTGCCATTGTGGTGAGCCAGTCCAACGATATTGTTGTCTGCCAATCCATTTGTTCTATCAAGGAATTGGCATCGACCAGTGTTTTTGTCGTAAATAGCCAGACCGCCATCCGTTCCCAGATAAAGTTTGTCGCCATCTACAACAATGTTTCTGACCCATGCCTTTGAAAGATAATTATTCCAATCGTTCACCTGTGCGTGACATACAGAAGCAGAAATCTGTATGCAGAGCAACATAAGGAAAATGACCATCTTTTTCTTACGGAAATTATTGTCGTCCAACATAGCTGTAGGATATATGTTTTAAACTGAATTTATAGAATGTATTCTTGGTACGAGTAACAGGATAATTCCAAATACTTATATCGCCGATTGTATTATCTTCATCTTCCTTATAATCTTCAGCATGGCATGAGCTCACACATAGCAGTATACAAATGAAAACAAAAACATTCCTCATGACTGTATTTGATTAAGAAGGCCCTGCAAAAAGAGCAATATAGACTTTTGCAGGGCCACATAGTTATTGTAATGAGATTTTTTTCACGGTAATATGACCATTAACCATCAGTCTGACTAGGACAACATTATTGTTTCCTACTGCTAGAGATGCAGAATGTGTACCAGCTTCAATTCTCTTGCTTTTGAAAGCTGTAGATACTATTGTACCACTCATATCTAATGCGTCCAATGACACAGCCGATGTTTCGGGTAAGTCAAACGTTATGTTAAGACCTACATTTGAACGACTGATGCTAATCTGATTTGAATTACTGTATGAAATACCCGTTAATGCCGTGGTCGTTCTCTTTGTCTTTTTTGCATCACTTGTGCTGCGTACAAGTAGAGACTTCACATGTGCAATGCAGTTTGACACAGGTGTCCTGTACGTTTTAATACCTGAATCATCAGACAGAGAGTTAGTTCTTGTCGCATATGATTGCGCATTACCTACAGTGCTGATTAAGTCTTCTATCAGTTTTATTGTTGCCCAGTCACCATTATTAAGATATTCATAGAGAACATTTATAAGTTCAGGGTGTTTTTTACAATAGTTAAGAGTGTTATAGTATTCAGAACACCTTGCCATCTGAGAAAACGAGTTGAAAACTGTATTTTCCGTTACATGTTTCCAAGCGTCATACTTTGTTGCAAATTGAGCCATAACATTACTATTGATATTGGAGATAGCATCAGATATTGTTTTTTTCTCATCTTCGTCAAAATTGACATATTCTATCTGAGACGTACCATTAGCAATTTCTTCTTCCAGTGTCATAGCTTTCGCAGCGGAACTTTGCGCAGAATTGGGCATTGTTGTATAATACTCTACAATTTGTCCATAAGAGCTGCCATTAAGTGCGTCTCTTGGGTGGAACGTTCTTGCTAATGCGCCAGGCTTACTTTCCCAAGCATATCCATGTATATTTCCATCACCGACTCTAACAGAGCCATGAGTATACTCTCGATTTCCGTTAGCATCAACAATTGCCCATAAAGCCACTACTGCATTTGACTCATTTGCACCGACTCTTGTTAATCCTCTTGAGTTATAGAATGCATCAAAAGATGACAGCGCATCTCCTCGCCAATATGAAGAATAGATACTAGCAGGCCATTCCCAATATGAAGTTATTCTTCCTGACCATGATATGCAATTATAAACCCTAGAAGCTGGAGAGGATTGTATTGCATCATCCGCCTTTAAGTTTGGAAAATAAGGCATGATATTGCTATTCTTGCATTTCATATATAAATCCATTTTCGCAGTTGGATTATACGAACTATAGGTGGAAACCAATACTGCATGAATAGGACGGACAAACTGTTTCTTTATTCTAGAATTAAGTCCCCATGCGAAATCACCTGTACCATGATAATCATCGTTATAATACGATATCTTACCAGGTATAGAGCTACCTTCTTCAATCCAGAGTCTTGGATCACCTTTGGATTTTACAGTAAAAGTGTTGTATTCCTGATCTGTTCCTTGTGTACATCTTACTCCAATACTATACACAGGGATGTTACTATAATAATTCTCACCATTGATATTCAAATTGCAGAAGCCAGAGCGTGCATTTAGATATGAGCGAACACGAACATAATACATTCCAGTCTGAGGAATGGTAATATTCAATGAAGCCATGCAATTACTATTTGACATTGAAGACCAAGAGTAAGTTTCTGGAGTTGTCGCACTAAAGAATTCAAGCACATGGCCAAAATTGTCAATACCATTTGTTGCAAGGAATACCTGCTGACCTTTGGTAAAAGACACTGTCTTATAAAAAGTATAATTAGCTGTTATTCCTGAACGATATTCGAAATCATACAAGGGTGAATCATTCGTTTTGGCTGGTGCATAGTATACTTTTGCCTTAGCTGCACTTGTCTGATTAAGTGTTGCCAAGCTATCAGTAATGCTAGTAACCGAAGTCACAGCATAATGCTTCATAGACATTGCCGACTTCTGTACACCATTAATAAAACTATTATAGTTGTTGGCCTTTATCTCGGCAGAAGTCTTGGAGGTGGACAACTTAACATGTTCAACATTAGGTACATCTGGAGACATTCCAATAACGCTGATATTATTATCACCCTTTACGAGTGCAACAGTATGATTGGCATCAATTCCTATAGATTGCCATCCGCTAGTTGTCGGCTTGATTGTACCCACAGCTTTACCGTTCACAATAACTGCATAACAGTAGTAACCACCATTAGGCTTTTGCGTTGGCATAAGCCAAAAATTAGCATAATAGTTACCAGCTTTGCTTGCACTCAAAGCAAAAGTTACCGAAGTCAATTTGTCCTTAAATGATTTTGTTGACTTGTTAATCACTACGTCACCGCCGAGTTCAGGGTGAGCAGAATAGTAAGCCGTTTCCACAATGTCTTGTGCAAACATTTGTACACAACCTAACAAGGTGCATACAATAACTAAGTAAAACTTTCTCATAATTCTCAATGTTTAAAAGTTAATATTACACGGAATTATCTCTAAAACTTAACAATTAGTAAAATACGGCATCCATTGTATCAACAGCTACCACTCTTACAAATTATCTATTTCGAATCTAAAATTAAAGAATATAATAATTGTATAACACAAAATTCTTGTTTTTTTTTAATTTCTATCTCCAAAATTCATACTTTAGTAAGAGTCTTCTGTTTTGATTTTGCAATTTCGTGTGATGAAATAAACGATTTTTACGTGGTGTGCTTTAGTATTTCTCTAATAAGCATAAGAATGTCATAATATAGCAGAATAGCTCTATATGTCATTTTACATGCTAACACAGGTTAGACAATTTCTGCTAATATTATTGACCGAAACAGAAGTAATATGTAGAGCATAGATTTAATATTAATACCCCAGTTCGGGATAACATAGCAATTTATCAAATGGTAAAATACAGCACATATCCTTCCTGTACCATTAGGCACGGGTTATATAACAGGAATAAATGAGAGGATTAGAGGATTAGAACATTAGAACAACGAGAGTTGTTTTGTGTCTTCGATGCAGTACCCCTGCAATGCCTTTAGCTTGTTGTCAAAGAAACATATGCTCCCAAGGCATAAATAAGGTTCATGATAAAGTCGTTCACAGACCTGTGACGCGAATGTACAATCTGCGCCATATTCTTCAACATATTGTTTATGGTTTCGATAATGTGTCTCTTGCGCAGCATCATTCTTAACATTATGGCACGAAGAAGGCTATAAAATTGGTTGATTGGTTATCGAGATAATAATAGTAATCGCCTAACTTTAAGTGCAAACTTAATGTTAGGCAGTAACTCGTCTATCTCATGTATAGTTCTGTGCAATTATCATTCCAACACCTCCTGCAACCACAAAGATACCAAACGTGAAGAAGAACCAGAAGAACCACTGGGCATAGTGACCGAGATAGCAGCCATCATATTCCTTGTATCGTTCACGAACTTTTTTCCGTTCATCAGCAAACATGGAATTGACCTCACGGATATGCATCTGCATCTGTGCGGTCATCCATTGGCGTTCTTTAGCAAACAGTTCTTGAATCTTCTTCCAGTCAGCATCATTGAGATTTACAGACACCTTTAATTTAGCGGGAGCATTTTCCAAGACTTTGTCTATGTGCTGATTGATGGTATCGACCTTTTTGCTGATAGTAGTCACAGCACCACCTAATTTGGCTTCCGCACGCTGATACTGCTGAATGGCAGACTCCAGTTCAAGTGTGGCATTGATGAAGGTGTCGGTTGCCTTATCAATGTTCTTACTCAACTGCTTCAACTCAGTAACTCGGTTTACAAGTCCATCCTCGGCTTGCTGTTCCTCAACCTCGTTTTCGACATCATTCATCATGTTGTCGAAGTCGGATCTTGCTTCTGTGTCTATGTTTATCTTGCTTTTTCTGATTGCCATATTATCATTGATTTATCGGTGGAAACTTCTGCTGCGTGGTTTAGGCTTGCACATGGCATGAGCCATCTGTGCGCAACGATGAGCAAACTTCCAGTCATCTTCATCGTCTTTTTTACCCCAACCAGAAGAAGGAGTAGAACCGCCACCACCACATGACTCAGACATGGAAGTGGCTGCATCAATGTACCCTGCAAACAACAGCATCGCTACATGAGCGACATTCTCTGTTGTCGCTATATTATTATCCTCTGGAATCTGAACCTCATTAGTAAAGACATCTTTGACTGAGTTCGGAATCCACACCTTTTTGACTTCATCGCCAATGTTGATTGTGAATGCCGTTTGTGTAATTTGAGGTTGCGCCTTTGGTTGTGATGCTGTTGAAGTCTGAGCGACAGGACGAACTGGGCGAGGCGTAGAAGCAACGGATGGAGAAACTGGCTTTTCCTTGACCTGTGTAGGTTGTGGGTGCAGTTTCTTCCATGTGTCTTCAATCTTTGATGCCATGAACCTTCTGCCTATCTCCGAAGCCTTGAACACGGAAGCATTCTTGCCGACTGTGTAGCCGACAAGTTTCCGTTGTTTGTCGTAGCGTGGCTTTACCTCATAGCCTTTCATGCGCAACAGATTGAAGTATCTGTCTATGTTGAACTGTTGCATATCTTTGAGGGTATTTTCGCAATCCTCCGCAAGTTCCACTTTCCGCATATTCCGAATTTCCTGCGGTTGTTCCCACCCATGCCGCATATTGATGATTTCCGCAGCCTTCATTGCCCGAAGATGAATATCATGCACATCGTTGGTGTTACCCTCCATATCCACACGACAACAATCAATGTGAAGGTGCAGCGTTCCAAACTTGGAGTCAGAATGCAATCCGCCCACATTCATAGAATTTGTGAAGTTGGTCTTTATCTCATTGGAGAAACCATTGGGCGTAAGTCCAACAGAATCTAAAACTTCCAAAGCTTCGTCTTGAAGGTCCGCCCAATCTTCCATCATGAAGTTGGCAGACTCTGTCTTTGAAGGCGAAAGTACAAAAGTGGTCATGAACCTTTCCAACTTTCTGCCCACAGTCCTTTCCGCTTGATGATACTGGCAATGATGCTTCATCATGTACCAGATGGCGGTAGGGTCAAGACCATCGGGCATATTGTTCACCTTGACCGTCTTTGCATTCTCCTTTTCCAATGCGTACCTTACGGAATTGCCTCCGTATGATACGACCTTTGCGAGCATAATCATAATTGTTCCTTTGATTTGGTCTGTACGTTTGTTGCGATATTCTCCTCAATACTATACCAATGTTGGATAAGTCCTGCAACGGCATCAATCCACCAACGCATGAACTTCTCATTCTTGAAGAACCGAGCCTTTTCCTCAGCCGTTTTCTTGGATAGCACGTTGCTGATTTTTATCAAATCCGTCCTTGCGATGGCGAGAGAGTTGAGGGCATCCACCTCTTCCTTGGTGAGCCTCATGCGTGGACGATGCTTCAAGCCTGTCTCAACGACATAGCGGCTCAGACTAATTCCACACTCCTTGGCAAGCGTCTGGAGCTGCTTTAACTCTTCTTTCGTACATCGGTAGGTGTGGACTTCCGTAGGCGGTTTCCTTATGATCTTCTTCTTTCTTAATCTGCTGATTGAAGATAACTGCTTGATATTCAATGTTTATTCCTTTCGCAAAACTTCAAAAGAAACAAATCGGGAACAAAAATTTCAATAACCCCTTTATGCAACCATTGGATAACAAAAATTAACGTAGAAAGAATACGAAATTTTCCGATGGTCGGATATCTGTGATGTCCTATTCTGATTATCGACAACGATAAATCGGATTCTGTTTTGCCACTTTGAAGTACGCTTTATCGTGATACTCGCAGAAAAGTTGAAAAATTTTCGAAGTTCTTGCTTGTTATAGCGAATTTTTCGCTAATTTTGTAGAATAATTAGTAGTATATGATGAAATTGAACAAGATAAAAGATGTTGAAGAACATTGTGGTGGTCTACTAGTAACAATTCCAAGGAGAATAGCAGGTGGTAAAGTGGATGAAGGTATAAACGAAGGTATAAATATCAAAACCAAACTTTCAGAAAAGGAAAAAGCAATTCTTCAAGTGATAAGCGAAAATCCATCAATCACACATCTTCAGATAGCTTCACTATTATCTATTTCTGCTGCTACCGTAAATAGATCTCTCAATAAACTCCAAAGTGAAGGTTTTGTAGTTCGTAAAGGTTAAAAGAAATCGGGGTATTGGGACACTCAGGGAATAAATCTTGTAACACTATTTAAATAAATTTTTCTATGAATAGAATTATATTAATACTTCTCGTCACTTTCTCCATCTGCTCATGTAACAATGCTGATGATGATATAGTATTTACAGCCAAACAGAAGAAAGCATATTATGATGCGATTGAGGGTGTGTACCAGGGTAAATATGGAGTTGCAACAATTGCAGATGAACACCTTACCTGGATTGATGATGTTGAAGTTTGTGTTGGTGGAAGTTCCGAACCAATGATATTGTTGTATGATGTCCCTTTTAATTCTTTGGCAGACTTGATAGGTAATGACACGGAACTTGGAAAGTTGTTTGAAAAAATGCCTCCTAGAGATGTAGCGTGCAGGTACACCTTCTCTAAAGTAAAAGGAAATGAAATTAGTCTAAATCTTTCACCAACATCCTTTGCCTTCAATGCAAACTATGATGGCAAAACACACCTAATAAATATAGATTTAGGGTGTTCAACCTATCAACTCTTTCCTATTACGGACAACAGAGAAACAATAAAAAAGTTATTCTGTAAACATATTTTAGAATTTAGTGTTATTACTATAAAGGTTGATGGAATTCTCTTATTTCCTGATTTGAAGCATAGCTTACTTGACATAGAATTTAGAAACAACGAAGCAGATTCTAATACAATAAAGCATGTGAGATAAACTGTGAATATGCGTATATTTTGAGTAAAATTTTGATAAAGGCGTCTTTTGTCACTGAAGGAAATATCTACATCTCAAAAAATGCCACTTTAGAAAGCAAAAATATTGATTTTAATACCAATGTTGAATTTATTTTGTATCTTTGCAGATGATATTGAAGATTACCACAGACCAGACTGGAGAAAGGAGCGGATTCCGAAAAGCTATATGAGTAGGATTAATTGAATAATAATGAGTATGAATATCGTAAAGGGTTTAACATCTACATTATTTCTTGCTACTATAATGTTGGCTTCATGTACGAGTGAAGATGATTCGTTTTCTGCTATTGATAATGAAAAGAAAAGCGAAGAAATCGTATACAGCATTGATGTTTCACGGTATGCAAAAGAAATTTCTTCTTTAGATTCATTAGAATCTATAGATATTCCTGTTAACGTAATTGGAAATTGTAATTTGATAAAAAAAGCCTCAACAAGGGCTGGAGAAACAACACCCGTTGTTGGTACAATAACAAATCTTGGCAACAAAAAAACTTTGTTCAAATATGGCGTTGGCGAAAACTTAGTACCAAGTTATTATTGTGGACCAAACCTTAATTTCATGACAATTTCTACAGTATATAAAGTGTCTGTAAGATATGATATAAATGACAATTACGACGTTAAAGGGTTTACTGGCGAAAAATCTGGCTGGAATGGCACATATATTAATAACCCACAAACTAGATGGCAAGGAAAGAAGGGAGATACAAGCTATACAGAACTTTATACCTATGTATATGATATCAAATCAACACTTCAAGGTGCTTCTGCTGGAAAGCACTATTGGGTTCCTGTAAACATAAATGATGTAAGAATATATTCAAGAATTTTGCAATAAGTAAGACTGGTATAGATAATCATGGTAAGTTAGTCAGTTTATATAGTATGTTAAGCGTTCTGCAGATAGTATAGTACGCAGAATTCCACAATAGCATTTCTGTATTGCTATCATATCTTATTAAGACTGATACTCAAATAATAATCCCGCCGATTTTAGTTTAATTCTAAAATTAGCGGGGTTCTGTGTTAATTAAAAGCCATATTCTCTGTCGGAATAAGTTAAACAAACTTCCTACCCAAGCACGGATTAGAACCAGTCACAGTATCGGCCAATAATAGCGATCGTTATAACAGCTGTACAGATAATGCCTATGTAGAAGAAAAACATAAAAGCCCATTGTGCATAATGTCCAAAGAAGATACCATCGGCTTCCTCATATCGTTCAATAGCACTCTTGCGCTTACGGAGGAATATATCATTGACTTCACGGATGTGCCCCTTCATCTGTGCAGTTATCCATTGGCGTTCTTTGGCAAACAGTTCTTGGATTTTCTGCCAGTCAGCATCATTGACATTTACAGACACCTTTAATTTTGTGGGAGCATTTTCCAAGACCTTATCTATATGCTGATTGATAGTATCTACCTTTTGGCTGATAGTAGTCACAGCACCACCTAATTTGGCTTCCGCACGTTGGTACTGCTGAATGGCAGATTCCAGTTCAAGTGTGGCATTGATGAAGGTGTTTGTAGCCTTGTCAATGTCCTCACTCAACTGCTTCAACTCAGGAACGCGGTTTACAAGTCCGTCTTCGGCTTGCTGTTCTTCAACCTCGTTTTCGACATCATTCATCATGTTGTCGAAGTCGGATCTTTCTTCTGTGTCTATGTTTATCTTGCTTTTTCTGATTGCCATATTGTCATTGATTTATCGGTGGAAACTTCTGCTGCGTGGTTTAGGCTTGCACATGGAATGAGCCATCTGTGCGCAACGGTGGGCAAACTTCCAGTCATCTTCATCATCCTTCTTGCCCCAACCAGAAGAGGGAGCAGAACCGCCACCGCCACACGAGTCAGACATGGAAGTGGCAGCATCAATATACCCTGCAAACAACAGTATCGCTACATGAGCGACATTCTTTGTTGTCGCTATATCATTATCCTCTGGAATCTGAACCTCATTAGTAAAGACATCTTTGACAGCGTTCGGAATCCACACCTTTTTGACTTCATCGCCAATGTTGATTGTGAATGCCGTTTGCATAATTTGAGGTTGCGCCTTTGGTTGTGATGCTGTTGGAGTCTGAATGACAGGACGAACTGGGCGAGGCGCAGGAGCAACGGATGGAGAAACAGGCTTTGTCTTGACTTGTGTAGGTTGTGGGTGCAGTTTCTTCCATGTGTCTTCTATCTTTGATGCCATAAACTTTCTGCCAATCTCAGAAGCCTTGAACACGGAAGCGTTCTTGCCGACAGTGTAGCCGACAAGTTTCCGCTGCTTGTCGTAACGGGGTTTAACCTCATAGCCTTTCATACGCAACAGATTGAAATATCTGTCAATGTTGAACTGTTGCATATCTTTGAGAGTATGTTCGCAATCCTCCGCAAGCTCCACTTTCCGCATATTCCGAATTTCCTGCGGTTGTTTCCACCCATGCCGCATATTGATGATTTCCGCAGCCTTCATTGCCCGAAGATGAATATCATGCACATCGTTGGTGTTACCCTCCATATCCACACGACAACAATCAATGTGAAGGTGCAGCGTTCCAGACTTGGAGTCAGAGTGCAATCCGCCCACATTCATAGTATTGGTGAAGTTGGTATTTATCTCATTGGAGAAACCGTTGGGCGTAAGTCCAACAGAATCCAAAACTTCCAATGCTTCGTCTTGGAGGTTTGACCAATCTTCCATCGTGAAGTTTGCAGACTCTTCCTTTGATGGGGAAAGTACAAAAGTGGTCATGAACCTTTCCAGCTTTCTGCCCACCGTCCTTTCCGCCTGATGATACTGGCAATGATGCTTCATCATGTACCAGATGGCGGTAGGGTCAAGACCATCGGGCATATTGTTCACCTTGACCGTCTTTGCATTCTCCTTTTCCAATGCGTACCTTACGGAATTGCCTCCGTATGATACGACCTTTGCGAGCATAATCATAATTGTTCCTTTGATTTGGTCTGTACGTTTGTTGCGATATTCTCCTCAATACTATACCAATGTTGGATAAGTCCTGCAACGGCATCAATCCACCAACGCATGAACTTCTCATTCTTGAAGAACCGAGCCTTTTCCTCAGCCGTTTTCTTGGATAGCACGTTGCTGATTTTTATCAAATCCGTCCTTGCGATGGCGAGAGAGTTGAGAGCGTCCACCTCTTCCTTGGTGAGTCTCATGCGTGGACGGTGCTTCAAACCAGTCTCAACGACATAGCGGCTCAGACTAATTCCGCACTCCATGGCAAGCGTCTGGAGCTGCTTTAACTCCTCTTTCGTACATCGGTAGGTATGGACTTCCGTAGGCGGTTTCCTTATGATGTTCTTCTTTCTCATTTGTCTTTGTCTCTGATTAAAATGGGATGATTACAAGCACCTTGCAAAGGTGGTCACGACTGCGAGCCTGCGAGTAGTCCGAGAAACTTTTAGGAATACAGAAAGACGGACACGGCTTCTGTATTACAAAAGGATTTCTCGAAAAGTACCTATAAAATGACGGCACTTTTAACAGCGTCCGTCCCCAAGGCTGCTTAAACGTATAACAGTCTGGCGGTAGCCTATGACTGTAAATCGTCCTTTGGGATGATTTATCGGTATGGTGGCTCATTAGCCTCTGTATGCCTATTGATTGCCGTTATGGTAGCTGTTAACCTTGTAACCATTGGCATTAGAACCGTTAGACTGTTGTGTTTTCCCTCCTGCCAGATGCTGTGGATATGTGTTGTGTTCTCCCTCATTCTGTTTGGCATCTGCTTCTTGCAGGGAAGAAGGATTGCCAACAGACTGTCTGGAGTAATTCTGTTGTGGGGAAATTCCACCTGTAACAGCATCGGAAAGATTGCCATTCGTTCCGACCTTGCCCACGCTTCTGTTGTCATTAGATGAAGTCGAATTTAGGGAAGAAGAAATATCTGCCGTAGAAGAATTGCCCTTGTTGTCAGTATCGGATATTCCATTGGCAGAATGTCCATCTTCCTTGTCCGACTTTGTATCATCCTCCGTTGTCGTAACAATTACTCTTGCTTGTGGAACTTCCGTGTGGATGATTGCAGAGCCATCAGTATTGCGCTTCAATGAAAAGCCGTTCTTGACAAATCTTCCGTCCACATACCAACCAGAGAGGGAATGCAGGGTAATGATGCGGTTGTCTCCAACTTTTTGTGAAGAGGAAATGCCCACAGCCTCCATAGCCTGTAAAAGTTTGGGTACGGTCTTGCGGTCTTTATCCCAGAGTTTGGCAAGTTGGGTGTTGTCAACCATACATTGCCCACACAAGATTTCCACTTGTTGGGTCTTGCTGATAGGTACAAGTGTTGTTTCACGTTCGGCAAGAGAGGCAAGAGACATGAAGCATTCCATGCGGTCAATCTTGTACTTTTTGCAGCGAAGATACTCCATCTGTGCATCGGACAGCGTGAAGCAGTAATGTATCTTTTGTTTATCCATGTTCTGTGAATTTTGAATATTATAACCATAACTGGCAAGACTGTTTTTCTTAGTAAAGAGAAAATCATCTATGCCATCCTCTCCTTTGGGAAATGTCCTCTGCGATAACATAGAGCTCGCCTTGCAACCTGTCATTAGAATGACTGCTTAATCGTGAAATGCATTCAATGCAAACAGACTGGGCTAGAAGTTTTCTTCTGCCGATAGTTGCTTCATCATTGATGCCCTTGTTGGCTCCGCATTGCTCGGCAAGTCCATTGAAAGCATCACGCATCCGAAAGTATCCGTTGCCAGTATTGATGTAGCTCACGACAAGGTCAGCGACATTTGCCAACTTGCTTCTATACTCCTCATGGGAAATATTATCCTTCATCATCGCCGTGTCTATTTACAAAGTTCACTCATGTGCTTGGTCGCTGCAGCCTTTGTCTCTGCCTCGGACATACTGCGGTTCTGGCGCATCCAGTTCAAAAGCTCGGACTTCTCAAAGTAGATAATCTTGCCGTTGGGACGGAAGAACGGAAGTTCATGCTTGTGTGTCATCTTGTAGAGACTGCTCTTTGATATACCCATGAATAAGGCAGCTTCCTCCAGTGTCAATACTTGCTTGGCATCACGGAGAAGGTTCTCCATTATCCCAATGCGGTGCTCATGTGACTCTACCTTCAAAAGAAGAGTCTCGGTGTCGATAGTTTTGTTCATTATCCTGTAATTTAATTGTTTGTGATTTGTTGTACTGCTTGTTTTTGAATATGTAGTCCCCCAAGGCAGAGAGAAATCCCTGCCCGAAAAATGGGGACTACAAAAGTGAATTTAACTGATTGTTATCCTGAAAAGTTCCGTTTACTTGTTATCCTGTAAAAAAGTTATTCTGCGTGGATGGGTGTTGGTGGCTGCTGTCCGCTTTGTTCTTGGTATCTGCTTGTTCTCTTCACGCTGTTTGCGACCTCGAAAGGCTTTCTTCGTGTTGTCAACAGCCTTGACCTTTTCATTCGTCAGCACATCTGCATAGATGGTGGTGGATTTGAGCGACTTGTGTCCCATTAGCTTCTTGGTAGTCTCAATGTTGCCGGTAACCGCCTGCACCAAAATTCCGAATGTATGTCTGGAGCAGTGAAAAGAGATATTCTTCTCAATGCCCACCTTTTTGGCTATCCTTTTAAGGGCTGCATCCACATTAGCCTTGGCAGGAAGGTGGAACACAAAATCATCATCGCCTTTGGGTGGCATCCATGACAAGGCGGTATTGCCGATTGGTACGGCATTGAGAGCCTTTGTTTTCTTCTGGACGATTACAAGAGTGTTCGTTTCCTCGTTTCTCTTGATGTCGCTCCACCTTAAAGCCTTGATGTCGCTGATACGAAGTCCTGTTAGACAGGCAAAACCGAAAGCCTTTTGTGTCTCTGCTACCCCTGGACTTCTCTCATCTGAAGCCATGAACCTTTTCAGTTCATCGGGAGTGAGATACTGCTTATGTGATGACTTTGGCTTGGGGAAGATGTCTGACTTCTCCAACTGGTAGAAAGGGTTAGCCTTCAACTTACCGAACTTGACAGCCTTGTTGAACACCGTCACTATGCGCTGTTGAACATTATGCAGGGAGCCTTCACACAAAGGCTTGGCTTCAACTCGTACATACTTCTGTGGTACATAGTCGTTCTTCAACCAAAGGAAGAAAGCCTTGAACCATGCCTTATCGAACTTCCTCAGAGTGATGTGAGGTCTGCGCTTGTTGGCAAGGAACTCGCTCATTAGGTATTTCAGATACTTTGATTGGTCAACAATAGCCTTGGAATAATCTGTATTGTCGCTCATCCAGTCGATGTAGGTCTGGATCCAGTCCAAGACTTCGGGAGACTCGTCATTGGGGATTTCCTTCACAATCATCAAGTGACCTACCTCTGGGATGGTCTCTGGATGAAGAATACGCTCTGCCCTTATCTGGTGAGCACGTTGCAATGTTTCTTCGTTCCTTGCTTTGGTCTCTGCATCAACCTCTGGCAACAAATAGAGGGAAAGGCTCTAACATCTTTGTAACCAAACGTAGCCAACTATATTCATTTATAAGTAGT
>OODF01000052.1_pt1 | contig 107261 bp, 138 predicted proteins | sample 1671431 | NCBI WGS metagenome assembly OODF01 (sample SAMN06348156, study PRJEB24527) | human gut metagenome | biome: human gut; feature: ankylosing spondylitis patient; material: feces | host: Homo sapiens | place: China | collected 2015-10 | reverse complement strand
GAACCGTTCCACCACTGCAATCTCCCTAATCAAAGACCAGTCCATAACGATAGAGGCTCTAAAGGTAGGGGTGTGGGTTGATAGTGGAAGTGTGTATTCTGGATTTAAAAATAACGAAAGTTTTTATACTGGTATAAATAGAGAAACTGGAGGGTCTGATTATATAGCTCATATCGGCAGTAGTCAAGCATTTATGATGAATATACCGTCTGATGTAAATACTTCAAATTATACGGTAAAAAAATTCTTATATTCATTTTCAAGACCTGGAATTGCTGCTCCATTTATAAATACTTCTGTAATAACAACTTCTTCCGGTGGTTCTTTTCAATATAATATCGGAACTGACTTTAGTTCAAGTGAAGTCTTAATGGCAGATTTTCTTTATATGTCTCTTTGGGGCGATGCTGGTTATAATTATACTTTTGTAATGTATAGTGTAACAAGATATTCATTAGCGGCTTATTATTGTCAAATAAGAATTTTAAAACAGACTGGTCAAATACAACAATCTGTATATTTTTTGCAAGAAGTTAATTATGATGATTTGCCATACATAAAAGATATTTTAAATAATTTTTGTTACAAGAATTATTACGTTCCTTTATTGAATTATGGAGAAAACCAGGATGATAATTATATTTATATAGTAACGGGAATGGATTGTTTCAAATCTACTGATTATGTAATAAGTTATTCTATAGATTATCAGAATACACCTGGAGGTAATTGGAGCAGAAACCGTCTTCAAATTAGTGGTAATTCGAGAGTAAGTTCTGGTGCTGTAAAGAGATTCTTGTTTACACAAAGTAGTCATGAACTTTCTGTATTGGTATATGGCAAAAGAAATGATGTGAATGATAAGTGCCATGCTGCCGTGCTGTCATTTAAAGGTTCTGTTTGGAATAATATAAGAGGTTCATCTGATGTTTGGTCTATACACGACAATTTCCCGGCTGCATTTACTGACAAGATGGGTAATAATATGTGGGTTTCAAGTAATTTGAAATGGATGTTTGCTGTCTTGTATGGAACAACAGACAAACCGTATGGGAAAGGACTTGTTACAGTAAAAAGTGCAACTCCTATTATCGGGAAAACTGGTTGGTCTTCAACTATTTATTATATAGATGATGATTCGACATTAGAAATAAGAAATGCAGTTGCCAATAAATATGTCCTTGATATAATATTTAATAAAACTGATTATAAGATAATTGTACTATGTAACAGTCTTATAGGTTCTTTTTTAGACAAAGGTGCTTATTATACTTTTATCAGTCCAAATTATTTATATTGCTTTGTTTATAACGGAAAGAAATGGATGGAATTTTCAAAAGAAAGTATAGGAATGAATACATTATGGAATAGATATGATAATTATAAGACAATACCTGGCGGTGGAACGTCTGTCGATTACAAACCTTATTTTAATATTATGGGTGTTACGGGTACATATGATAGTAACAGAAATATTTCTTTTGTCTATCCAGCAAAATATTCAACTTATGAACCAACAGCTTATGAATTTGATTTGACATTTGGTGATTGATTTAATAAAGAGTAACTATATACCTAAACATTCTTGATGTAAATGGTATATAGTTACTCTTTAATTATCCATATCGTTTTAATCAATTATCCCATATTAAATTATATCTATATCCAGTTATAGGTTTGTTTCCTGCCGGGTACATATAACTAATAGAATTATTAACAAAATTAATATTAGGAAGATAAACACTACCTTGTTTTCCGGCATTTAAATAAGTTGACGGGAAATCAGTATTAGTTGACACCGTTTTTGTTACGTTAACCCATTCTGTACTCAACGCAAAGAAATATATTACGTCGGGTTGAGTTCCTTCTATATACTTTAAATCTGAACCTAAATCAAAATCTCCAAAATGACCACGAGTGGAATTACCGAAAATCATCATTCTGTTAGATTTAGAATTAAATTTGATATCTAATATATAAATATTCTTACAATCTTCTGCAATTGCACTACCCTCTTTATCCATTGCATAAGAGGTTCCAGACCATCCCGTCATATTAAAAAGAGCTGATGAACCTTTTATAGCATGCAACCCTTTGGTATAACCTCCTATTGCAGTCGAATTGTTTTTGATATAGAACAACCATTTTAAATCCGGTGAAACCCAGCAATCTCCTCCAATTACAGATTTAACGGCAGATGGGATATTGTAATAGCATTCCCAATTTGAAGCAAACCCTGCATTTGGATAATTATTTAATATATTTTTAGCTTTAAAAAATAAATAATCAAAATTATTGAAATATTGGTGATTATATGTTTCCGGCATTGCTTTTACTAAAAATAAATAATCAGTATGCACTTCATCTACAGCTTCACTTGTAATTTTATTCCAACACAATAAATAGTGAATATTAGAAAAAGGAAAACTTTCTATAGAAGTAAAATCAATTTCACTTTGTATGGCAGAATCGGTATTTGTACTCATTAATATAGTATTAAAAAAATAGTTTTTTGCAGCACTTATATATAAAGATATCATTACACCATTTGAAGCGACAACTGTTGCTACATTACAAGTAAATTTTTTCAAAGAGTAACTGTTATATATTCTTGTTGTAGTTTTTTGAAAAAAAGCTATCTCATATTTAATAGAATTTTTTCTTTTAAAATTAATATTTCCGGATTGACTTCTATCATTAAAAATAAAATGACTTGTCATTATTCCACCATGTGAAGGCATAATAGATGAAAGAGTATAATATTGCAATCTATTATCATAAGTATATGACATATTACAGACAATAGTCGTAGGGTTATCAAATGGCTGTGTAGAAGCAGAATCCCAATATCCAGGTTTCTTATCTACATACAAGGGATTTAACATTTGTCCGCTATAATAATTTCTTTGTCTAAAAGTCAAAGCTAATTGTGTCCATTCTCCAACAGAAGATAATATACTTGATTTAAACGTCCAACCGAATGAATTACTTGGATATAGTAATTTACTTTCATCTGATTCATTGTTTGTTACACCAGTATAAGCATATTCATTATCATATAATGTATTTGTATATTGACCCACATAATCTTTTTCAACCCACACCCCTACCTTTAGAGCCTCTATCGTTATGGACTGGTCTTTGATTAGGGAGATTGCAGTGGTGGAACGGTTCTACAGTATTTTTCGTCGTGTTTGTTTTCGTAATATCCAAAATTAATCGTATTTTTACCGTGCAATTAATTGTTTCTTAATATGGAAAAAAGAATAAAGAAAGAAAACCCGTGTGGGGAATTATTTTTACCCCAGTCCACACCTATATATGATAATTTGCCTTTCAGTCGTTTTTTTGAAGAAAACGATAAGGAAGTGATACGGTGGGCAGAAAACGTGCTTGAAAAACTGGAAGGAAGGGGAATTTTGCCCACATTCCTAAAAAAGAAAGAGAACGAGGATTTCCGTGCATTCTGGGGAACCATAACCCATATATTCGCTTTGATAGTTCTGTATGCAAGACAATATAAAAAGATAGACACGAATCAGATTTTGTTCGAGATGTTTATTCAGAACAGAGGTCTTGTTACTAACATGGTGGACAGCCAGGAACAGATGAAATACCTATTCTATAATTACCTGGAAGAATATTCAAAGCGTGGAAGACTTGACATCATAAGCAAGGAAGGCGAGATATTGGGAGAATTGTTGCGACTGATAAGATACAATTCGTTGGACGAGTTTATATTTGCCTTGTTGAGACCAGAAGCTACGGGGTGGGCGATGGGACATAGTTCGCCTACATGTGACCGGACGAATACGGTAATGAATGTATCAAAAGCGTATGAATATACAAAAGGAGTAGAGGATTTGAATAATTATCCTCTATTGATACCGGAAAGTATAAGTATAACGCAGGACGAAAACGGGAATGATGGAGAGATATTCAACGCTATGACATTTTTTGGCAACCAAGCCGTGGGTATAGACGGAAGGGTGGATTTGGACAAGCTTATAATTATAGACCCGAACCTATCCTATGAAATATCATTGCAAGTAAAGGTGTCGGCTACAGACAATGAAAACCTAAAGTTTGGAGTAGCAGGCTATGAAACGGTAGATGGCGAGCCATTGCCTATGGGGATATTGGAAAACGGACAGATAACCGGAAGCTCTCTATGGTTCCACGAAAACGAATATTTAGACATAAAGAACGACGGCATATATTACTATATAAAAGGAATATTGTTGTCAACGAACGAGAAGTTTTTGAACGCACCTACGCTTAATTTCCCGTTCGGACGTGCTTTGTCGATAATGCCGGGAATGAAGTATATCGCACCTATATTTATCCAGGAAAGAACGGTCGGAAACTACCCGTATGTATATATATACGATTTTCATGTGAAACCCTTATATCTGCCGTTTTCACAAGGATATTTGGGTGAACGTGACATTATAGCCGCCTACTATAAAAACAATGCATATCAGAGACAATTCACTGTAGAGACATTCCTAAAAAATTACCTTGTTGGATATAAGAACATATTCGGCAGTGAATTGATACGTCCTTATGTAGGAGAGGAAGAATATCAGATATTGTTCAAGGTATTTTCAAACCGGAATAAGTATATACCCAATGCGAAGATAACGGTAAACGGGGAAGAACTGATAACGGACGTTAACGGTGAGGCGAAGATAACGCTGCCGCGCGGACAATGGTATTACGAGGTGGAAGCAGAAAACTTTGAAAGCGTGGAAAACACCTTATTGGTGGACAAGGACGCTGTAGAATATGTACAATTAATGGGAGCCGCCTATGAACGGGTGGTTACGTTCTTTGTGCGCAACAAGGAGACAAAAGACTGGATGCAGAACGTGAAAGTGTCCTTTGCAGGAAAGGTGCAATATACCGGAAGCAACGGTATAGCGACATTCGAGGTATTTCCTGGTATATATGAATATGTGGCAGAATACGAGGACTATTATACAGTAAGAAGAAATGCTGAAATAGTGGATTCTACCAATATCGAAATCGAGATGGAAAAGATACCTTACTATAATGTAACTTTCCGTATAAGGAACGGTGTGGAACCAGTATCGGGTGCATCCGTATTGGTGACGGGTGAGGGAATTCCTAACCAGACCGGAAGCTCTAATGCGCAGGGACTTGCAACCGGGTTTATATATCCGGCAGGAACGTATCATTACAAGGTGGTAAAAGAAGAATATGTGACGGTGGAAAACGATTTCACGATATACGACAATGCCGTTATTGACGTGCAGTTCCATCCTATACCGAAATATAAGATAAATTTTATTGTGAGAAGCAACGGCTTGCCAGTGTCAAAGGCAGACGTGACGTTCAATGGAACGACGCTGCAAACGGCAAGTAACGGAGTTGTGACGTTCATAGACATAGCAGGGGAATATAACTGGAAGGTGACAAAGACCGAATTCTATGCAAAGGACGGTACCGTAGAAGTTATCGACCAGGATGTGACGATAGAAGTTGACTTGGTGCAGATGGGTTACTTGATTGACTTCTATGTGACGGACGAGGACAACACTCCATTAGATGATGCTTTGGTAACGATAGGAACGGAAGCGATAAGCACGAGTGGAGGACAGGCGCAGTTTGTCCGGATATCGGGCGGCTATAACTGGACTGTACAAAAAGAAGGATATTATACCAAGCAGGGTGTAGTGACGGTGAACGGAGAGAACAAGCGCGTGGATGTGCAATTGAAGCTTGTCACCTATGACATCATCTTTACAGTGAGAATGAACAACCAGCCAGTAAGGAACCAGCCCGTTGTGCTTGGAGTTGGGGAAGGAGAGCAGACAGTCAATACGGATGCAAGCGGAAACGCGGTATTCAACCGTGTACCGGGCAGTTACCCGTGGAGCGTAAATAAAGAGGGGTACGAACCGAGAACCGGAACGGCAGTATTGATAAACCAGCCTTTAGCCATAACGGTAGACCTTGTTAAGCAGACCGGAAAACTGACGGTAAAAGTTCTTGACGTAGAGACAGAACAGCCTATACAGAATGCAGTGGTGACGATAAACGGGGAGACGAGATATTCCAACAATAACGGTATTGCGGCAAGCTGGACATTGGAACTTGGTGTATGGGAATGGAGTGCCTCACAGCAGGACTATAACCCGGCAAAGGGTAATGTCAACATAAAGGCAGGAGAAAACGAGTACACCATAAAAATGAGCGAGAAGTCCGCGGTTCCGTTCAACGTGACATTCAACGCTTCGATAGGGGCTGTCCAGGCTTCGGGAGCCAAAATAAACATTGTGGGACAGACCGAAGAACTCGTAACAAATGAGCTTGGTTTGGTATCTACACAATTGTTTTCGGGCACATACGACTATGTGGCAACTTATCCCTATTGTTATGATGTGGTGAACTCGTTTACTGTGTACAATTCGGACACCCGTGTTCCTATCAACTTTACCGTAAAGAGGGTGAATGTGAGAATACAGGTTGTTAATGGTAGCAATATAGGTATAAGCGGTGCACAGGTGACGTTTAACGGAATGACACAGTATTCCGATGGGCAGGGATATACGACCTTCAATGTGGAGGCAGGAAGTTCCGGTACGGCTACGGCAAGCAAGTTGCCTCAATACAACGAGAACAGTACCTATGTGACTGTAGGAGAATACGATACAAGTGCGACGATAGTTCTTGGCGTAAATACCTATAAAGTTATTTTCGATGTGGTGGACGAGAAAGGGATATCCATAAGAGGGGTACGTATTGTATGCGGAGGTACGGCAAAGAACACGGATGGAGCCGGGCGTGCGGTATTCGGAACATACGTGCCGCCTCAGACATTAAGCTGGCAAGCGTCAAAAGCCGGATATCAGAGCCAGAACGGTTCTGTAAGCATAAACAATAGCGACGAATATGTTAACGTCGTAATGACGCGCAACAAATGCCAGGTTACATATAACGTGCGTACAAAGAGCGGTTCTCCTATTTCGGGCGTGACAGTGGAAGACAACATAAGTTCGGGCGTGACAAGTTCGAGTGGTACCGTATCATGGATGGTTCCGTGTAACGATACTTATGCGTGGGTGGCAACAAGTCAGAATTACTTTACGGAGAGCGGAAGTTATACGGTAGGACCGGAAGAGTTCAGCAAGACGATTGATATAATAATGGAAGACGGTGCGGTACTGGAAGTAAGGGTGTCAAATGGCACGAACATAGTGTTGCCCGTACTTAATACCTCCTCTACCGGGCTGAATAATCTTCGTGTTAAATGGGGAGATGGTGAGCAGACAGTAGGAACAAGTTCGCATACCTACAGTTCCGGAGGAACAAAGATAATATTGTTCGACTTTAACGGGATGTCAGCCAATTTATCATGGAGTGCAGACGGATTTTCAAGTTTTCAAAATTGTTTGACAAGAGTAATCAAGTGGTTTACCGAAAATGTGAGAACGTCGTGGGGAAAGGGAGCCTTCCAGGATTGTAGCAGCCTTGAATCGGTTGTAAGCTGGACTACAAGTCTTATGAGTGGTTCGGCAGATTCGTTCTTTGATGGGTGCAGTAGTTTAAGAAGTGTTCCGTCTGGATTATTTGAATTTGTGACAAGTGGTACATTCGTAAAAACATTTAAGGATAGCGGATTGAATGGTTCTGTGAACTTGTCAAGTGTGCTTGCAGGGAATTCGATAAGTGATTACTCTTACTGTTTTTGGAGATGTAAGAATATTTCTTCTGTATCTGGACAGTTAAGAACATCGGGTAATGGGACGAGATTAAGCTATATGTTTGCTGGATGTACCGGAATGTCAAGCATAAGTAACGATATAGGCGCAACAAACGTAGTAGACTGTCAACACATGTTTGAGAATTGCAGCAACTTACAATCTCCATGCCGAATAACGTTCAAGTATTTTGCAGGAGCTTCGGCAGTGGCAACCAGATTTTGTATGAATTCTGGTATATCATCTTTACCGTCCAATATGTTTTCTGGTTCGGTAGATAGCTTGCAGATGAATCAAACGTTCTATGAATGTAATAATCTTTCAAGCATAAGTGCAGGAGCTTTCAATTTTACTGCAAGAGAGGTTTCTTGTGTCAGTATGTTTGAAGGATGTAGTAGTTTATTGAATGTGAGTGGTGTAATAATCCCTAATATAGTTAGTGCAACATCAATGTTTAAAAATAGTGGACTGACAACGATAACATCTTCCTTATTCTCTGAATCAACAGAATGTTACTCTTATGAGGAATGTTTCAGTGGATGTCGGAATTTGAGAACGGCAGGGTCGGTAGGCAACCCTATTACACCGTCCGGTCATTCGGTGACAGTGAATATTTCAAGTATGTTTGAGAATTGTTCCAATTTGCTGACGGCTGAATATGCTTTTGGAGATGTAACCGAGAATAAACCTGGACCTATGGGAACTGATAATAGTTATATAGAATCGGGGGTACTGAAATATATAGACAGTTGCACAAATACATTTAGCGGTTGCTCAAATATGACATCTCAACCGAGATGGGATTGTATAGTAGCCGGAGTAAAATTGCCGTCAGCTTATATGCCTCTGTTTTATTATTTTAAGAGAATATTCCAACCATATCAATTCGGTTTCCCGGATGTTGACAGTATATCCAAAAGCGGATGTTTCAGAGGATGTACAAAGATGAATGGTTACGACCAATATATTAGTGCTTATCCAGATTGGTTCTAATTTTGTAAATAAAAATTTATAAATATATGGCGCAGATAAATGTTAACAGAAACACTTTTTTAGAAAAGGAAGAAGTGATGAATATGCAGTCTTTCCTACAGAATTCCCTGCTTGGAAAGATTCTAATTGCCGGAAGTTACACATTCGGTATAGTGACAAATAACCCTACAAAATTCAAGTCCGATTTTGAAACCGTGGACACCTTTATAGACAACAAGGCGTTTGAAGTACAGCAGGGGACACAAGGAGGAACGGTAAGGATATTGCCGGGTATGGCGGTAAACTCATTGGGGCAGGTAATAAACATTGTCAACATATATGATAACTTTGCAATCCCGGCAGACAGCGTGTATTACTGGCTAAAAATCGGGTATTCGACAAAGAATTACGAAAACGGATATGTGAGCATTAACCAGAAGGGTGTAGTGACCGGAACCGTGGATTTTTCCGGTAAGGTGAGGGGACAAGCAGGGAAAACCCCGGTAGCGATAAAGTTTTTGAAGGACGACGGTTCACAGCCTTTAAATAATGGCGTATATGAGATAGTCAATATAATAGACAACAAGAATATCGTATTAACGTCCGAATCCGATTTTGTTGCGGAAACAAATTTGCAGGTTGTGATACTGGGAACAGTGCCGCTTGGAAAGGTGTTTACGGATGCACAAATGGAAGGGCTTTATACCTATGATTGGTTTACGTTGGGATTGGTGCAGGAAGTGACTTTGGAACAACCCCCTACCAAGTCGGTAAACGAGTTTTACATAGCAAGAGTAAGAAACAACGGTGGTACAGTCACGATTGACAATACGGCAAAAACGGAATATTGGTCTTTAGCAGGCATGCCGAAACCGAAAGAATAAGAAAGGAGGGTAAAATGAGACTATTATATACAGTAAGTTCTGGATATATGGCAGAACAGCAGAATGTTTCTTATTCGTTGGGTGGCTTTGCATCTTCCACGACAATACCTAACGACATGTTCGGTAATTTGTTTGATGAATTGAGTGTAAACACGATAAGAAATGCGAGAAACGAATACCGGGCTATAGTGCTGCACAATGACAGCCAGGAGGTGGCAAAAGGGGTGAAGATATGGTTCGAGAATCCGGAAACAAATGTGTGTTCGTTTAAGGTAGGTGCCGTGGGAATGATGGAAGGTGCAGACGGAAGCCGATATATGGGCAGTGCACCTAATATATACAGCAGACCCTATACAGTCCAGTTTTATGAGGCTACAGAGGAAAACCCGGTGTCTATCGGGGATATGCAGCCAGACCAGATGATAGGTATATGGGTGGAAAGGAGTATAGACAAAGAAAAGGCTTTGGAAGAGTATAACAACGTGGCTGAGAGGGATTTGACTACAGAAACGAGATATAAGCCTATTCAGAAGGAAACACAAGAAATGTTAAATATGCAATTTTATTGGGAATAAGCTATTGCGTATGTCATAATATAATGTTATCTTTGTGGTGTGATTGATAAGGGAGCGTTAAAAACTCCCTTTCTTAATCGGGGTAGACATAATAAAATATTATCTTAATAATGAACAACATTGTAGAACTTAACGGATTGATGGGTGTAAAGGGTGGAAAGGGTGGAAAGGTTTATGCCTATTTTTCAACCGAACCGGAAAAGGTGCAAAACGCCCTGGAGCTTGGAATAGCATGTACCGGGGCTGATGATAACGGGGCATATAACATCTACTTTGATGATGAAGAAAACATATGCTGTGAATACATGCAGCGTTGTGTCACAAAGAAGTTCAAGAAGGTAGGCACCATAGAAGAAGCCGTGTTGTGGATGGAAAGTTATTTTTAATATAAAAGAGGTTATGACAGAAAAGATTATTAAAAAGGAGGACGTGGAATACAAGCTGACATGCACTTTGTCTATAGAATGGAACCGTCCGGCAAAGTATAGGTTCAAGTTACAGCAAAGAGAGCGAGGAAAAAGAAAATGGAGGGATTTATTTGGAGAGAGATATTTAGTATATACAGAGAAAGATGTTGTTTTGGAACATATAAGTAAAGATGATGTTCTGGAGCTTGCTTTTGAAGAGTACAAAAAGTATAGTCCATCTAATAACGATATGTTTTGATGAAAACACTAATTTTTGATGTGATGTTGAATGAGCAATACATTCATACGTTCAAGTACAAGTATAATCCTTTGTTTCCTATCGAGGAGGAAGAGTTAAGGAAGTTTGTAGAAGAGAGATTGCCGACATTGAAAGGAAAGAACTTTAAAATATTGTTTTGAGGTATGAATCTGATTGCTATTATAAAGAAATGGTTCTGTCGGCATGAATGGGAGCTGATGTATGAAAGGAAGGTTACGGCATGGGATGAGTTAGGATGCAATAAATATATCGCCAGATATTACGTCTGCAAGAAATGTGGCAGATACAAGAAAACCAAAAGTTATTGATATGAAACCAATAAGAGACATAAAAGATATTGAAAACTTAAAGACAGACGAAAAACTGATTGAGTTCTGTTTGAATGGTAAGGTAAATTATTACAGATTCCTATGTTTCCACCCAAGAAACACGAATTACGTAATTCTACTTAATCATTGCGAAGAACCAGAAAGGTTTTATGTTAAGAGTATTATAGACCGATTCTATACGGACTATACAACACGTGACATAATCACCTATAGGAGAGATTATGCTTTGAAAAAACTCGAAGAGTACGAGCAGGCATTATCCGAATTTGATAAAGGAGTAAAAGAATGAAACAGACAGTAGAAAAGGCGTCAATAGAATATGCCGAATCGGTTATTCGCTCATTTGGAACATGTGGGGTACCGAATGGAATTTCTGACATCAAGGAAATGATTGCTAATGGTTTTAATAGTGGCACCGAATGGCAGAAGGAGAAAGTTATTGAAGCTTTGTCTTCTGTACTGAAGGACTGGGTACATGGCGGTGATACAGATTGTATAATTGCTGAACTTGAAGAAAAATTGAAATAAAATGGATGAAAGGAAAGTTCTTTTGTTTAAGAAGGTGTGTTATGATGTCGGAACACGTTTTTCTTTTGTTATAAACGGTAAGATTATCGAAACGGTTATAAGTGATGTAATGATTGATTATCATAAAAATATCAATTATGAAAAGCAATCTGTAAGGTATCATTTCTGCACTATGGACAAACATTCATTCAATGAGTTTTCTGAAAGAGAGTTAGAAGATATGATACGTAGGGGAATTGTTTTATGTATTGAGTAGTAGAAAGGAGATTGAGAATATGAAAGGAAATATATTTGACAAAATAAGAAAAGCATCTAATAAATACATAGAGTATATGCTTGCTTGTGACGATATAGCCAAAGAAGCACAAAAGCATATAGATTGGGACGACAATGTTTCATGTGAATATTATCCTGCTGATGGAATATGTATAATGATAGAAGAGCATGTTTGTTCTGCCGAAATATTTTTTGATTTGGTAGAAGAATCGGAAAACGGTATGGTTGACAAGAAAACTTTTATGAGAAATTGTATTTGATATGGGAAAACAAACCGACAATATTTGTTGTGAAAAATGCAAGCACTATTTCCGTGTGGTAGATAGAGAGAACCGTTCTCGCGGATATGTATGTGCTTTATGGCTGGACGGGATAGCTGGCAGTGCAGATTGGTTTTATCCGAATGAGAAATGTTTTGAGAAAAATAGAGATGGAAAGATATAGAATCATACGAGGAGAAGGGTACGACGGTTGTATTCCCACAATAATATATTGGGTACAAGTCAGAAAAGACAAACGTCTTTCATATGAATGGGTAAACGTAAAGGGCTTTGATACCTATAAGAGAGCGAAAGAATTGTTGAATATTTTAAATAGTTATTGATATGGAAATAGTTCCGGATTTAACAAAGGGTGGTCTATCTAAAAACCAGGTAGAATATGTTCAAAAGAAACAGCATGAATATAAATTGACGGATAAGAAGAAAAAGATTCCGGGTCATATTCTATTTTCATTTAATCTGAAAACGAAAGAGATAAAGAGAGTTTCTATTACCAACGAAGTTTCAATTGTATTAAACGGGAAACCTATAATGAAAAATAAAGTAGTTATTGAACCGGATTGCTATTATGAACAAGCTTTGAATGAAAAGAATTTTAGAAAAAGATTAAAGAGGATTGGGCTAATATGAAAACAATTAAGATTTCAAATTTACAAGAAGGAGATGTGTTTATGTACAAAGGCGTAATGTATGAGATTGTACATAAGGATAAATGGGAAACCTATTGTAAATGTGTCAATGATAAAAGCCATTTAGGATGGTTTTCAAGCAAATATCTTTATTGTAAATTTAGTAATTATATAAAAGTGGAGGTTTAAGCATTATGAGTAAATATAGATATAGAGAAGTGAAGAATTATATCCACAACGAACTAAAGTTGACTAAAGAGGATATAAAGGAAATTATGGTTCCAATTGTGAAAGAGGAGGTTAAACGTATCTTTCAAAACACATATGGAAACGACGTTGATATAGAGAGGTGGGTTCGTTGTATGGTTTCCAACGAGATACAAAGACATGGTGATTACTCTATGATAAGGAATTTGTGCAGGGAGATAATTAAGGAAGAAATTGCCGATAGGTTGTCAATTGATATAAGTCTTAAAAAGAAAGAGGGGTAAAATATGCAGGACGAAATTTCTTGGAATGAAAATACTTGTTATAATATTTATAATCCGTATGGTGATACTTCTCCTTTAGAACCATGTGATGCACCTAAAATGAGAAAATATCGTCCAAAAGATGATAGATGTACAAACAAGCAGATTGCGAAACGCAGGAAGAGAAACAAGAACCGTAAAACACATAGGAAATGAGTAGGTTTGAGAAAGAAATTCTTCCTTTTATAGAAGAGGAAATTATGCGAAAACTCCGTACATACAATGTGTACAGTACAAAGGAGTATGAAGACATACGAAAGGCAGTGAGGTATTCAATCAGATTTTGCAAGAAACATAAAATTGTTCGATATGAAGATAAAGATTAAATAAATAAAGGAACGAGAAATGAAAAAGTACAAGGTTTTATTTTGTGATATGGACGGGACGTTAATAGAAACTGTAAGCGGTGAGACGTTTCCAATGGGTATATGGGACATGAAATTTAAGTTTGATGTCCTGGACGCAATAAAGAATTTGAATCCCAAAGTAATCTTTATTGTGACAAATCAAGGAGGGATAGAAAAAGGTTTGTTGTCAGAATTATTTATTTATGTAAAATGCAAGTACGTGAATAATAGTATAATAGATTATTGCGACATTGATACGCGTTTTATGTATTGTGGAAGCAATAACAAAACTCACCCTATGAGAAAGCCGAATACAGGAATGCTTGAAAAACTTTTTGACAACTATAAATCATGGAATTGGAATGCTGGTTTAAGTGAAAAAGATTGTTTGATGATTGGTGATGCAAGCGGTCTTGAAGGGCAATTTTCGGACAGTGACAAGAAAACAGCCGAGAATTTCGGTATAGACTATATGGATGTCAGCGAGTTCGTAAATGTTTACGGGAAAGAGGTTTGATTATGGGATTCAATAGAGGAACAAAGTTAGGTGCAGAAAACAGAAAAGGGCATAGATGGATAAACAACCCTAATACTGCGCATAAAAAGTGTACGAAGTGCGGCTGCATGGTTGACAAAATTTCTTCAAAAGGAGAAAATGTTTATGTATATACAGACAATAAAGGTAACAAATCGGCTGAATGCCCTAATTGTATTTGATTATGGAAGTTAGTTATAAAATATTCGATTCAATAGAATATAGTATTCGTTGTGAAGAGCATGATATACATTATCCAAACGGGCCTTATCCTACTGTAGAAGAGTTTACCTATAAAGGCACTGGAAAGGTGGTAGGGTATATAGATGGAGGCTTTTTTAGGAAAGATAAGTTTTTGATAGTGGATAAGGAAACTAAAAAGTTTATGAAAGTGAAAGTAAGTGATTGTGAAATATTAGAATATTGATTATGGAAGTAAAGAACGGAATAATAATTGATGGGGTGCTGCATGAGCTTGTAAGACAAGAAAGTAATGACTGCAAAGGATGCTCTTTATACTATACTTGTCATACATATCGGTTTACTTATGATAAATTATGCGATATAAATTATGCGAAAGGGATTATTTATAAATTCATCAATCGTGGCAAAGTAACGGATATTAAGATAGATAAGGAGGAATAACAATGGAAAGCGATAAACTTATATTAGATGCTTGTTGTGGCAGTAGAATGTTTTGGTTTGACAAGCATAACCCTTTGGTTTTATTTGTAGACAAGCGTTCAGAAACACTTACAGCTAAGGACAAAGATAGAATCAGAACTATAGATGTAAAACCGGATGTAATAGCCGATTTTACTAATTTGCCGTTTGAGGATAATTCTTTTTATATGGTGGTGTTTGACCCACCGCATCTAAAAACACTTGGTGAAACCTCATGGATGGCTAAGAAATACGGTAAACTGCCAAAAGATTGGAAATCACTTATACACGACGGATTTGCCGAGTGTATGCGCGTCTTGAAACCTAATGGAACGCTCATTTTCAAATGGAACGAAAGTGAGATAAAAGCTTCAGAAGTTTTGTCCGTTATCCCTTTTAAGCCTCTATTTGGACATACCACTGGAAGGCAGAGCAAAACAATATGGATGTGTTTTATGAAGAGAGAAGACGATGAATAATACAGAAGAAAAGCATTGCAGTATATGCGTGCATTATGAGATATGTGCCAATTTTCAGATGTATTGTCACGCATTGAAAAGACGCATAACGGCAAGAAAGCAGGCGAAGAACTGTAAGTATTTTGAATATAGATGGAGGAATAAATAATGCATCAGTGTAATTATTGCTGTTGGTATAACGAAAGATACGGGAATTGCGATTGTCCGTATGTAATGAAGAAGTCGGCTTGTGATAAAGCTAAAAAGGAGAAAGAAAGGAGTGAGAAATGAACCTATTGGAACATTATGTAACAGAAATAATAGGGAAACCTTATTATCACGATTACGGAAGCGGAAAATATAGGTGGTGGCTGAAAGTTAAAGCCATTTGTTACGGCACAGAATCGGAAACGACGTTAATGTTTGACAGTGAATCTGATGCGCTGAATGTATGTAAAGGGTATATGTTTTTAGCTTAAAAGAAATTAGGAAATGGAAACAAAACAAGTATTATCAGTTGAACAGATGAAGCACTTGCAGGAGCTTGGATTAGATACGAGCGATGCAAGTATATATTGGGCAAGAGTGTCGCATGGAAGCCGTATTGACGACAAATCAAAAGGTGTATGGTTTTTGAGTTTACATAAGGAATTTCAGACTTGTGGATTTATGTCATATGAAATTCTTCCTACTTATACTTTGCAGGATATTCTGGATAAGTTGCCAGAATCAGTACAAGTATATGATTTGTACATATTTAAGAAAGTGGGGTTGTGGTGGCTCAAATATGTAGACGTAACGAATAATGGAACCGTTCGTTTAGAAAAAATGCCGAAGTTGATAGATGCAGCCTATTATATGCTGTGTTGGTGCATTCAAAAGGGGTTTGTTAAAATTAATAAGGAGGTTAAAGATGGAAGAAAAGAAAATTGATTGGGAACAGAGGCGTTATGAACTGGCAAAGGCTGCAATGCAAGCTTTGATTTCAAACAGTTTCTTTATGAAAAATTTGGGTATGTATTTGGATGAACATCCAGATAAAAAGATGGATGCAATAGAAGTAGTAGCTATTGAATCAATTAATTATACTGATGTATTGATAAAGAAACTGAAAGGAGAATAATTATGGAAGCACATGTAATGAAACTCGAAAACAACTGTGTAATTGTTGACGAGGAATATTTTAATGAGATAAAGAAGCAGTCAGAATTTAACCAAGAAAGGATAAACGAGATTGCCGAGGAAAAGTTTTTGAAATACATCAAAGAAAGCGGTATCAAGCTCTCCTATGAAGTAAACGGAATACCCTATATATTCCATTATGATTTGTTGAATGAATTGAATTATGAAGAGAGGGGTTATCCGGAATCCGTGTCAGAAAGGGTGAAGCATACTATCGCAGACGATATAACCGAGGCTTTGAATGATAAGCTTAAGGGATTGAAAGACGAGGCTTTGAATTATGCCTTAAGTGAGTTTGACAAACGGAAGTACGGTTTAGAGGCTACTGTAAAAATATGGAAATATTTTGCATTAATCTTTATCATTACGACTATTGTTCTAACAATTAGATTATTTATACAGCTATGACCGAAGAACTTGTAACATTAGAGACAGCGAAGCTACTAAAGGCGGCAGGATTTAAAGAAGATGTTAGTAGCTTTTATGAATTGGTGTATAAAGGAGGTAGTGGTCCTGAGTATGAGATAGATGAAAGCTACGATGCCCAGAATTATAATACAGACGTTTACTCTATCTCTGCTCCAACTCAATCCATTGCCCAAAAGTGGCTGCGTGAAACCAAGAACCTACATATTGAAATATACCGAAGTGCCGTAGGGTATGGCTATGCTATAGTGAAAGCCGATAACGGAACGTGGCAGGAAGATGATGATTCCAGGGGGACTAATGATGGCGGTCTGTGGGACACCTACGAGGAAGCATTAGAAGCTGGAATTATAAAAGCATTGTCTTTATTGTGAAATGATGTTAAACAACCCATATTTTACACATAAGCACTTGCGTATCTCATAACATAACCTTATCTTTGTACTGTGATAAGAAATCAAGGTCAAACAAGTAAAAGATAAAAGTCATGAACTCAGTATTTAAAGCCAAGAAACAAATGTTAGAAAACATTCTTTCAAAAGTTGCAAGTGTTAATGTAGAAATAACTTTTGCACGTACTAACATGATAACGATTGCTTGGGACGAAGAAAACAAAAGCGCGTTTGAAAGATTACAAAATTACTTCAAAGGAAAACTGTTTGATTATGAGTACGATGAAGAATGTGATATGTCTGTTTGTTGTTTGAATCTTTAATAAGATAAGGTTATGAAAGAAAGATTTTTAGAAAAATTCATTATGATGGAATTTGTGAAAGGAAATTTGGATTCACAAGAACAAGTCAATAACATGGTTTCTTTGATACAGAGAAAGTTGGGTGTATCAGTAGAGAACGCAGGAAAATTTTTAAGAAAATCGATTGGTTTGATTTAACAATAACAATTTGTTTTTCTCATATTAAGGGGTTACGTTTGTAGCCCCAATTTTTAAATTAAAAAAGATGGCGCAAAAACTGTCTGCCGGATTTATGGCAGAATTATTCAAGCTTGTATACATGGATTTGAATATCACTCGAATGGTGGTAAATAATCTGACCTATCAGTTGATACCCAAAGAGTGGCCCGGTTTCAAATTTTTATTAAAAGAGGCAACAGAAGTATTAAAGGAAAAAGATAAGGTTCCTTCTTTGGGTGTGGTGTCTCAAAAATACGCTGACAGTGATTTTGTGATTGAGGCGATAGATGCCGTGCAGTCAGCCGCTAAAGTAGACAAGGAAATTATTATAGACCAGTTGGAAGCGTACATTAAAGACGTTGAATTCCAGCTACTTTCCAAAAAAGTACATGATTTGTACGAAGAGGGGAAGAAAGAAGACGCTATACGGGTAAACGCGGAAGAGAGCCAAAGAATTCTATCCCTATCATTAAGGCATGAGGCAGGCGGTTTCCAAAAGGTTTTTGCCGATTTTGACAAGCGAATGAAGAGGAGACGGGAAGAAGAAGAGGGGGAAATCCCGTCACGTGTAATGTTCGGACTTGATAAGATAGATGATATTTCGGAAGGTGGTGCCACGATAGAAGATACCGTATTATGGATTATGAGGTCTGGCGTAGGTAAATCAACTGCATTAAGATATCATGGAATGCAGGCAGCCTTTGATGGACACCCGGTCTTGCATATACAGTTGGAAGGTGGTGCGCGTGCGTGTCTGGAAAGATACGACCAGTTTTGGACTGGACAAAAATACGGGAATATCAGAAAAGGTGTCATAGATGATAAACTGGCTGAAAAAATAGAAAAGGCCTTTGAAAATATGAAATCTTATTCCAAGGACATAGATGTTTATTCATTTGAAAAATTCGGGCAGGCTACTATGGTGGATATTCGTAATGTGATAGTCTCCTATTATAAGAAAAACGGTTATTATCCGCATGTATTGATATTGGATTCATTAGACCTTGTGGCAACCGGAACAAACCGTGTTGTAGACAATAACCCTACATTCAAAAAAGAAAAATTACAGACATGTGCACAACTTTTGAAAAACTTATGTGTAGAGTTTAAAATGGTGGGATTTACGGCAGCACAAGCTGGGAATGTGCCGTTGGAAATATGGGACAATTCGGACAAGGTAATAGATAGAAGTTATACGGAAGGGGATAGGACATTGGTAAAGCCGTTTTCTTTTGTGTTTACTGGGAACCGGACAAGAGAGGAGAAGAAACAGAACATAATGCGTATTTATATGGATAAAGTACGTGATTATGATACGGTAAAAGATACCTTCCCTATTGTGACGGATTACGGCAGGGGACGTTTTTGTGACAAGGCGCTGACAGCCGAATATTACGGAGGTGATAAGGGTTTCACTTCTTCTACATCTGGAAAGAAGACAAGAAAGAAAAAGGATGAAGACGGTGAAAAGCAAAATGATGTTAAAACAGAGACAATTTAGACATAAGCACTTGCGTATGTCATAACATAATCTTATCTTTGTAATGTTTTCTTAAGGGAGGCAAGAAAAGAAGGTGAAAGACTGTAAAGAAAGAACATCTTTTTTGGGATATATTGTTTATGAATTAGTTTAGAGGATATGAAAAGATATAAAGTTGGAGAAGTGTTTGAATACGAAGGCATGATATTGAAAGCGATAGAGGACGATTTGAAACAAGAAGAAAGTGGTTGTAGATATTGTGCTTTAAATAAATTTATGTGCAGTCATATAGATTGTGGTACAAGAATGAATCCAAGTATTCGTTTTGTTGAAGTTTCAAAAGAAGAACTTGTTATGGATACACTGCCAATAATCCAGGACGTGCCTTTGCCACCGCTTGAAGATGATACGAATTTTCTTGATGATTTGGATTTGAAGCCGAAAAAGAAAAGCTTTTGGAAACGGTTAATGTTTTGGAGGAAAGATGTTTAGGGTTGATAAAAACGAGGTAATATCCGAACTGAACCTATCTTTGTTTGGAGCAAAAGGTTTCATGCAGGATAGGAACAAGGAATGCCCTTTTTGCAATAAAAAGGGGAAATGGGGGATAAAGTTCAATGATGCCGGGAATAACGGTGCATTCCATTGCTTCAAATGTGGCATGAAAACCACCTTAAAAAAGTTCTTGGAAAAGATAGGAAGAAAAGACCTCATAAAGCAGGATTACGAGAACACGATAAAGATGCAGAAATTGACCCCTCTAATAGACGATGAAGAAGAGGAAACAACAGAGGAAATCAAGGAATGCACCCTTCCTAAAAAACTGGAATATATAGAAAAGGACGAATATTTGGATAAGAGGGGGTTTGTGAAAAGATATTATGAAGAATTCCGTCCGGCAGAAACAAAATTCTTTCTTGAAAGAAAGCTGCACGATAAGTTCATATTCCAGTTTACCATGAACGGCAAATTAGCCGCATGGCTGGCACGTTCAAAGAAAAGTAAGGAATGGCATGAAGAGAACCTTAAAAGGTTTAAGGAGGGCATGGAAAAGCTTGTATTGAGGTATGAAAATTCGCGTGACGGATTCTCCCATGTGATAGGGGGATATGACAATATAACGGACGAGACGGACACGGTTATAATAGTAGAAGGGATGTTTGACTATATATCGGTTGACACGAAATTGCATCTCTACGAATCACCCGATATAAAGTGCGTGTTTACGTTCGGTAACAATATGGGGTTAAGCCAGATAAAGCTATTGAGGGACAAGCCGGGAATAAGGAATGTGATTTTGATGTATGACCCGGATAAACCGGAAATGATTAAGACGGTATCAATGACCCTACAAAGGTACTTCAATGTGCAGATTGCCGAACTGGAAGACAAAAAGAAAGACCCCGGAGATGCGACACAAGAAGAACTTCTATGGGCGCTTGATAATATGACGGAACCGATTAATTATTACACAAAGCATTTATAGTCTTGATTTTTTGCCATTTACTCTAATTTTTGTTAGATTTGAAGTCAAAAATAAGGACATGGAAAAATCACGGAAAATCAGTCTGGAGCAGTTTGTAATTAACTTGCAATTGGAGTATTTGAGTTGTAAATTACGCTCGATAGTTTACAATCGTATAGAGAGTGTCGAGCTTGTGAAGATATATAAGGACATAGCGGAGAAGAAGAAAGCAAAGATTCTGAACTTGAAACAAAGGTTCCGTCTTGGTACGATGTTTGACAGTGACAAGGCGTTTTCAGATTTTTATTTGAAAGAGTTTTTGCAGGAATACGGATTGCCGAACTTGCAATATTCGGAGAAAACGAAAAAGTCGGTTATGTTCTGGGACAGGTTCCACCTATTGAAACCAGGCACTATAGTGATATACAAGGGAAAGGAATATAAGGTGAAAATAAACCATCCAAATGACGATAATGTGGTAATATGGATTAATGACGTGCCGGAACAGATACCTTATACCTATTTCAAAATGAGATGGTTAGAAAAAATTGATATGAAAGATTTGAAATAATAGAGATAATATTTGTTTATCTGAAAATTAAATTGTTATATTTGCATCATAATTAAAAAACAAAAAGTATGAACTATTTCGAGTATGAAGAAAAGGCAGCTACCACAGCTTGCTATAACGAAAAAATGGCTTTGTCCTATGTAACACTTGGTTTGTGTTCAGAGATGGGAGAAACCTATGAGAAAATCAATAACGAGGCAGAAACGGAAGAAATCTCTAAAGAAATTGGAGATATGTTTTGGTATCTCGCTATGATTCGCAAAGAGTGCAATCTCGATATTGAAGGCTGGGATTGGAAAGAATCGCTGGCAAATGCGGAAGGTGCAGGTGTGTTTGATTTGCCCGTGGAAGTTGGAAAGATTGCAGACCAGGTTAAAAAGTGGTTGCGTGACGATTGGAAAGAAGCCGAGCAGAATGTATTTCCGGAAGAAAGAAAGAAAGCTGTTTTGGAAGCCTGGAAAAACGCCTGGAAGGTTATAAACAGTATGATTAACCGCGTCGGTCTTGATACAGAAAAGATTGCCGAACAGAATATCGAAAAACTGTTTTCACGCAAACAGCGTGACAAAATTCATGGAGCAGGAGACAACAGATGAGAAATTTTGACAAAATATTAATGACCGGGGCGCAGGGTACAGGGAAAACAACCCTATTGAAAGCCTTGCAGAACGAACCGGAATTTGACAACTGGAAGTTTTACACGAATGTTGTCAGAACGATGGTTGAAGAAGAGGGAATAGCTATCAATAAGGAGGGTACTTCTGAATCACAAAAGAAAATATTCGACAAATACACCCAAATAATGGAAGATGCTATGAAACAACCTTCCATTAGTGACAGATGTATTATTGATGTGAACGCGTACACTTCATGGCTTTTTGACAACTGTAATCCGAAAGACAAGGATTATAACAACCTGGCAGAAGAGGACTTCAAAGAAAAGCGCCAGATTGTAAAACGGAAATACGAATTTCCTTTGCTTGTCTATCTTCCTATTACATTCAGATTGCAGGGTGACGGTGCGCGTTCGGAAGACGAGGAATACCAGAAGGAAATCGACCGTAAAATAAAGCAGATTGTCGATAATTACGGAATACCATATATTTCTGTTTCCGGTTCAACGGAAGAACGTGTGCAGCAGATTAAGGATGCCGTATTTGGAAAGGAGAAGTAAGACAATGGAAGTTTCTTTGTTGACTTTGAGAAATGTGGGACGGAAGCTTGGAATGCAGAACGTTTCCGGATTTAAGAAAGAAGACCTTTTGCAGCAGGTTGTCGAAAGACTGGAAGCAAAAGGAAAGACGATTGAAGAATATGCAAAGGAAGTTTCGATAAATACCCAAAAGGGGTATGTCAAGAAAAAGTTTAACCTTTCACCTAAAGGAAAAAACCCGTACAAGAAAGGAAGTATATCGTATAAGGTGTGGGAAGAACTTGCAAAGAATGACGGTCGGTCATTCAGCCGGATTGCAAAAGAAATAGGAACGCATTACAACGTTGTTTCCGTTTGTTGCAGGAACCATTTTAATAAATCATAATTGCCGTTTTTATTTAGATTTTGATTTCATGGGGAGTGTAAGTAAAACACACTTCACTCCCCTTTACACCCTAAAAATATGGAAGAGTTGTATAAAGACTTAATCAAATATTTGGAAGATAATTTTTTGTCTTTCAATGTTTTAGATAATTATATTGTAGAAATTGACGGGCAGACATTTGAATTGTTCGAGCCTTTTAAGTGGGATAAGGACGAAAACGGGATTTTCTTTGACGATTCGTTCCAGTGGGTAGGAGATAGGACAGAATGTGATAACTATGTTTTCCGGTTTGGCGATGTATGGTATTATCTGAAAAAGGGAGATGAAAACAAGATAAAACTTAACCGATTGCAGTATATCGGAAAAGCGAATTTGTTTGACGAAAGTTTGAGGTTTGACACCTATATAGGGGTACACGGTAATTTCGAGCTTATGAACGGGATGCACTTTTATTCCGACTGGGTGGAAAAGGCGAAATTCATGGGGATAAGGGCGCTTGGCATATGCGAAAAGAATACGCTTGCATCAGCGTTCAAGTTTCAAAATGCGTGTCTAAAAAGTGACATAAGACCTATATTCGGTATGGAAGTTACCGTATATAATGAACAGAAGGACGTTAGATATACGGTAAAACTGATAGTCAAGAATAAGGAGGGGTGGAATAACCTATTGAAAATAAACAAAATTCTGAATGTTGACGAAAAAGGTTTTATCACGGAAAAGGAATTGCAGGAAATGAAAGACGGATGTTTTCTACTACTTGACCCGAAAACATGTACGTTTGAAAATCTCCCTATATTGTCAAGAAAATGGAATGACACTTATTACCAGCTTGATACCGTGGAATACAAGAAGAATGACCGGGATAAAAAATATCTTGACAATCTGAAAAAGTTCGTGGGTGTGTATAAGCCCGTGGCGGTATGTGACGCTTGGTACCTGGAAAGACGGTACGCCCCTATAAGGGAAAAGCTTAACAGACTGGCAAAGGTAGTGAATTATGAGAGTGACAACCAGTACATGAAGAACTATCAAGAGTATTACGAAGAACTGTCAAAACTGATATTGGACGAAGACAAGTTTTTCGGACTGTTTGAAGAAGCTTTGGTAAATCTTAATTACATATCGGTAAATTGTAATTATTTGCTGGAGACACAAGTACGGCATGCACCCCAATATGTAATGACAGAAGAGGAGAAAAAGAAATATTCGTCCAATACAGAAATGTTTGAATCGCTTGTATTTGACGGACTGGCAGAACACCCGGAAATACTGGATAGATACAGTGAAGAAGAACTGACGGAAAGACTGAACACGGAAATATCCATTATTGAGGAAGGCGATGTAGTGGATTACTTTCTGATGCTGAGGGACATTATCAGATGGGGAAGGGATAATAACATTTTGGTCGGACTTGGGAGAGGCTCCTCCGCTGGCTCTTTGGTGTCCTATCTCCTTGGTATTGTTAATGTAAACCCGTTGGAATACGAACTCCTATTCAGTCGATTTTTGACAAAGGGTCGTTTAATTCGGCATGAAGAGGAAGAAGTGGTAATGATAAACGGAGAAAAAGAAATATCCGGAAATGCTTTTATAAAGATTATCAGAAATGACGAGGAAATGATAATCAGAGCGAAAGAGCTAAAAGAAGGTGACGAACTGATAAACGAATAGTTGTATGATAGTAAAAAATATTGAAATAAAACGTCGGGCAAAGACCGTATTAGGGTCAATGCCCGACATCTGACCCCTTCGGGGGAAACGAGTTGACACAGATTTTCCCGGCAGAAGACGGGACGAAATAAAAGCCTACATGGAAGAGCGATTTGGTAAGGAGCAGGTTTGTTCGCTTGGCACCTATACTACTCTCCAGCTAAAAGAGGCAATATCGGACATGGCGCGTGCAGACGGCATACCAGTACAGTTATACAGATGGTTTACCGCTTGTATCGGAGATGACAAGGAAAAGACGATAGAGGAGTTTTTTAAGACTGTATGCGGAAAGGAAGACCTAAAGAAGTTCGTGAAGGAACATACAGAAACGTTCAACGACATGTTGGTAGTTCTTGGTTCACCTAAAAGCCAGTCGGTGCATGCGTGTGGAACCGTAGTGTTGCCAGATGGAAAAACATCCTACGAATGGATGCCCGTACATACACAAAAAGGACTTGTAGTTACGGACTGGGAAGGTTCGGAAGTGGAAGAGGCAGGCTTCCTAAAGGAAGATGTTTTGGGTATCATACAGTTGGATAAGTTCGAGGAAATGTTACGCTTGATAAAGGAGAACCACGGAATAGATATTGACATATACAGCTTGCCTTTGGACGATAAGCAGGTATTCGAGTATGCAGGTAAAGGATGGCTGGGAGATGTTTTTCAGCTTGGTTCAGCAGGATTATCCGGATATTGCGTAAAAATGAAACCGGAAAACATAAACGAACTGTCTGCATGTGTGGCTCTCTACAGACCTGGACCTATGGAAAACAATTTTCACAACGAATATATTTTGCGGAAGAACGGAGAAAAGGACTGGACAGAAGAAATGCCTATAGGCGGTGAAGAAGTGGTGAAGAAAGATTTTGGACTACTTGTCTATCAAGAAAGTATAATGTTATTAGCCCAAAAACTTGCCGGATTTGATTCTGAAACAACAGACCTTTTGCGTAAATGTTTGGGGAAGAAGGATTTAAAGAAGATAAAACTTTATAAAGACAAGTTTATTACTAATTATGCAAAAAATTTTGCTTCTAAGGGTGTCACAAAGGAATACGCGGAAAATCTTTGGAACCAAATGGAAGAGTTTGCAAAATATTCGTTCAATAAGTGTATAAGTGGAAGAGAAAAATTCCATAGAACAAAAGGGAAAAACGGCTTCATTCCTACTATTGAAGAAATGTTCTTGATTAAGAATGATAAGGGCTATGCTATTTCAACAGGACATAAAGAACTTCATTCTAAATATAAGAATAAAGGGTATGGCGCTTGTTGGACTTTGTGTAAAGATGGGAAAATAAGATTAGCAAAAATAAAAGATATAAGATTTGCAGGTGTAAAACAGACCTATAAAATAGTTTTAGAAAACGGAAAATTTATTTCTGTTACAGATAATCATAAATTCCCAACACAGAGAGGTATTGTGTTAACAAAGGATTTGACAAATAATGATTATTTGTATGTTAATAAAGGGTATAAACAAGAAAAATGGGATTTTGCCTATACAGATAAGGTAGATAAAAATAATGCAGGAAAGTATAAGTATAAATACGAATTAAATTCAGAAAAAGGAAAACAAGGTTTTCAAAAGAAGGAAACTTCTTATACTTTACTTAAAAATTACATTAAAAATAACAGAAATAAGTTTTCTTGTTGTCAAATATGTAATAAGGAAAGTAAAAGATTAGAATTGCATCATATAGATGGAGACCATGCCCATAACGAAGAAAATAACTGGCTTTTTGTTTGTCCTTCATGCCATAAAAAAGAGCATTATAGAAAGCATGGAAGAATTAAGATGGGAGAAAAAGGACTGGAGAGCGAATTAGTAAAAATTGCTTCTATTGAAAAAGATGTTGTTGAAAATGTTTATGACATTGAGATAGACCACCCGGAACATAACTTTGTCACCGGGGAAGGTATTGTGACATGTAACAGTCACTCTGTATGCTATGGTATGACCGCTTATATATGCCTATGGCTTAAGGTACATTATCCTATTGAGTATTGGAGTGCTACATTCTCGTTTGCGAAAGATGAAAAGATACCTTATTATGTAAACGAAATACAGCAGTCCGGTGAGATAAAGATACATCCAGTAGATATCAACAAGTCAGATATAAACATTGTGTCCGATTATCGTACAAACAGTATGTATTGGGCATTCAACGCAGTAAAACAATGTGGGGAAAGAGCACAGGAACATATATCGGAGGAGAAAAAGAAGAACGGGACTTTTTTCTCTTTGGAGGAATTTATAGACAGATGTGTAATTAAAGGCAGTCCGGTAAATAAATCTGTCATTGAGAATTTGATATTTGCAGGAGCGTTCGACGAATTGGAGAATATCCAGGAACCTAAAGACCGTTTGGCGCTTATTGAGATGTACCGCGAGAACAAAAGGGTTAAAATATTGGAGGATAAGGATTTACTTACCAATATTATGAAAGTCCGCAAAGAACGCAATAATTGGTGGTGGCTGTTGCAGCAAAAAAGAACGTCCGGTTTTGCATTTTTTGATTATTACGATTTGGTAAATGAATATCATATGCCTAAATTAGACGACGAAACGGAATTCCAGGATGTGTCGCAGATAAAATTTTGGGACATTAATTCAAAGAAAACCCGTCGTGCCGTGATAGGCGGTTATGTGATTGAGATAATAGAGAGGAAAAGCAAGAAGGGCATATTTGCCACTATAGTATTGGAAAGTAATTATGAGTTTATAAATGTAACTATTTTTCCAGAGTTGTTTGAAGAGTACGGAGAGTTTTTAAGGGGTAGTAAAAAGAACATTTTGTTGGTTAATGGTGTGATTGTGTGGGATAAGTTCAGAGGAGAATATATTTTGCAAGCGAATGTTAATTCATTGTTTACAGTATTGACGTAAAGATATTTTGATATGAAAATTATGGTAGAAATCGGTACCAAGACCGTTGTTTTGGTATCACCGGACAAGGACGAAGAAATAGAACTTGACGATGTTACGACAATCAATTACTCAAACCTCTATGGAGAGGCAGTAACGGTGTCTGGATTGCTTAACAAGGTCGGTTTGATGAAAGTTGAATACGAGAAGAAAGCTAAGGAAGAGAAGTTGTTTTGCGATGTGTTTGCAGCTAATTTGAGGAAAAAATTAAGAAGGGAAGCAGCCACTAACGGAGGAAGAATAACGATTGATGGAGAATCTTTTAAGCTGACTGAAAAAGGGTTGGAGGACGCTATATTACTCAATGAACAGTATCAGAAAAACTTGATGAACCTTATTGAGATAGAATCGAAACGTGACAAGTTAGACACCCTATTTTGGGCAGTTCAAAGCAAGGACAAGAAACTTAACAATTTGTTGCCAAAGATTGTACCGCAAGACTTTGAAAAAGAGCTTATTGAAGGAAAAATAAATACTTTTAAGATAGTAAAAACCGATTATTAATTTTTAAAAATTTTGTGTTATGGCTTTTGATAGAAGTAAGTACAAAAAAGCGAGTGTAGAATCAATTGATGAAACAGTAGGAAAAGCAGCCGCAACAATGGGCGGTGGTTTTGGACAAGGCGGCAGAGCCTCATTTTTTAATCTGAACGAAGACGGAAGATATGTATTGCGCGTATTGCCGTCGTTGACAGGGAAACCCTATATGCCGAGAAAGACGGTTAAACTGCCTATTGAGTGTGCGGTATATGACAAGGACGGGAAAGACACCGGAAAGAAGGAAATTAGACAAAAAGACGTCTTTACTTCTGATATCCACAGCAACCGGATGAATGGAGAAGATGCAGTGCTGACCTATATCAGCCACGTGTATAACCTGGCAAATGATATCCAGGACAAGGAAGAGCGCGCGAAATTCCTCTATCCTATCAGCGGTTATCGCAACAAGCAAAAACAATGGATATGGGGCATGAAAGCCATGCTTAACTATGTGGCTTATGTATGGGCCGAAAATGACGTGTACCGTCTTGATTTGCGCCCGGATTGGTGGAAGAAAATGAAGAACATTTCTATGGAGCGCGCAGGCGGTTCTGACGATGGTATTATTAATCTTGACATCTTTTCTGACCCGGACGAAGGTTATCCGTTGATTGTCAATGTCACCACGGACGAAAACAAAAAGAAAAATTTTGACATTACTTGTGGTATGCCGGACGCTAATAAGCGCCAGACTTGGGACGATTTCTTTGCTAAAAACCGTGTATCAGACGAAGTGTTCGGTATCATGGAGGAATTGCCTACCCTGGATGATATGTATGTGGACGTATTTTCACGTAAAGACTGGGATATGCAGTTGGAAGGATTGGAAAGAATCGACGAGGAACAATCATACGGTATTTTCCAGGACGACGTATTCTTGAACAAACTCGAAGAACTTGACAAATTGGTTCCGGAAGAGGACGAAATCAAGGAAAAGAAAGCTCCTAAAAAAGCCCTTGAGACAAAGAAGGTGAAAACGGAGGAACCGAAAGAAGAACCAACAAAGACGGAAAAGAAAGCAGGCGGTTATCCTACATTGACGAACCTCAAAAAAGAACTCCGTGCCTACATTGCCGATAACTACGAAGACAAGGAATTACCGGAAGAGTTGACCGTAGCCGAACTCCGTAAATGGTACGACATTGCACAGGAAGGTGGCGAACTGCCTTTTGAGGATTACGAAGAGCCGGAAGATGAAGAACAAGGAGCGGCAGACCCGGAACCGGAAGATACGGCAGTTGAAGAAAGGGAAGCATCAGCAAGCGTTCCTAATTCCATTGCGTCGCGCTTAAGAAACTTGAAAGCGAGAACTTCAAAATAAATCACACAAGGAAGGGTAATTTTTACCCTTCCATTATTCCTATTATTATGAAAAATCTTTACAGAATAATCCTTATTTCGGGTATGATAATAATACTCATATTGTTATTCTTATCTATCAAGAAAGCAAGGGAGAATGAAAGGTTGTTATATGAAGTGGAATTTTATACCGATTCTTTAAACAGATATACAAAGGTTTACAATTCCGAAAGTTTTTCTAAATTGAAAAAAGAAAACAAAGAATTATACAATCGATTGAAGGAAAAGGAAGCACTTGTAGAGGCAGTGGAATTTGAATGGAAATACAAGTACGAAGGACTGGAAAGGGAGGTTTCCGAATTGAGGAAAACGGACAGCCTCTATACATTCAAAGAAGAAACCGATACGGTAGGATATGATTTGCAAGTATGGGCTACTCACCTGGCAAAGTATAAGATTAATTTCAATATAACCAACAAATTTTTATTGACAAACCAGCGTATAGGGGACAGTAACCGTATGGAGATAACTTCCCAATTGCCCGGAAAGATAGGTGACGTTACAATGTGGACAAAACCGGATAAAAAGAAAAGATTCGGGTTCGGGGTGTCGGTAGGTGCCGGATATGGAGTATTCAACAAGGATTTTGATGTGTTTGTGGGGTTAAGTGGAACATATATAATTTGGTAACTATGTTTGTACAGATAAATAACAAAAGGATAAAGATTACTTCTATCAGTAGATATAATGACGAGGGGTATTCACAGTCAACCAAGAAGTTCAGAATAGCTTTAAAGATTTCCAATGTCTGGGAGAGCTTCTATTTTGACAAGGAAGTAGAGAAAGATAATGTTTTGAAAAATCTTGACAATACATTAAAGGTAACTGCATTATGACCGGGAAAATGATAATAAGTACAGACTGGCATTTGAAGCCGTCCAATATTGAAGAAATAACGGAATTGCAAAGGCAGGAATTGAATGTAGCAGAAGACAATGGTATAACCAATCATGTGTGGTTAGGTGACATATTCGATTCCCGTATATCACAGAGACAGGATGTCTTGAATGCTTTTTCCTCTATTCTTGACATGTATGCGAGGATGGGGCACACGGTATATTGCATTCCAGGGAACCATGATAAGAGCGACTATAGTTCGGACAGGTCTTTTCTTGATGCGTTTAAGTATCATAAAGGGTTTAATTTGATAACTGACCTGGACGCTTTCGAGATTGGCGGTGTAATATGTTATTTTATGCCGTTTTTTGACAATGCGATATGGTTAAAAGGGATGTCGGACGTATTAAAGGAAAAGAATCATAAGACGCATGTACTTTTTACTCATATTGCTTTCCAGGGAAGCAGGAACAATGACGGTAGCGAGGTGGAAAGTGATATAAAACCTTCTTTGTTTAAGAATTTCGGTATGGTCTTTTCCGGACATTACCACGATTTCCAGGAAATAGGAAAGAATATCGTGCACTTGGGAAGCATCACCCAGAACAATTTCGGGGAAGATGATAAAAAGGGGTTTTGGTTATTGGATGATGATTTGACATACGCGTTTATTCCGTCAAAAGGAAAACGGTACAGAAAAGTCACCGTGAACCTGGAAAACACGACTTTCAAGCAAGCGGATAAGATTGTAAAAGATTTTCAGAAGAAAAACAAGGAAGATTTTATTCGTGTTGAATTCGTGGGCACGAAAGACGCAATTTCCTCTATCGACAAGGAAGAATATAGAAAACTTGGTGTGGACGTGAAAGTTAAGTCCGTAGAACTGGAAACGGAAGAGGTGGAGACAGCAGAAGAAATCAAAGCTTTGTCAGGTTCCGATATTGCAGACAAATTCAAGGAATTTTGTAAACAAAATGATTACTCCTATAATGAAGGAATGGAAATTTTAAAGGAGGTATTATAATGGGATTGGAAGAATTATTTGGAAGAATAGAGAAACGTTTCGGAAAGGAAGCGGTAGTAGGCAACGATATAAAGGTAGACACTGTGTCTTCCGGTAGCATGGCATTAGATGAAATATTGGGAGGAGGTTTTGCGCTTGGAAGAATACACGAAATATACGGAGGATTTTCGAGCGGCAAAAGCTCTGCGGCATTGCATCTAAGTGCGTCTATACAAAAAACGCTTGGAAAAGCGGTCGGATATGTAGATACAGAGCAAGCGCTTGACCTGGAATATGCAAAAGCGCTTGGAGTTGATTTAAGCCGCGACAAGTGGATAATGTCACAGCCGGATAGTGCGGAACAGGCGCTTGAAATCGTGCGTGAGATGCTGGAGGTGCCGGAAATCGGATTGGTAGTGCTTGATTCGGTTGCCGGATTGGTGCCGGAAGCTGTTTTGCAAGGTGAGGCAGGAGATGCAAAAATAGCGCTTGTAGCGCGTCTTATGTCACAGCAGCTAAGTATCTTAAAGAATGTATGTAAGAAAAACGGAAACATCCTCCTATGTATCAATCAGACGAGACAGAAAATCGGGGGTATGGGATTCGGCCCTACAACAACCACACCAGGAGGTGAAGCGCTTAAATTCTACGCTACCCAAAGAGCGGAATTTGCCCGTATAGGTACGGAAAAGACCGATGGAGTGGCAACCGCCAACAAGACACAAATAAAGGTTGTAAAGAATAAGATTGCACCCCCTTTCCGTGTATGCCAGGTAATGTTAGAGTATGGTGTAGGATTCGACACGGTACAAGAGCTTATAGATATGTCCATAAGGGAGGGTATTTGCTCTAAAAAGGGTGCTTGGTTTTACTATGGCGAGACCCGGTTAGGACAGGGAATGGATAACGCTAAAAAAGCGTTGTCGGATAAGGATTTGTTTAATGAAATTAAAAATAAATTGACAGAGACGTTATGTACCCCGAAAGATTGATATTAAGAAATTTTTTGTCATTTGAAGAACTTGATTACACCTTTACAAAAGAAACTTTGGGTGTGACTGGGGAGAACCGGACAGAGGAAGACCAGCTTTCTAATGGTTCTGGGAAGACTGGGTTGTCACAAGGTTTGTTCTATGCGATATACGGAGTTAATTTAAGAGGAAAGGAAGACAAGAAACTGATACGTAAAGGCATGAAAGAAGCCTATGCCAAGGTTGAAATATTTTGTCAAAAACGGAAAGAAACTCTGATAATTGAGCGTACAATTCCATTGAAAAGTTCTTCCAAAGTATCGCTGACCCTAAAGAAAGATGATGTGGAGACACCCGTAACGGTAGCCACTGTACTGGATGCGAATAAATATGTGATTAATTGGATTGAGATTACACCGGAAGATGCTAAGTCCTATTATATCGTAACCAAGGGTAATTATTCGTCTTTTTTTCGTTCGTCCAATACCGAAAAACTTGCTTTGATAAGTCGCTTTGTCAATTTCTCCAATATTGACAAAACAAAAGGCGTGATTTCCGAAAAAGTCGGAATATTGGAACAAGAATTGCATAAAGAAGAATGCTTGAAAAATGTTGCGGAAGGCAAGAAACAAGCCTATGAGGAACAGATACAGCAAGTGTTAAGCGAAGACCCGGAAGAAAAGAAAAAGGGTATTATAGGTGAGATTCAGTCAGAAATATATTCTTTACAAATTCTTAATGAAGACCTTGTAAAGACGCGTATTCCCAAAGCGGAAAAGAATATCGAAGGCGTAGACAAGGATATCGAAGGACTTGTAAAGTTAAAAGAAGATGTAAGCAAAGAACTTGAAAGCTTCGATATGGATGCTTACAAGGACACCTATAAGGAGATAGACACGGAAATAGCCGGATTAAAGAAAGACAAATCAAACAAAGAAGAAAGACGCAAGGATTATGCGTTGAAATTAGCTGATTATGAGAAGAAATTACAGAAGGTTGAAGTATTGCTTTCTGGCGTCATTGTGTGCCCTAACTGCAATCATAAGTTTTTTATGGATGCTGACAAGGATTTTGAAGAACTGGAGGCTGACAAAGAGGCTTATAAAACAGCCATTGATAAGAATACAGTAAAGAAAAACGAATATGAGACCTCTATAAACGAACTGGAAGACCTTATCTCCCAATACCAGGATGTAAGGAAGGAAACGGAGGAGGAAGAACGCAAATTGCGTGTACGTCGTGGAAAGGTGGTTGATAAGATGATGGAGGTGGAAGACCGTATAAGGGAGCTTGAACGCGAGAAGAAAGGGTATGAAAACTCTATTGTCAAAATGCGTTCAGAGGTTGAAACAAACCGTTCTCTCATTGATTCCAAGACTGGGTATATAGAGGAATTGAAAAAGCAGAAAGCGGAAAGACCCTCTATCAAAGACCAGGAAAAGGCGGTAGAAAAACTTTCCAAGGACATAGAGGAAGGCAACAAAAAAATTCTTGACAAGAAAAACGAGATTTTCAAAGTACAGCAATGGGATAGCCGTTTTAAGGACTTTAAAATGTACCTGGCAATGGAGCAGATAAAGAATATTCAGAGTGCTGCCAATGATGTACTAAAGAAAATGAAAAGCGATTTGCGTCTGATGATTGAAGGTTTCAAACGGAATGCGAACGGAACATTGAAAGAGGAGATAACGCCCTATGTTTTCCGTGACGAAATGGAAAGCTTTTTCTTCTATTCGGGCGGTGAACAGGCACGTGTGGAAGTGGCTCTTATCATTGCAATACAAAGCATGATTAATGCCACAAAACAATATGGAGGCATGGATTTTTTATTGCTGGACGAAGTGTTGGAAAGCAGCGATTCTTTGGGTATAGAAAATATAATAGCTTCTACGGAGTTTTTGAAACAATCAATATTGATTGTTACGCATGTACCAAAGCTTAATGACGAGATAAAGCAACTTAAAGTAATAAAAGAAAACGGAATATCAAGACTGGAGGTGTAACATGAAAGTATTTATGGGATTTGACCCCGGAACAAAGGGGTTTGTATCAATGATTGCGGAAGATGGAACCTTTGTCAAAGCAGAACCCATCTTTAAGGACATTAAGGTGGTGGACATGATAGAAACAGCAAACAGACTTCTTGCTTTTGTCGAAGGGTATGAAGTCCGGCACGTTGTAATAGAGGATGTGCACGCATTATACGGTTCTTCGGCAAAAGGAACGTTTACGTTCGGATATAATTCGTGCGTGCCGGAATTTTTCTGTGCCATTGCTGGATTACCCTACACGAAGATACCGCCTAAAAAATGGCAGTCGGACATGCACAAGGGTATAAAGATGGTAACAAAAAATGACGGAACCAAGACAGTAAAGGATGTAAAGAAAATGAGTATCGTGGCTGCACACCGCATTTTTCCGGATGTGAGTCTAAAACGCTCCAGCAGAAGCCTAAAGGATGATGATAATTTTGCAGATTCCTTATTGATGGCTGAATATGGACGTAGACATTTTAAATAACAATGGTATGGAAGAATATATAAGAAAAAGTTTTATAACGCCTAATGTAGCAATAAAGGTTGCTTGTTTTAAGGCAGGAATGACAGAAGAAGATTATTATAATACATTGGGAGAATGCCGAATGTATGGTGATGATAAGGAAAAGAACGAAGAGTATCAAAGGGAATTGTGCCGGAAGATATTCAGACCGACACCGGAAGAAGAGGAGGAAGATATCAACAGATGGAAAGAAGACGGTGCAAAAGTTATGAGCTTTGAAGATTGTGTAACCTTGGTATTGGAAGGATTGCCAGTTAAAAACAAAGAAAGATGATATACTGGAAATGTGAAAACAAGGAATGTACGGAATTCGGGAAGGAAATTATAGAGACACGCCCGATGTTCAAATATACTGATAAGGGAACCGTACCTATTAATATACCTTACTGCAAGGTATGCGGAAAACAGATGGGGTATCGTGAGGAATTGCCGGAAAGCGAAGGTGATATAAACGTGGCGTTCGCTTCTTTCGGCTCCCAGTCCAACGAAAACAAAGCCTCTATTCTCAAAGATAGATACAAGAAAGGTCTTGAAAAAGACGGTATTAGCGAGATTATAAAGGCTAAAAGGGATAAAATGACTAAGGACTTTTTCGGTGGGTGATATGTTAATTATATGTTAAAATGACATAAGCACTTGCGTATCTCATAACATAATCTTATCTTTGCATTGTGAGATTAAGAGATGATAAGTCAAACAACAAAAAAGATAAGGTTATGAAATCACTTGAAGAACTTAAGAATAGCATTTACGAGAAGATAAACGAAATCAGAAATTTTAGCAACGATGATTCAAAGTTGTTTAATGAAGAAGGCGGTTACAATTACGAAGAATTGAACGCCTTTCTCGAAAGAAATAAGAAAAAGAACTATATGAAAGCCGCTTGCATGAGGATGATTAAAAATTATCTCGATAGGTTGTATGACGGATGGAAGTTTTACGAGAAAGACTATTTGGTTTATGTGAATGACTTTAAAAAATTTGGATAATGAACGAATTAATAGAAAATATATGGACACTTGTAGCTCTCACGGGCTACAAGTTCATAACGGTAAACTTTTTGGGAACCTATAAAGTTTTTATGGTGGAAAATTTTGCCACAAAGACAAGGGATAACCCGTTTAATGAAGTGCGCGGAGCGGTGGATATAACGGAAGATGTTAAACACCTTACTTTCCAGTTGTCTGAATTGAACCCTATCGGAATAGATACCCGGTTGCAGGGAAGACCGAGAAAAGATTTTAAGTTTGGAAGTGACGATTACATTTACTTTATTGCTAACAAGAAAAACGAGTTTTAGTTATGGCAAGCGAAAGATTAACAATTAACGAAAAAGATAGGATTGCAAAAAGTATAATCAAGCCTATTATAGAGCAGTCAAGAAAAGAATTTGAGAATTTTGGTAAATTTGCCGACGAATATTTCAAGAAAAATTTACCAAAAGATGTTGTTGAATTTATGGATAAATACCCTAATGTAGTAAAAACCAAAGGGTGTATTTATCTGTCAAGTTTTATACACGAACGAATATACAATATAGTGAGTTATGTTGAAGTTAATTATTTTTGTATATTCGTTTATAACTGATACAGAATTTGATGAATTGAAGAGTTCAACGGAAGCAAAACTTTTTGTCAAGAGAATGATTGAGTTAGACAGGAAAGCATCTAATATCAAAAACCGGACAAAATGCGCGCTTGAAAATATCAATACAACAAAACAATTGAAAGATAATTTTCCAGAAGCGTATGTTATTCTCACGGAAACTTCTAAAGAAGATGTTAAGAGGAATGAATGTGACAATATAGAAAAATTGCGTGCAGAACTTTCAAAATTATAAGATAATTATGGTAAAATCGAATTTAGACCCTAAAATACTGGAGGGGAAGATAAGAGAATATAACAATGCCTATCGTAGAGGTGAACCGGAAATAACGGATGCGGAATTTGACGCGCTTGTAGAACAACTGCATAAAATCAGCCCTAATGCGGATTGGTTCAAGAAAGGGGTCAATGACGAGGTTTCGGGAAGAAAAGAAACCCTTCCTATCCCCATGTATAGCCTGGAAAAGGTAAAAACTTATGATGAGATTGTAAGGTGGGTAAAGTCATGTGGACTGAAAAATGAAGACCGACTGATTATCACTCCTAAATTTGACGGTATTTCCTTATGTGTGGACGAGTACAACAAGAAGGCATGGACGCGCGGAAATGGAGAGGTAGGACAGAATTGTACTTCTCATTTTGAACAGATGATTAACCACGGATTTAAGGACGTGAAAAGAACGGAAGGATATTATACTTTCGGAGAAGCCATTTTCCGTAATTCCACTTTCTTGACATTAAAGAAGCGGACAAATTACAAGTCCGCGAGAAATGCGGTAGCTGGTCTTGTCAATTCTCCTACTGTATCTCCAAATATGAGGGACGTGCAGTATATAAGGTATGGATATTCCAATGAGGATTGGAACAAGGCAAGTATGATTGCCTTTATGAATGACAATTCTTCCGTAAAAGTCCGCTATGTCGAAACGTTCGTAGAATCAGTCATTCATAGCGAAAAGATGTTTAATGAATATATGGACAATATTTTCAAGGGTATAACAAATGATTACAAATGCGATGGTCTTGTTATAGACGTGGATAGCGCAAAAATAAGAAAAGAGCTTGGAAGATTGCCGAACGGCAACCCACGTTATGCAATTGCCTATAAAAACCCCGATTGGTCGGAAAGAGAGGAAACGGAGGTAGAAAATGTAAGATGGCAGATTTCCAAGGACGGCAGATTATCCCCGGTAATTGACATTACACCCGTTGAATTGTGTGGAGCTACTGTTTCCAAGTGTACGGCATATAATGCTCGTTATGTAAAGGAAAACTTTATCATGCCAGGTTCACGTGTCATTATTTGCCGTTCCGGTGATGTGATACCGAAACATATATTTACCGTGTCTTGGCCTTCTTTGGTGAGTTGTTTGCCCGATAAATGCCCTATTTGCGGCAAACCCTTGGAAATGGACAAAAACGGTGTAGACTTGATTTGTGCGAATAAAAAATGTGATGGAGTGATGCTTGCCAAATGTGTATATTTTTTCAATATTTTAGGTTTTGAAGAGTTCGGAGAACCGACAATAAAGAAGCTGTTTAATGCCGGGTATAAGACACCGGATAGCATTCTCCTATTGTCAGAGGAAGACCTTAAGAAGATTGAAGGTATCGGAAATGTTGCAGCAAAGGTGCTTTCAAGGCAGTTTGAAGAGTTGAGAAAGAAAGGTACGAACTTTGCAAAATTATTGACAGCCTACAATAAGTTTGAGGGTGTAATAGCCGAAAAGACATGTCAAAAAATTCTTGACGGATTGAAGTTGTACACTTGTGAAGATGTAGCGGCTTTTGCAAAAGAATGTGATGATAGTTGGGCTTTTAACATTGAAGCTAAAGTTGAAGGTGTCGGATTTAATACGGCCCTGGCATTTATTATAGGTGTTAAAGCTTGGTGGGTGAACGACGATGATTCCGCACACATTCCTATAACTTATTACGGTCTGGAAGAAAAGACTTTTGAAGGACAAATGACGGTCGTATTTACCGGATTCCGTTCACCCGATACGGAAAAGAAATTAACGGACATGGGGCATAAGATAGGTTCTTCTGTAAGCAAGAAAACAACATGCTTGGTAGTGAAGGAAAAAGGATTGGGAACCATCAAGGAAAAGAAAGCGGAGCAATACGGAATACCCGTTTTCACGTTTGAGGAATTTAAGGAAAAATTCAATGTTTGATTGAGTTTCTTTTGTTTGTTTGACATAGTGGGAGAGGCTGGTTTGAGAAAATAAGCCTCTTATTTTTGTAAATTTTTTAGTAATGAGATATTGGTATAGAGATAAGGACTACGTTTATATTGGCTTTAATTATAACGCCAATTTTGTAAATAAAATGAAACGTGATTTCGGAGCCAAATATAACCCGGCTTTGAAAGAGTGGTATTTTGAACCTTCTTTAGAAAAATCTCTATTGTTAAAATATTTCTTGGATGGAAACGGCTTCAAGAACGAAAAGCCGGAAAGACAGATAGAAACACCTCTAAAGGAAATCAAGCCCCTTGTAAACGAAAAGGAGTTGAAAGAAATGTTTGATTACCTGGGATTACCGCTACATCTAAGAGATTATCAGATAGAGGGCGTGTCCTATATGGTTAATCATGGGAATTGCCTTAATGGTTGCGGACCAGGTGTAGGGAAAACGAGGCAGTCTATAGCACTGGCAGAATTGCTTAACCTATTCCCCTGCATTGTGGTTTGTCCGGCAACGGTAAAACAAAGCTGGGTCAACGAATGGAAGCTGTGCAACCCTAACAGAACGGTACATGTGATTGATTCAAAGGACGAGACCAACACGGACTGGAAAGCGGATGTTACGGTAATAAATTATGACTATCTTTTCAAACGTAGTGCAAAGGAAGAAGGTAAGAAAGAAGTAAAACTTCGTTACAGTCGTTCGCTTACCAAGAAATGGGGATTGGCGGTAATCGACGAAATACATCTATGCAAAAACCCGAAATCTATACGTTCTAAATGCGTGCAAAAAATCGTGGAGAATGCAGAAAAAACCATAGGATTAAGTGGTACGGCAATTATGAACAGACCCCAGGAGCTTATCAATATATTACGAATTCTTGGAAGGTTCAAAGAGATATTCCCGGATTCGTTATATTATCTCTACAGATATTGCGCTGCAAAGAAAACGCGGTTCGGACTTGTATGTACCGGGGCTTCGTGTACGATGGAACTGAACAAGGTAATAAAGCATTACTGTTATTTCCGGAAAGAATTGCGCGACGTGGTGAACGAATTACCGCCTATAATCAAACAGACAGTGAATGTACCGATAACCAATAAAAAGGAATATAGGAAAGCAGAAAAGGATTTTATCGAATGGCTGGCTAATATTGACATAGAGGCGGCAGAACGTGCCATACGTGCGGAGCAGCTTGTAAGGTTGTCCGGATTGAAAAAGCTGTCTATAAATGGGAAAATAAAGTTCATTGTCCAGTTTTTGAAGGAATGGAGCGAAGCGAACGAGGACGAGAAAATGATAGTATTTGGTATCACGACCGACATACTGGAAAGGCTTGGAAAGGAGTTCAAGAACAGTGAGGTAGTGACCGGGAAATACAGCACGGAAGAGAAGATGCGGAAAGTTGAAACATGGAAGAAAGAAAAGACCTTCCTATTTGCCAACATTGCATCATTATCCACGGGTATAGACGGATTGCAGAAATATTGTTACAATATGTCGTTTCTCGAATTGCCGCAACGTCCGGCAGAACTGGAGCAGGCGACAGGACGTATAGACCGCATGGGGCAAACGCAGACTATGAACGTCTATTTTTTGCTGTCCAGTGACACAATAGACACGCAGATACGCGAATTATTGGACGGAAAAATAAAGGTAACGGATGCAGTCAACAAGGGTATTGACGTACAGGTAAGCCGTGACGATTCGATGGACATTGCACTGATAAAGAAGTTGAAAGAATGGAAAGAAAAGAAATAACAATATTTACCGACGGCAGTTGTGAATGGAAGTCACGTCTTGGCGGTTGCGGTGTGTATATCCAGGAAGAAGGAAAGGAATACTTTATCTCCAAAGGGTATAGCGACACCACTATAAGCAGATGTGAACTAAGGGCGATATTGCATGCCGTGCAGAGCATGAAAAAGGACGTGCCTCTAAAGGTTACGATATGGAGCGACAGCCAGTATGCGGTTAGCTGTATGACAGACCCGGAATTAAGACCGACGGTAAACAAGGATATTATAGAAAAGATAAAACAAGAGCTGGGCAAGCGTAGACGGATGGTCGTGCGTTTCATGAAAGTACGGGGACACGAAAAAGATGTAAACAACCCTATAATATACGGGAACCATGTAGCCGATATGCTGGCAGATTATAAGAATTTTGATAATTACGAACTTGATAAAATAATAGAATTATGAATGAGGATTTTGTTTTTACTAAAGAAGAGAAAGTTAACAAATTGTTTAAAGTTTTGAACGTATTAAAGAACAGTTTGCAGTGTAAACGTATGGTTGTTGGTGGAAGCATGGCTATGTATGTACATGGTTTCAATGTGGAACCGCACGACCTGGATATAGAGATAGAAGGGATAAGTGGCGATTCTCTGCGTGCTCTAAGTACGATGGCAAGGATAAACAAGGACATGAAAAGCGACATCCTTTCCGAATATGTAGAAACAGCCCCTCTATATCGTATAAGAATAGAAGATGTGGATGTAGACATATGGGTGGTAAACAAAATAGACTACAACAGGACTGTTTTCTACAATAACATAGAATTCGGTGATGTTCTGAGCGTAATTAAAAAGAAAATGGACATGAAACGCGAAAAGGACTATAAATCATTAGTTGATTATATCAACCAGTTAACCTACTTTACAAAATGAAATGGAGTGACAGACAGTTAGCCATTTTCGACGCATACGAGAACACACGAAAGAATATTGCCATAGAAGCAACGGCAGGCAGCAGCAAGACAACTTGTATAGTGGAGTGTTGCAGACGGACACCACCTAATAAAAAGGTTCTGTTTATGGCATTCAACAAGAGCATTGCGGAAGAATTGAGGGAACGTTTGCCGTCTCATATAGATGTAAACACTTTTCACTCTAAAGGTTTGCGTGTATTGCTTTCCAATTTCCGTATAAAGCCGAAAATCAACGAGAATAAATGCTTTGTTATCGGGAAGAAAATTCTTGAAACAAAGGATATGGACGTGAAGCAACAGATTCGATACCTATTCGAGATACAGATAATATGGAATTACATAAGGGTCAATCTTATTACGGATTACGAAAAGGAAATACCGGGTATCTGCATTGAAAAGAATATCGAATTCCAGGAACGTATGGTAGGGGACATGGAGCAGATTAGAAATGCTTGGCACAAGGAAATGAAGAAGATAAATTCAGTAAAAGAAATTAACATTGATTTTACGGATATGCTTTATTTCCCTTACCAACTACTTGATAGTGAGGACTTTCCTAAATATGATATTGTTACTTTGGACGAGCAACAAGATGCGAATACCTTACAAAAAGAGCTTGCTTTACGTTATATAAAGAAAAGCGGTCGATTTGTAGTTGTCGGGGATTCCCGGCAATGTATATACGGTTTCCAAGGGAGTTCTTTAGAGGTTTTCAAGTCCTTGCAATCTTATCCAAACACCATAGTATTACCGTTGGACATTACATATAGATGCGGCAAGAACATAGTCGAAGAAGCGAGAAAAGTTTTTGATAACGGGATTGTTGCCGCACCTAATGCGATAGACGGGGTTGTAAGAAAAGGAGAGTTCGACGAAGCGGAAAACGGGGATTTTATCCTATGCCGGAACAATCTGCCTTTGGCAACTGTCTTTCTCTATTTACTGGAAATGGGAAAGAAAGCGACAATCAAAGGCAAGGAATACGGAGATGCACTTGTAGCACTTGTGGATAAGATAAAATACATTGAAGACCTTGATGCAATGTGCGAGAAGAAAATTTCCGAACTGAAAGAACGCGGCCTTACCGATATCCAGGCAAAGAATAACCCTTCTTATGTGGCGTTTCTGGAAAAGTGCACTATTTTAAAAATACTTTACAAGAATTGGGGCGATATGAAGAAGTTGGAAGACAATATAAAGGAGATATATAAGGACGATACGGAAGGTATCGTATTATCCACTATCCACAAGTCTAAAGGACTGGAAGCAGACCGTGTTTTCTTGCTGAACAGGAGTTTGATTCCCAGCAAGTATGCGAACACAGAAGAAGCGCTGTATAATGAAAAATGTTTATTGTTTGTAGCCATAACAAGAGCAAGAAAGGAGCTTGTATATTGCAATGTTTAACGACGAACCAAAGAAGACCGTATATACGGAAATAGACCGTGAATTCAAGCGCATGAAACCGGGCACGGAATTTTGCCGGATTGAATTTATCTCAAAGATAAAGGATTTCCACCCCGGTTCCGTAAGAAGTGGGATAGACCACTTCCTATTAAAGAAAATGAGTAAAGGAGAAGTAAAAAGAATTGACAAAGGTAAATACTTGAAGTTATGAAAAAGCAAAAAATGTATATCCCCGTACTTGAACCGGGAAAGAGTGTATCACTTATATGCGCCAACAAGGTAACAGGACTGGAAGAATACCTGCCTACACAAGAAATGCTTAACATCCATATGGAACAGCAAAAAATCATGATACAGAAGGACAAGGATTACAAGGTACATCCTCTATATCTTTTCGTGGAGAAGGAAGAATTCGATGATTTGGTAAGAAGGATAAGAGGAAAGAACAAGAACGCGGAAACGGCTTGTATTCCGCTTGTATGCCAATATCCGGCTGTGCCTATATGTGTGCTTTGTCCCAAACAGAAAGAGGAGGCGAAAGAATGATATTCGAGTGCACGTTTACCTACATGGCACCCGACCCGAATTCGACAAGTGGAGCTTATAAAAAGTTTGTCGATGTCATAGCGGTACAGGCAGAAAATTACATAGATGCCGAAACAATGGCAACCGAATACGGGATGTTCAATATAGATGCGGACTTTGCCATATCTCCTATTAAGGAGGTGATTATAGATTCGGTGCAGCGTAACGAAAAGCACGGGGGACGATGGTACAAATGCACGGGCGTATACAGTGAGGCAACCTTTTCTGGAAAGCTGAAACAATACAAGCTGGTTATATTGCAACAGCATGAGGACTTTATAAAAGCCTCTACTAAAGCGTTGGAATACATGCAAGACCTTGTAGGCGAATGCAGACTGACGAAGGTAGAGGAAACTCCTATAATCGAATATGTGGAAAAGGACTGATATGTTAATCTTATGTTAAAATGACATACGCAGTTGCTTATGTCATAACATAATCTTATTTTTGCATTGCGATAAGAAAAGAAGCTAAACAATTAATATACTATGATACGAATAACGAACCCCAAAGGAGAAGTCCAGGTGCACACAGAAGAAAGCTATGAAAAGCTTCTGTGGCAGTTTGCGGAATCGAAGATGATGGATATGTGGTGCCGGAAACACCACCTTATCCCTATCTATACACACCAGGAAGAAACCATACTCAACAAAATGGTAGTAGAGGCATTTCTGGAAGCGTTTAACTATAAAGTGGAAAAGAATTATGAAAACTAAAAAGTTCGGAGTAGGCGACAAGGTGAAGATACTCCATTGCTCTAACATGATGCTAATAGGACAGATTACGGAAGTAGCAAGTATATGCGGAACGGAGAGTAACCGCTATTATCACCTTAAGATAGACGGTGAACAACGCGCGTTTATTCCTCAAAATTTGGAATTGGTAGAAAAGAAAAAGGAGGGTAAAGAATGACCTACACAGAAGAAAGAACCTATTGGTTGGAGTGCATGATTAAGGCAAGCAGATACGGGCTTGAACCGGAAGTAGCTATTACAGCACTCGAATACCTAAAGGAAGACCCGAAGTTAAGTATAAGCCAATGCCTGGAGATGGCATTAAAAGACTGGGATATATGATACAGAAGATAATCGCTTACCTCTATCAAAAGAAGGTTACGAAAATTTATAACGACAATAACGACGGCTTCATATGCAACTTCGTCCTGGAATACAAGGACAAAAAAGATTTTGTACATAAGATGGCATGCTATGCGGTCAATTTTGAACCCGTTGTTATCGGAAAGGAAAACCGTTATTTGGTGGAAGTGGATGTGCATGCAGTCCAGAATGTCAAGTACAACAATGACAGGGTATGGATGCCGCAATGTAGAGTAACGAAAATGGATTTATTGCTACAGCCGTGGGAACTTACATTAGCAGAAAACGAAATAGAAATGTATTACGATGGACAGAGAAAAATTTGCGGAACCGGATATGACAGCAAAACCGGAAGAAATGCTGTGGTTTGAATCAACAATCAGTGAAAATGTGGAACCGGAGGTTTCATTTGTTGAACAAGAAAAGGAAGAAGTTTTGGTTTCGTGTACATGGTATTAAATTAGTGAAATAACTATTGTTTATTTCCCTATTAAAATCTACCTTTGTGGGTAAAACTTCTATATATGGCTAAAAAGATAGAATATACTAAAGAGGACATTTTAAAAGATGCGCCCGATTTCGTGCTAATTGCTTCACCCTACATGCAGGATAAATATGTAGCTTATGAGATGGTGAGAAGGGAGCTTGACGAACACCCGGACCGTTTTATGCAGTATGAGGGGAACGAAGGTTATACCTATGTGATAGACCTTAAGCTTGTCAATATAAAGGGTATCATGGCGAAACGCGGAGCATCCCAGGAAGCAATAAACGACGCTACAGAAATTCGTACAAATGTGATGTTGCCCCTTCTTGCCAAGTTCCACAGGGTAAAGAGTGAGTATTTCCATGCTTTCGACTTGCATAACGACAAAGCAAAGGCACTTGCCAAACTCACCCCTATGTTACTGGACTTGTTTGGTTCCATGCATAACCCCAAGGATATTATTAAGATTATCCGGAAAAAGGAAGGTTATTCGCTGGGAGAAGAAGATTTGGTAAAATTTTTCAACAATCACAAGTCACTCATAGAGGCAAGGCAAAGCAAGTACGTGATGCGTTCTGACCGCTATAAGGTGGCAACGGAAGCCGGAAGACTGGAAATCATAAATGACTGTATGACAGACTTGCAGCTCAAATATGAAGAGTTCTGGAGCAAAGGAAACGTGGGAAGTGCACTCAATATCCTAAAGGAAATACGCGCTTTGTTGGAAGCCGCACGGAAGGAAGTAAAAGGTAATGAAATTAAACTTACAGTTGACGGGAAAATAGACATAAACGCAACCCTGCATGGTGAAGAGAACATAAGCCGCGTAATGCGAGACATTCCCGTAAACAGTCTAATAGTGGGTATGGTAGCCGCAAAATCGGGAATAAGACCCGAAATACTGATGCACCAGCTTTGCACCTCCTATTACAAGGACTTCAACGGATTTGCAAGCAACCCGGTATTGGGTTCCGAAAAGGTGATGCTTCCTGGAGCACTCATAAAAACGTATGACTGGGGAGAAATAAAGGAGGGAAACAAGAAGTTTGTCGAAGAGATGGCACCCGAAATAGTCGAGGCAGAAATAATCGAAGAACCGCCCAAATCAAAGACCAGGGAACGGCTTCTTAACCGCCTACGACAGATGAAAGGTGTTGAAATCGGAAAGAAATAATTACATTTTGTTTTGACTTTTAGTTAATTTATGATTTTCAAAATTCATGTGGTGTACGGTCTGCGATAGATAGTACACCTATTTTAAACAATTAAAAATCAAATAATTATGGTAAAGATATATGTTGAAGAAGTTATAAAGTGCATGATGGAAAGACTTACAAAAGAATATGGTCTGACCGAACAACAAGCATTAAAAGAAATTGACATTTGTATGGAAAGAATGTACGTGAAATGGATGCAGGAAGAACCGATACCGGAAGAATATAATGATTAATTAACCCTATAATATATAAGAGTATGATAATAGCAATCGCAACAATGAAAATGAATGAGGATGTGACTACGCAGGTGCATGTACCTATGGACATGGAAGTAATGCAGGTTCCACCTACAGACAAGGAGATGGAGAAAATAAAGTCAGTCCTGGAAGAAGAAACCGGATATAAATTCGTATCTTTGAATTCGATAACATGGGATGTGGACTATGAGATTTAAAATCAAACGAAAAACTTTATGTTCATTTTTTGAGTATTAGTAGTTAATATTTAACTGACAGCCAGCGGTTTGTGATAAATAGTTGGCTTTTATTATATCCTTTGATATGTTAATTATATGTTAAAAGCACATACGCAGTTGCTTATGTCTGACATGTTCCTTATATTTGCAATGTGATAAGGAAAACGATAAGTCAAACAAGTAAAAACAAAAGATTATGGCAAATCCTAAAGTAAAACCGGAAGGAAAGAAAATCGCAGAAAAGGTGATGGAGTTCATGGACAATCAATCATTCGACCCCATCTATAAGGAGATAGAGGAGAACGGGGACGACACTTATATCAGCGAGATAATGAGATGCTTCCCAACAAGAAGGATAATAAATGAATTGGATGAAAGAGGAGAGCTTCACGAGGCATACAACGAATATGTGAATATGAACGGAGTAGCTCTCATAAAGGATATGACAAAGATAATGACGAACAAGGAAAAGCTCAAACTTGTATCGGAACTTTTTAAGATACCCTATCTGGCAAGCCCGGAAGAATACGGGGAAGCGATAGCGAAAGCAGTAAGGGAACAGTATTACAGATAATCATTAGTCACTAAAATCAAAACAAAAATGAAGACCTATACAGTATATTTCAGTGAACCCGTAACGATGAAGTACAAGGGTGACAGATTCAACAAGGAATTGAAAAAGTGGGAATATAACGTGGAATGCGAAAAGACAAGCCCGATGTTTACCTTCCATTCCCTGGCACCTGCAAAGAAACTGATTAAGGAGAATATGGACAAGTACATAGATTCCAGCATAATAAAGACCTGGGCAAACGGTGACTGGGAAAATCTCGGCCCGATAAAGCTTGCCGGAAGCAACAAAACTTTTGTAGCCAATACCCGTCAAAAAGTTGCGAATTATTAAGAGCACGGAAAGAAGGGGTGAAAATCGGAGTAACCCCTATCTTTTTGATTTCCAATATAGATATTTCACGAAACTTAAAAATAAAAAGATTATGGATAAGGAAGAATTCCAGAAAAAGTACGACAACAGTATTTTGGTATGCTGTACAGAAGACAAAATCAAAAAAGTATTCAATATTTGCGATTTAATGGACTTAACAGCCTCTAACTCAAAACAAGCTACCGCTATATTGATAGGAAAACAGACAGCAAAAAGTCCATTGTTCCACGTGGAACAATTCTTGAATGATTTTTATAAGGAGATGGAAGAAGAAAAGAAAGAGGTAAAGATGTTTGAACAGAGGATGAACAATGCCATATACAAGCTAAAGCAGAAGTACGAAAGCACATATATAACCAAGGGAACCGATATGGACACGGTAATACAGTGCATAACAGAACTCGGCATGAATGTGAACCTTGAAAAAGCAGATGATGCCTTATACATAATAGGAGAAAGGGGTGTTATGTCATGTGTAAGGCATTCGGCAAGACAGCTTATTACAGATGTGATGTCCGGTATGATTGATGTACTGAACCCATTCATAAACAAGGAGACAATGATTGAGATAAAGGAAGAAGAAGACACGGAAAACATGATTAGTGAAACAATCTTCCATCTCACCCATACTCTAACAAAGCCCCTGCATAAGGTATACGACATGGAAAGAATGGTCTATTCAATCGGATTTGGGGATAAGGAAAGGGTAATGATAGACGAGGACGATTTCCATGTGTTCCGGAAAGCGGTGCGTCTCCTATACATGTGCAACAAATGGGTAATGAAGGACAACAAGAAGCAGCTAAAGGAACCCACTTTCAACAAAGGAAACAAAATAATGTACACCATCAAGGACGGAAATGGCAACACATACCCGGTAAGAAGACTGTCGGAAAGAGTGTATGAATCAAAGGAGCACGAAACCCTATTCATAACGGACGAGGAAGGAACAGTGACCGGGATATACAAGGAGAAATAGAAAGAGAGAAATACCCTCTACGACACCCTACAGACCATATTTTATTATTAACCCGTTATACATTTGTTACAATGGTAATGAAGAGTGTCAAGGAGGAAAAGCAATGATAAGAAGAACCGGAAAGGGAACACGGACTGCACCATAAAGGAAAAGAAAGGGTTGTTATATCCGACCCCTATATAAACAATATTATAAATCGTCAACCTATAATTGTTAATTTGCGAAATGGGAAGGATATATGGAAGCCGATATGGACGCAAGACGTGTCCTGGCACGGTTCTTGTATCATTGTACAATGTGGAACAATCATAAAAAGACAACATCATGAAAAGAGAAAAGGAATTCAAGGAATACCTAAAGAACAAGCTCATAGATTTTGCACCTTGCATAGAGGCATACGAGGACTACAATCTGAGAATAACGGAAGTATTGGATGCACTGGAAGAACTGAGAATGTCGTACCAAGCATCATCAAACGTGGTTGACGGGAATATAGAATCTATGGTTATCCAGATATCGTCATGGGAAGATAACTTTGAGATAATAGGCTATGACACATTTGTAGAGAAATATCGGGAATATGACAAGGAATATGAACCGGAACACTATATAAAGGACGAGAACGGCAATATGGTGCATGTAGAGCTTGTAAGCGTCAAGGCAGGAAAGAATATGATAATAACCTGGAAGGACACGGAGACCGGGAAAATGTTCCAGACAATAGAATAATAACCAACATATTAAAAGACAAAAGATTATGGAAAAAGATTTGAGAAACAATGTGAAGTTTATCTTATTCTGTACAGAATGCTTGCAGGCAGGCGTAGTAATGACACCAAAGGAATATGAGATTGCATTCCTGGCAGCATCCAAGTTCGAGGGATTCGACGATAAGAGCTTCGAGAACATGAAGGCAGAACAGTTCGCTCCCAGAATGAATGCTATGCTTAATGCAATGTCAAAGAGAAAGCAGATTATCGAAGGACTGACATTCAACCTATTGACAAAGAAAAGCCTGGGTGAATTGATTGAGAGCAACCTTGTAGAAGAGGTAATGAAGGCAAAACATATAGCCGCAGCAATGGCAGATGAACTGTTGGAACCGGACGAAAAACTGGAAAAGGTTGTGACTGACGGAAGACGTGTAATCGAACACTTCATAGACCAATGGAAGAAAGCCCCTATTGAAGAGGAAAAGAAAGAATACGAGCCAGAAAGCGATGCGGAAATTGTAGAATAAATCTTTCTATATACTTATTATTTTCACAAAAGCCCCGAAATGGGGCTTTATTATCAAGCAGTTATGGACAAGTCGAAATTAACAAAGGCAAATAAGCTATACAATAAAATCGTAAATCTGAAAGAGGAAATAGAGCATATTTCCAGGTTTGAGATGGAGGGAAATATACTGATAACGAACCATTACGATTCTTATTTTCATATCAACGAGGATATGGCGAAAACCTATTTTCCGCTTATAAAAGAAAGAATGGAAAAGGAGCTGGAAGAGTGCGAGCGATTATTTTCTGAACTTTAGCTTATTTTTGAGATAAAAACACTATCTTTGCTATCGTGATAATTAACTGGTAAGGTTGTATCGCAGTTGTATTTAAAGGTTAACAAAGGCGGTAGGGGTTGCAAGTCTGTTATGGCTGGGGGTGAAAGCCCGGTTTAAATGGCTGCAACCCCTATTTTTATTCAAATTTTGTATCATTATGGAAAGAAAAGAGATTATCAGAAGACTGGGAAAGTATTTCACGCTTCCCGAACTTGTATGCCCCCACGTGTATAACAAGTATTCAGAATCGCAGATATGGAGCTTTTTTACAACCGAAGCACTGGAAACGCTTCTTGTATTGAGGGAAGAAATCATATGCAAGCCCTTCATTATCAACAACTGGAAGAACGGAGGAAGCTATTCCCAGCGCGGTTTGCGGTGTAATGTCTGCATATTATGCAAGGAAAAGACGATGCTTGAAAAGCCGTATATGAGTGCGCACGCATTGGGTCGCGCTTTTGACATTACGGTTTCTGGAATGGAGGCAGAAGCAGCACGGAAAATCATTATAGACGATTCCGACAAGCTTCCTTATCCTATCAGACTGGAGGACGGTGTTAGCTGGCTACATGTAGACACTATGGACTTGTGCAACGGCAAGAAAGTGACGCTATTCACAGCGTAAATATATTTTACTATATCCAAAAGGTATTCCCCCTTATAGGTCAATCGATACTACAGTATGCTGTAGCCGCGATTTTTCAAATTTCGTATTTTTATCATTTGTAAATTTAAATTGAAATAATTATGTATCCTAACAAAGTAAGTATAGCAAATAACAAGGGTTTTGAGAGCATAACAGCGATTTCACGCGCTTTCGAGGTCGGCACACCAGCCGAAGATGTGGTACTGTCAAAGTACACCTTGATTCCCGATGATAAAAGGGCGTTTCTTATTATTCCGTTGACTGCTGGTACTGTCAAAGTACACCTTATCGGTGAGACTGGTCCAGATACTTATACCATTTCCGAGACCGAGGTTTCCGCTTATATGGGTTCTCCTATGCCTTATCTTGTTGATAAGGTGTTTGTTGACGGCACTACTGCACAATTTAATATAGGGTTATGATTGGTATTGGTACAAGTCTTTTGTTTGGCAGGAGGTCTGGCAAGGCTGGTCCTCCTATTCCACCCTTCAATGATGCTATGGTGGACGCATGGTTTATGTCTGGACTATCCAATGTAGACAAGCCTTCTTCTATTCGTGGCGTGATGGGTAATGAGATGCAGCTAAAGAACTTTGTCTTTACATCAGAAAGTGGATTTGGAGAAGGGTCTTATGAGGGCGCACTTGTATTTGATGGAATGGATGATTACGGAATCTGTACCGGACTTCCTATTCTTGACGATTATACAGTAATATGTAGGAGAGAAATAATCAGTATCAAGAATAGTTCTGCTGTTGCATCTAAAAGGACTTATCCCGATGATGTAGGAAATTTTGGGGCTTTTGTATTTGAACGCGTATTCTCCAATGGTAGCAAATCCATATATTCGTTTGGTGCGCCAAATAGCATAAACAAGTTTGATTCAAACGAAGTTGTTTATCAAACCAAGACTTCTTATAACGGAAAGACTATCACTCCTGGTAGCAGTAGTGATTCAGATACATTAAGTTTGGGCGCGAACGCATACAATATATCTTTAGGAAGAAACCAAGAATATTCAAACGTAGCTATCTACTATTTTGCCCTCTACAATAAATCTTTGACACCCGAGGAAATAGAAATAGAGAAGGAAAGACTTAATGAAGAATGGTTGAAACGTAAAAATTAAATAATATGAAATGGTTAGCTATACCTATAGAAGAACTGAAACAGTTCGACAAGGACTGGGAAACAAGAAGAACGAACAATGACGGCACAAAAGCGCTGTTACATGAAGAAATCTACAATTTACTTGTTCCCCCGGTTATGACACTGGAAGAGACGGACGAGGTCAAGGAAATCATCTATCCCTATCCTTTGATGGATGAAGACGAAATCAACGGTTCCAGTGACTGGAAAAGTGAAGAAGGGGTAATTTGATTGTTTTCGGGATGCCGGGAATTTCGGGTGTTTTGTCCGGTTCCCGGTTTTTCATTTTCCTTATTTTATTGTACACCGAAAAACAACACAATTTTTAGAGTTAGTGTTAACTGTCTGATAATCACATACCATTTTCTTCTATTTCTAAAAAATATAATGTCACTGAAAGAAAGGTTATGTTAATCTTATGTTAAAACGACATAAGCACTTGCGTATGTCTGATTAAGTACCTATATTTGCAATGTGATAAGAAAACAAGGTCAAACAAATTAAAAGAAATAAGGTTATGAAAGCAGAATTTTACAAGGTGAGAGGTACGGAAATGGAAGAGATGATGAAGAGAGGTAATAACAACGAAATCTCCTCTATGATTTCCAAGAAACAACAAGCACTTGCCGAGGCACTTGAAAATGTGGAGTTCTATAAGTCTATCGGGAATATGGAGTTTGCAGCCAATGAACAGAACCGCGCTAACCTCCTTCAAAGACAACTCGAAATGTTGAACAAATAAAAATTAAAGAAATATGAAACTTTTGGAAATACACAAAAACGGAATTAACGCCCATAACAAAACAGTAAGTTACTACGGTTTGGATTATGAGAAAAAGAAAGTGCTGTTTGAAGTAAAGACACTGGAAGAAGCCATTGAGAAGGGGTCTTGTCTTGGCTATAAAAACGGTGAAATAGTAATAATGTTCTAAATTTAATCCGGTAGCCTTCGGGCTACCAATAAAACAAATAATATGGATATAAAAGAAATATGCTTGCTGATAGCACAGCTAAAGAAGGAGAATGAAACCAATTCCCCGGAAGAAAAGGAATTCAACCTTAAATGGATTGAAGCCCTAAAAGAAAGTATAGATAAATCTGTAAACAAGAATAAGGAGGATTAAGTTATGAAAGCAATCGTAGAAAATCCGTTAAATGTTAATCATTCACCAGTAGCAATTTCTCTTTACGTCAATATGCTTAACAAAATAGTTCAATGTAATGACGAAAAAGAACTGAGAGAAGCAATGAAGTTTATTTCTATGGATTATCCGGTTACGTTCAATTCTCTTTTTGATTACGGTTTCGGAAGAGATTATATGTGGGTCAGAGAGAGGGAAAACTGTAAACCTCTTCTCCTTGTCGAATTCTAAAAACTTATATATCATGAAAAAGCAGCTTATAAATTTCTTTCACGGTCGTTTCGGTAATAAAGTATTGAAGACAAAGTATCGTGAATGGTGGGTACGTTTCTGGTACGGAACCGGGGCAATCGCCTTTTGTTTCCTATTCTTCGGAATGATACAATTCTTGTCCTGGCTTTCTGATTTGATTAATTATGTTTTCTAATAAAAATATTTTACAATTATGAAAAAGGTGTTATATGACAAAGACGGGAAATTCTTGTCCGTCCATGATGGAGATTGTATTCTTGCAGAACTTGAAGACGGTAATTGTCTGACACATGAAGACGGTACGATAATGATATATAGAGAACGCAAATGTAAAGAAGATATTTCTAAAGTATTTTATCATGTTTATTTACGAAATAATGAATTACATTTTCTTAAAACTGGAATGTCATTTTCTTACTATGATTTTATCCCATCTTTCAGATTTTCTACAGAAGAAGAAAAAGAACGTATGTACAAAGTTCTTTCTGAAAACAACCTATACTATGACGAGAAAGAAAAATGCTTTAAAAAGCTTCGCTGGCGTGCCAAAATCAGCAATTCTTATTACTATATTGACTGGAACCGTTTTGTGATATGTAAGACTACAGAGGAAGAAAACGAATCGGACAATTTACGGTACAAAAACCTTAACTATTTCCAGACCAAGGAAGAAGCGTATACCAAGTTGTTTGCAGTTAAATCGGTTCTCAATGATTAAGAAAGAATGCTACATATAGGTGGGACAGATTGTCAAATACCGGGGAATGACGTTGCGAAAGGTACGTCCGGGAAAATACATTGTCATTTCTCCTTGTTCCCTTGTTTCAAGACCCGTATATATTGACAAGAACGAAAATTTGAACGTTCTTTAGTATTAATTATTTGTTTTATTTTCATATATTTGCAGCTATGATAACAGCGATTTTTGTGTGTTTGATTGTTCTTACGGTAGTCCTTATCACTCTCCTTTTGTGGTGCATAGGGGCGGTTACGGGAATTCAGAAAAGAATGAATGTTCTTCTTTATACGGTCTCCTATATAGACCTTATCCAAAGAAAGCGGTTCATCCGGTATCTGGACCAACTTTCAAAGAAAATGAGTTGTAATGAGGACGAGATGGAAGACAACCAGAAACAGTTCCTATTCCATTTAAACCAGGAACTGACGAGCGAAATAAAAAGGATGGAAGACGATTATAAAGACTTGATATGAGCAAAAAGAATGAATTCACATACGACGGGGGAAGCATGTATATAGATTGGCTTTGTTATTCCAACAAGCTTGTTTTGCTTCGTGACAGCCACATTATAAGCGGTGAGGACAGAACGTCTGTTGCCCGTGCCCTAAAATGCAAGACTGGTGATATCCTTTGTCTTGTGCTGGGACAGAACATCAGCTATTTCGGATATAGTAAGCTGATTGAGGATATGGGGGGACGGACAACGGAAAGTATCGTAAAGTCCGAGAACCCGGTATTTTCTTCCGTCTACTGGACTGGCGACAAGAAAGCGGCTATCACATCACACACTATTTTCATTCCCTGGAAAGAACTTAAGGAGATTATCAAGGAATGGGACTATCCGACATACTTTCATCCCGACATAGTTTAGAACCTTCTTTCTCTAATTTTATATATTTGTTTGACTGACACCCGGTTACGCTCTTCGTGAAAGAATGTTTCCGGGTGTTTTCTTTGGAGTTATATGTTAATTATATGTTAAAAGGACATAAGCACTTGCGTATGTCTGAATAACTCCCTATATTTGCAATGTCTTCTTAAGGGAGGCGGTTAATTAAGTCAAACAAATAAAAAGATAAAAGTTATGGAAGTTTATGTAATTGAAACAATTGGAGGGCAAATAGTTAATGGTGAATACAGCAAAGAAATTTGTCCAAAATTCCTTGAATCAGTAGTAAAAGACAATTTTAACAAATTAGGATATTGCTTTTATCATTCAAACGAATATGAATGTATTATATATCCCAATCAAGAATCAGCCGAACATGCCATTGAATGGGCGTTAAATTAATTGTCGAATAAAATCTTTACAACTATGGCAAATATAGATTTTTTCAAGAACCCCGATTCATACGAGGTATATGTAACGGTCAAGTTCGGAACATGGAAAGTAGCCGAAATAAAGCGTTTCCCTTCCCCTACAGACATTCTTCACGGCAATATCATAGAATATACCGAAAACAAGAATTTGTGCTCTGAAAAGGACATAAAAGAGATTGAAGAATTTACTATTAACAACGTTATAAACACTATTTTAAAATGAGAACATTAAGCAAAGGAAACTACCGGGTCGTATATGACCCGGCAAAGGACGAAAGCATGAGCATGATTGCCGTCTACAAGAAGAACCTGGACGGCACGTTATCCCTAATCAGTAAGGAGATGGGAGAAGAAAATGATAACGAGGTTCTGAGAGAACAAGCAATGAAAATCATTAACGAACTTAAATAATAGGAGGATTAAATTATGAATGCAGGTATCGTATTTTTAACTATCATTATTTTTATCGTTCATCTTATGCTGAGTGCCGAGGTAGGTTCTACGGCAGAAAGGATGAACCGAAGTTTCGGAGTGTGGATGCTTATGGCACTTATCATTTCCCCGTTTATCGCAGCCATCTTTGTTCACTGCCTGGGGACTATTCCGGTTCCCGAAAAGAAGGAGGATTCAGAGAATGAAACCGAGAAGTAACAGATATATTTACTATTATGACAAACGGTCGAAGAACAAGCCGTACCGGGTTATAATAGAGCTTGAAAAGAAGAAGTACAATATCGGTTATTTCCGAACCGTGGAAGAAGCGAGGGCAGCCCGTGACGAATTCATTAAAAATCATTTTTCTGTTTCCGTCAAATGGAAACGGTTACAAGAAATGAATACGATTGTGGATAAGATTGCCGAACTTTCGGGAATGCTTCTTTCCTATAGGGATATTTCCACTAATGAGGTTTGCCGGAAAATCGGGAATATCAAGCGGAACGCGGTTTCCATAAAGAAAATTATTGCATAAATATTCACTCAATTTGTATAATTATTCAATTTTGTTTTGTAGTAAGAATCATGGGTTTAGCGAAACCCGACAGACTGGGGACGTTGTGAAACGTCCCTTTTCTTTTTCTAAATATTGACAGCAGAGTTAATAATACTTGAAGAATGACAAAAAACCATAATCTACCAGTCCTTTTTCTACTGCGTTCGCTTCTTGTTCAAACACGATTGCATGGTAACAGTCATGGTTTATAGCCTGGATTCTCTTAATCCACTTCTTGAAACCGCCACTGAAACCTGGGTGATATTTGATTAAGGCTCCTATTACACGCACGAGCCATTCCAGGGCGTAATACAGATAGAACGTCAACGGGATAAGGAGAAGTAGCCAGGGGCACGAGAAAACGCCTGCAAGACCGCTAAAAAGCACGGTTCCCAGTATCATTAATGATTTCCATTGATAGGAATGGGTTTCTTCGTGCTTCAAGAATTCTTCGTCGTAATACTCTTTTGCTTTCTTGCAAAGCAGCCAGCAAAAAATTAGGATTGCGGAAAAGGTCGGAATGATAATTTTCGCAATTTTCGATTCATAAACTACCTTCATGTTACTAAAATTTTAGGGTTAAACACTGGGTAAAAGTAGGAATTTATAACGGTAATATTGTCAATATTTATTACTATTTGTAACTACCTGGAAATCAACACTTTGACGTTTTACCATAATGTTATTATCTAACCCCTAAAGGGGTACGTAGTTCCCTTTCTTCTTTTTACCCTAACGGGTATATTAATAGAGGGAGAATATTGGGTGATATATTACGCGCGTGCGCGTGCGAGCGTAGGCGAGCGCGCGCATCATGTGCGCGTATAGGCGCACATGCGTGTGCATGCGTGTGTGCGCGCGTATGGGGAGGGAGGACAAGACAAAGGGCAGGAAAAGGAGGGGAAGAAAGCCTATAAGGGGACGAAAACAAGAAGGGATTTTGAAAAAAGCGCGTCCCGGCAAAAATTTTTCAGAGAAAATTTTGTGGATTGAAAATTTATCCCTATGTTTGCAGTGCTTAAACATAGCGGCTAAGGTCTGATGAAGATTTGAGAGCCGCAAAAGAAAAAGGGGTTACTCTTTAGTTTTCTCACTAAACATTAGCTTCTTTTTGAAAAATCCCCTTTTTCTTTGTTTTTGTTTAGCAAGAAAGAAGCTAAAAATTAGTGGGTGTCCTTAAGCAAGGACATAAAACCAAAAAATGGTATTTGTAGAAGTGAGAAAATTAAAGAGAAGTGTATGAAAAAAGATACAGAAAAATCGGCATCATGCCAGGACATTTCAAAAAAGATTAAGTTTCCTACTAAGGATTTAAAGAATTTACAGACCATCCAGGATTACGAGTATTGTTGCGTATTGTGCGCTATTAGATTGATAAACAACAAGTATTGCAAGAGAAATCAGAAGAAATATCAGTATAAGACGTTTTGGAAAAGAAGTTTTACTACACAAGAACTGTCATTGAAGATTGCGGAAGAAGTGGGTATTTCCTACAGAAAAGCAAAGGATTATATCAAGTTTTTAAGACTGAATGATTATATTAAATTCCCCGAAAAGGATGTATGTACAATCATAAACAAGGATTTCAAGGATGTAACGGAAGAGATGTATTTACCCGATTATTTGCGTTATGTGATTAAGGAGAAAGGGGTAAAATGGTCTCCTATTTTTACAAGGATATTGAATTACATTTCAAAGAAGATAAGATATTACAAGTATTGTAAAGAGATTGCAGAGTACAATTTGGACGTATGGAATGAAGAGGAATTAAAGAAAGAACAGATTTTGAAGATAGTCGAATGGCTGTACAATAACGAGGACTGGAAGGAATCGGATTATGACAAGGTTTATGAAAAGGCTGTAAAGATGGCGCATAAGCACGCATTAGAGGCAATAAAATGGAACAATTGCGAAGTATCGTTCTATGAAAGCCCTAAACGTATTGCAAGTCGTATGAAATGCAGTGTAGATACGGTACGGAAGTTTATAAAGGCATTGAAGGAAATTTTTGGAAATACGGTTTATATGAAACCGGACAAGGCTGTTAAATCAATGAGGTACAATCCTAAATTGAATAACTATACAATAGCTTTGCCAGACAGGGAAGAATGGAAGAATATATTTGCGAGAAGATTCGAGAAAATTAAGGAAGGTGTTTCAAGGATAAAGGATTCGGTTTATTACCTTAAAAGGGTGTGGTTCAAGAAGGAAAAAGGTTTTTTATGGGAAGACAAGGAGTTTAATAAAATGGCTAAAAGGGACAGAAGTATAACATGTGGGGATGAGAGTTTCCCGTGCAAAAAGAGACTGAGTTTTTATCACACACTGAAAAAGGATTTGGAATACTGGGAGGATAATTTCGAGAAGGAAAAGGAGGAAGAGAAATATATGGAATATATCCACAGGTCAGAAATACAGAGAGAAATAGAGGAAAACAGGATTGACCTTGTTGCAAAAAATCGTTGTACCGCTTCTGACAGTGAATATTTCGACCCTAATACAAACAGAACATATTATGAAGAACCGGAAGAGGAAAGGAAAAGAAGAGGAAAAGAAATCGGTGAAATAGCCAGAAAAGTAAGGGAGGAGAGGAAGAACAGTCCTTGCTTGGCAAAACTTATTCAAGAGAAATATGGAGACTTTGAGTTATTATCTATACAGTGACTATGAAACCGAAGACGTAGAACTGTACGCAGAACAGATGATACGCGACCGGAAAGAACGCGACGAGAAGCGACGCGAGCAGATAGAGAAGGCTTTGGAGAAAGCCGAAAGAGCCAGGAAACGCCTGGAGAACCGAAGACGGAAGTACATAAAGACAAACCCTATCCGCGCGAAGTACAAATACCCAGTATTGGATAAATATTCAAGTTAAAAGCTTGGTTATTTGACTGATAATGCCTATTTTTACCGTTGTAATTGCAATTTCGTTATAACTTAAAAAGGCATTATTCATGGATAATAATAGAAAAGAAGAGAAAGTGTTCGGACGTGCACAATTTGAACAATTTCTCATTGACAACGACTACGAAGCGTTCACCGCAAAGCAGGTAGCGGCTTTTGCTACTGATGTTTTGAACAAATCGGAAAACAACGAATTGGACGAGTTCGAGAAAGCATGTGCGGCTGCGGACTGGAAATCACTGGAAACGGTTAAAGTGCTGAATGACCTCTACGAGGAAGAACCTATGTTTGTGAGACCCTCACAGGTGGAAGTGATACCAGGAAAGGAAGGTATCTTTAAATCAATGTCCGGGAACCGTGATATGTTGCGATACAAGGAAACCCCTCTAAACATTTTTAAGGGCATAGCCGGAATGTGCGTATCTGATGATATAGAGAAGGCACGGAAGGGCGAACCTATCGGAACGGTCAGAAGCTGGAGCGGAAAGGAATATGTGAAGACCGCGAACGGCTGGGTACGACGCCAGGGAATCAAGACAAAGGAGACCGCGAAGGAGGAGAAGCCGAAGGAAAAGAAAAGCGGTTTCCCTACAGTTGAAAAACTCGTGGCTGCGGCCGCAAAGTCGGGGCACAACCCTAAAGAGGCAGAGAACGTTATCAGAGAACGCTATGACTATCTGAAAAAGAAATATCCGGAAGCCTCACCAAGTAAACTTGTACACATTGCATATACAATTTCCTAAAATTCCGTCGCATATGATTATGGGAAAACTACATAAAATAAGGGAATACGTAATGAGTTTATATTTTCCCGTGTTGTTGAGCATACCTATCTCTTTTTCCAACACGGCATCCTTCATTGAGAAATATGTGTTTCGGGACTGGGAGTTCTTGAAATACCTAATGATTCTTATAGTGATAGACACACTTGTAAGCTGGGTATATCATATCAAGAACAAGGACTTTTCAAGCAAGGGCTTTTCAATGATTATCACAAAGCTTTTCATTTATTCCGCTATTCTGATTGTTTCGCATGTGATGGGGAACTTTACGGTGGAAGGCGGCAATGTGGAGATATACACATGGTTCCGTGCCGTGGTGTGTAACGCGCTTATAATACGAGAATCAATCTCAATCGTGGAGAACGCGGCAAAGGTAAGCCCTACTTTGGTACCTCAGAGAATTAGAAAATATCTGTCTGATTTCGACGAATTCGGAGACAAGAAACCGAAGGCGATAAAGGAAATGAAAGGAGAATGATTATGGCACAAGGTGATTATTTGCCAGGAACCTATTCAAGGGTCGGAACAGAGGAAAATCCCGGTACATACTTTGGAGGAGGCGCAGGCGGTGGTACTTCACAGACAATGCCACCGAAGGTGAAGAAGGTATGGGTACTGGACAACGATAAATGGAATATGCGCAACTATTGGATTTCTGGAGGGAAGTTCAGTATTCCGGCAGTATGGGTACTTACCAAAGGAATTTGGGACAACTTCGGCAAATGGATGAAAGACGGAGTTTGGAGAATGATACAGACCATTTTCTCTACAGACAATATTTGGCGTGACAATTTTGTGTGGTATAATGATTTAAAATTTAAATTTTAGAGATTATGAAAAAAGCAGCGTTTTATCAAATACAGGACGGTGATACCGGGGCACAGGTTGCACAAGGATTGCAAGGCAATTTCGAGGCTTTGCAGCAGGAGATAGAAGCAATTCAACCCTATTCCTTACCTATTAAGATGAACCCTAATAGTGGAATTATCAACAGCGAGGAGGGATATAACAGCATTCTCCCCGAATCCTATCTGACGGAATATCCGTGGCAGGCTGAATATGCAAACGGTCTTCCTTGGTTGTGGATGAATTTTAAGGCAAAGGTATCGGAAGGCACTCAGATTTGTATCAAGCATAACAACAAGTTCTGCGAGTTTGCCAATATTCCCGAAAGTATTGGTACCGTATCTTCCGACAAAAAGATTTTGACAATGAAGGAGAAGAACGAATATCTGGGCTTCGAGTGCCAGAAGGATTTGGGCGTACAGAAAGCGGATGTGACAGGTATTTACCAGGTCTATGTACTGGGTGCTGACGGTTCAGTAGAACAGGAAATCGTATTTGAATGTAAATAAAAACCATTAAAAATAAAAGATTATGAGACTATACAGATTTTTGGACGAAGACAAGAATATTGATGTGACATTGGTAACGGACGGAAGTTGCGACCAGAAGAAAGTGTTCATCACCGAATCACCGCGCGGAATTACCCCTAAAGGAAACGTGACAGACCCGGAAGGCGGTGCCGAGCTTTTGAAGCTTGGTTTCAAATGGAATGTAGGCGAAGCCGTGATGCACGAGGAACTTGTAGCATTTGCGGAAGAAAAGGGTTTGGAATTGATTATCGACCCCCAGGGATTGAATGAAATTGTTGCGGTAACGGCAGAATGGAACGATGCAGATGCGTGCGTGATTACAATCAAGACCACCGTTCCGGCAAAAAAAGATGTTGACATTTATTTCCCCAATAGCGTAGATTTGCAGGAAAGCGCAGAAAGATTTGGAGTAATCAGAGGAGACCGCAAGACCATTGCTACTAAAGTTATGTCCGGAAAGCCTATGGCGTTTACGCTGGCTGACCTTGGTTTGGATGCAAAGGAAGACTTGAACGTGGTTGTAATGACAGATAACAACACATGGCGCGAAGAACTCGTAGCCGAAAACAACTAAAGGGTTATGCTACGGTTATTTTTTACAACAGAAGATAATGTCCACCAAATGACTGTCGTAACTGACGGTATCGACAGTCAGATGAAGGTTTTCGTGACGGAAAGCCTCTATGGTGACGTGGAATATTATAAGGGGCTGGGTATCGTGATTGAACCCGGACACACCTATAATATCGGACAGTTCAAGGAATGGGCGTTTAAGGCGCTTGTTAAGCTTATCTCATATCCGGAAGGATTCGGAGAAGAGGGCGCGGTATTGTCGGACGTGCAGGAAGTTGTGGAATACGTATTGGAGACTAAAGAGCCTACACTCAATTTCCCGGCAAAGGGAGGTGATGATATGTGCGTGGTGACGTCTTCAAAACAGACATTCAAGAACGGACAGCCAGTAGGACACCCGGAAGGCGTCCCGGTTACATTCTCAATATCTGGGGCAGGATTCAAGGTTGACGGTGGAGGACAAGTAACGGTTGACGAGAACCCAAACAACACGGCAAGAAAAGCGGTAGTGACGGTTAAACAGAATGAAAGCGGAAAGACATTGCAGATTACATGCAACCAGGCTGCATCTACTGTAACCTACGAATATGCGCTTACAGTAGACCCGACAGCGGTAACGTTCGACGGTGCAGGAGGCGAAAAGCTTGTCACTGTTACTTCTACAAGAACAAAAGTTCTGAATGGAGTAAAACAGCAGCCAGAAACATATCCTACTGATATAGAACTGGCAGGTGTAGGGTTCGATTATGAGGAAAGCGGAAATAACTACAATTTGAAAGCTTCTGAGAATACCGGAAGCTCACAGAGAACAGGAAAAGCGACTATCTCACAAGACGGAGGAAAGACTGTACAAGTGAATTTGACGCAGAATGCAGCTACAGTGACATACGATTACGTTTTGACTGCAAATTCACAGACTATACAGTTTGTAGCGCTTGGAGAAACGAAGAGTTTACAAATTGTTTCAACAAGACAGAAAAAAGTCAACGGCAAGCCTTCCGGTGGTGTCGAGAAGGTAGATACGACTGCACAGATTACTGGAACTGGATTCAGTCAGACTTCATCTGAAACATCTAATGGAGAGAATTATAGTATAGTGGCGGCTGAAAATAAGGCAGAAACAGATAATAACGGTTCTATTACTATTACACAGACTGGAAGTAACAAGACGGTAAAGGTTACGTTAACACAGCTTGCAGCGACAGTTACCTATGAATATACATTGACTACAGACCCGACAACACTTTCATTTGCAGCAGCAGGAGAAACAAAGATATTCGGTGTTTCAAGTAAGAAGCAAAAGAAGGTAAACGGAAAGAATGAAGGTGCAGCAGTGACAGTAGATTATAATACGGTTGTAAGCGGCACAAGGTTTACTAAAGGCACTACCGAATATTCTGTAGTGGCGGCTGCAAATACTGGTGCACAGCGTACCGGAACGGCAGTTGTGACAGCAGTAGAAGGAGGTAAGGAAGCTACCGTGAATCTAACTCAATTGGCTGGAGCTTAAAAATTATTACGATGGGAAAGAGAAAAGGAAAGATTATACAAAAAGCGGAAAAGCCGGATTTGATTGCAAGCCTTTCGAGTTTGTCCATTGAAGAGATAGACAGGCTGCAAAAGGCTGCACCTATGGCATTCCAAAGCAAATTGCAGGCTGCGTTAAACTCAAACGATGCAGGGGAGATAATGAAGGCTAATTTGTATCTGGGAGAAATTAACAGGCAGCCTACAAAAATACAGTCTGTTTTCTTTGACCCTAACGACATATCCGGCAACGGAAGAGGATTCAAGGATTCCAAAGGAGTTCTATCCTTTTCCGTATTGCGTCGGATGGGAGATATCCATATAGTCAAAAGTATTGTGTCTACACGCGTGGAACAGATAATGAACTTTATGGATTTTTCGGAAGACGAGCAAAAGGAAGGCTTCACAATCAGAAAAAAGAAGAGCCTTTTTTCTACCGGGGATGAGAAATTGACAAATGAGGACAAGAAAAAGATTTCAAAGATAGTTGATTTCCTGGAAAAGGGAGGATGGACGGACAAATGGGACAATGTAGACAGCTTGCAGGAATTTGTAAGTAAAATAATGTCGGACAGTCTCACATTAGACCAGTTGGCATTTGAGATGGTGCGCAACAGAATGTGGGAATTGCAGAAATTCCGCGCTGTGGACGCTTCTTTGATACGTTTTCTTGACAGCGTAGACCCCAGACAAAGGGAAGGTTTCGAGCAGTACAGATTCAAAGGACATTTGCCGCGTTACTGTATGGTGTGGGAAGAGATGATTCTGCATAACCCTATAACGAAGGAACCGATATTGTATTACCCGTGGGAGCTTGGTTTCGGTATCAGAAACAAGACGTCCGATGTGAGAAGAAATGGGTATGGAGTGTCGGAATTGGAGACGTTGGTAAACATTATTACCTGGATATTGTGGGGTTTTTCCTATAATGCAAACTTTTTTAGCCAAGGGTCTCAGCCTAAAGGGTTTATCAATATAAAGAACCCTAACATATCAAATAGTACGTTACAAGAGTTTAGGCAGGCATGGACACAGACGATGGCAGGGGTTTATAACAGTCACCGCACACCCGTTATAAATGGCATTGACTTGGAATGGGTTGATTTACAGAAACTTAGTAATCGTGATATGGAATTCAACGAATGGATAAAGTTTCTTATCATAATGACATGTTCCGTATATCGTATAGACCCGTCCGAACTTGGATTCAATTTCAAGGAAAGTCAGCAGATATTCGGACAGGACGGGCAGCGCGAAAGATTGAAGCACAGCCGGGAAAAAGGATTGAAGCCTCTATTGATATTCTTGCAGGGTGTCATTACAAAGTATATTGTGAGTGAGCTGGATGAAAACTACGAGTTTGCATTTACCGGAATAGAGGTGGAAGACGAGGAAGCACAGGTAAAACTGGATTCTGAAAAATTGAGTAGCGGAATGGTTGCCATGCAGGATATATTCAAGAAGTACAACGGACGTGACTTTGACCCCGAAAAGGACATCATTCTTAATCAGATATACCAGGGGATGAAGCAGGCAGAAGAACAAAACAAGATGTTCGGAGCTTCACAGCCAGGACAACAGCCGGAAGGTGTACCGGAGGACGAGGAAGACCCGTTTGCACAATACAAGTCGTTTAACGAAAATCCTATAATGAAACCAGCAGTTGACTATTATTTAAAAAATCTTTACAAATAAGAAATTATGGAAACTTTTGATAATTTAAAACTGGATAGATACATAAACAAGGCTCTTTTGGAAAAGAGCCTGGGAAGACCAGAAATGTATGACGGGCTTTTGGAAATTGCGAAGGCACAACAAGGAGTGTATGTGAACAACGCGGTAAACTGGAAGCTTGGTATTGTTGGACAGCCATATAAGAAAAGAAAGGCTACAGAGGAAGAGAAAGCCGACTTAACCAAGACAACGGAAGACCTTTATAAGGAAGGCGGTGTTTGGAAGCGAAACAGACAGATTAAAGTGCATAACAAAGTGAAGTCTGAATATCGGAAGAAAATGCTATTTGAGACAAAACCGCGTGCTTACTTAATGCTTGGCGGTGGTGGTTCGGGCAAAGGGTATTATCTTAAGAAGATGAAGGAGAAAGACCCTTCTATAGACAAGCTCCCAGTTATTGACGTGGACGATATGCGCGATATGATACCGGATTATGAAAGAGTGAAGGGGATAGACCCGAAGAAGGCGGCTTCTTATGTGCACGAGGAAGTGTCGGATATAGGTAAGGCGATAGATAACGAATATATAAAATCTAAATCTTCGTTTGTGAAAGATGCTGTTTTTGGAAATCCGGCAAAACTTGAAAAACTTGTTGACGACTTGAAGGCACAAGGTTATGATGTTCATTTGGTAGGAGTGGCAACTGATTTTGATACGGCTTTGGATAGAATACAGAAACGTTTTGAGAGAACAAAACGATATGTTCCTACAGAAATAGCGAGAAAAGGACATAAAGGCGCGTCCGAATCTTTCAAAAAGGTTATAGAAACTCCATTGAAAGATAAATTCAAGTCCGTTAAATTGTATGACGGAAATTCCGATAACGGAGTGATTTATGATAATAAAGTGTTAAATCAAAAAGAACTTGATAGGTTTCTTAAAAAAATAGACTTATAAATTTGTTCAATTCTGAACAGTTTTATATATTTGCATAGAAACTTAAAGAAAGGAGTAAAATTATGGCAAAGAAAAAGTACGGAATTGATATGACGGCTGACGAGTGGTTCGAGATTGAAGACAACGGTATAGGGGGAGAGTGGACGATGGAGGATGTCGCTAAATTGGGTCCAGAAGGAAGGGAATTTCATAGAAACGCCCCGTATAATCCTTACTTCCCTAAACCGGATATGTCTATCTTTGATGAAGACCTTTATGACGGTTATAAAATCAAAGGTAAGAAATGACATCCGATGAATGGTTCGAGATTGAAGAGCGTGGAATGGGTGAAGGTTGGACGATGGAAGAAATTGCCGCAATGGGTCCAGAAGGAAGAGAAGAATACAGGAATGCACCTTCTAATCCATATTTCCCTAAACCCGATATGTCAATGTGGGACGAATCGTTATATGACGGTTATAAGATAAAGGAAAATAAGAATGCCGGAAAAGAAAGTTGATGGTATAAGAACCCCTTTGGTATCGCGCCTTATTGGAGTGAAAAGACACGTGAAAGACCCTATCAGATACCCGAAAATACAATGCGGTTATGAAGGTCTTGCACAGACCATATTCGCTACACAGTCTGACGCGATGATAAAGGAGCTTGTAAAGGAAATGATTAAAACGGTTGAAAAATGATATTCACACCGGAAGAGATACAAAAATTGTATGATATAATAGACTACCGTCTTGCAAGGATTGTAGCCGATGTAATGGGAGATAAGCTGTTGACACCGGAAGACAAGTCCTTGTTAAGGCGGTATGGCTATAAATGGAGAAAGGAGATAGAAAAGATACCTCCATATTTCCAGTCCTATCTGTTTGGAAGGCTGAGCGCACAATTGGAACCTTCCCAATTGGTTACACTCAATTTTGACGATTTTACCAAGTATATAGACCGTCATCAGTGGGCAGCACTTACACCGTTGGAACAGGAAGTGTATTATGCGGCAGCAACACGTACATACTCCTATATAAAGACGATGGGGGAACGGGCGAAAACGATAATGTCTAATGCTGTATCGGAAGAAGAAGTAAAAGTTCTTGTGGAACAGCAAAGACAATTGGAGCTTGGAACGATAAAGAAGGAAATGATAGAAGGCGCTCTGAAAAAGAAGTCCGTGCAGAACATTGTCAGCAATATAGGACATTCCCTGGAAGACTGGAACCGTGATTGGGGGCGTATAGTGGAAACTGAGATGCAGAACATTTATCAGACCGGGGTAGCCCAGCAGATAATGAAGAAACAGGGAGCGGACGCGCTTGTATATAAGACAGTATATCCCCAAGCTTGCGCCCATTGTATAAGGTTGTACACTACGGCAGGAATAGGAAGCAAACCGAGGATATTCAAGCTTATAGACTTGATAAACAACGGGGATAATATAGGAGTGAAAGCCAAAGATTGGAAACCAGTTATTTACGCGACGCATCCTTATTGCAGGTGCGACCTTAAGGAGGTGCCTAAAGGTATGGTTTGGAATGACGAGACGCATTCGTTTGAGCCGCCTAAAGAACTATATAAGAGGCAGGTAGAGAGAAAGAGTAAAGTAAAGATATATGTCGGAGATAAATTGTTTGAGGTATGATGTTCGGATATAAAGGAGATGTGGAAGTGTTAACCCTACGAAAGACAAGGGTAACAAAGGAACGTGTCAAGGAAAGCGCGGAAGAAATAGATGTGTATAACTGGGAGGTTGTCCCGGTACGTTTAGACCAGATAAAGGAAGACGAGTATGTATTACTCTATTGTATGATGAATGATACGAACCTATTCAAGAAGGGCGTAGAGTGTACCGATTTCAAAGGGGAGATGGAAAATGTTGTATTGGAAAGAGGGATAGTAATTTCCGTATGTGAAGACGCAAAACATCTCGCGTTTACAATGCCTCATCAAGTGATGATACCGCTTGTTGATGAAAAGACATTCGATGAATGGACTGATGAAGATTGTTTCGGAGTAACCAGGGGGAGTAGTCGAAGAAGTCCCGATAAAGAGATAGAACAGGGGGATGTGGAGGAATACGTAAAGTTCTATAATGACAATCCGGAATACATGCATATGGGTGCAGGAGCGATAAAGATAATGGAAAGAGGTTTGTCCTTGTATGAAGGGAAACTGTATAACATAGAGGCTGGGCCGGAATATGCGCTTATAACAAAAGAAGGCTTGTTTCTGAAAACGGAGCATTGATTATGGGAGAAGGAGGATTCAACACCGGGTTTGTGGAGATAAGGACGCTTGAAGGCGAAAAGTTCCTAAAGGATATAAGGATTAATGAAGCCGTAAAGACAAGACATTCCTATACGCTTGTGGAAGGTTTACATGTACGCGAAATGAAGCCGCGAGAATCAGTATATAACATCTATTTTAATGCAGGCAAGGAAGGTGTTCTTAACAGGATTTCGGGCGAACAAATGGTATGGACGTATGAGAAGAACTACCTTGTTCCGGTAAAAGTAAAGGAATTGAACATTTCCGACAGAATAGTTCTGTATGGGAACAAGAGGGGCAGGATTGACCGGATAGAAAAGGTAGAAACACTTAACAGGTATTTTTACAAGCCCGAATTGAAGAAAAACACTTCCTATTATATTGATAATGTCTGTGTTTTTGGATAGATTGTGTAAAATTCGTACATTAGCAGAAAATTTTATAGCTATGAATTTACGGAAATTATTTCATTTACAGACAGCAGAACAAAAGGTGTCTGAATACAGGGAGCTATTGAGACGCTCCGAAAAGATAGAAGCAAGAACGGAAGAACTTGCAAACGAATTTGCCGAAAGAAGCCAGGTATTGAAAAGCTTCTCCCTGCTTGACAAGGACGAAAGAGAGATTTCGGAAAAGAAATACAACGAGTTCTTGAAAGAGCATGCTTCACGAGTTGCACAATTACAGAAAGACAGGGACAAGGTTTTCAAGGCTATCGCTGCATTCCAGAAAGACGAAGATATAGCGGAAGCCATTGCGGATGTATATGCAGTTCATGTAGCAAAGAAGGCATGGAAAAGTAAGAAGCTTTCCAAAAGCGCATACGATGATATCATGAAGGCAAAGACCGGGGTAGTCAAGTATGCGGACGTGCTTTTGTTCAGAGGCGGTAAGTTGCTTATCTTACAGAGAGCAGGGGAACACATGAACTATACGCCCGATTGGTGTATACCGGGGGGACATGTGGACGAGGGAGAAGATTTCCGTACAGCCGCACAAAGAGAACTTTTCGAGGAGACCGGAATAGACGTTCCGGAAGATACTCTTATGGAGGTCGGTGTAGCCAAAACGAAGAATGCGGAAATTCATTATTTTATGGGGCACGTTGATGATGAATCCCCGGCTTTCGTGGTGGTTGACGGTGAAGAGGAAATCGGCAGCATGTGGATTGACCCAGTTACCGAACTGGAAGACTACGATTTCATCTTTGACATGAAAGACAATATCAAGAAGATTTTGGGATTGGAAGTGAAACCCAGCCCGGTAGAAATCGTGATGAAGGCTTTCCAGGAAGGAAAGGTAACGGAAGACGTGGTAAAGTCCGTGTGCGAGAAATACCCGAAGGAGATACGGAAAGCGAACAACAAGACCGATTTTTCACACAGTGAAAGAAAAGACCTTGCAAAGAAAGGAGAGGCAATGCCGAACGGGAAATACCCTATCAGAAATAGCCAGGATTTGAAGGACGCTATCAAGTTGTCCGGTGCTTCCGATATGCCGAAAGAAAAGGTGAAAGCATGGATTAAGAAACGTGCTAAAGAGCTGGGTCTTGAAAGCGAATTGCCGGAAGAATGGAAAAGTAAGGAAGTTGAAAAGACGATGGACTGTAACGATGCGAATGCTATTTGCAAGGAAGATTTGGACGACAAACTAAAAGGACCGGAAGGTGACGGAATAGCAAAGAACGAGGAAACGGAAACTACGGACGAAGAAACGAACAGCGAGGAAATAGAGAAGTCGGAAGACGGACTGACGGTTTCCATGAAGTTTTCTTCTGTGGAAGACGCGATGGTATTCAAAAGTGTTATTTCCGAAATGATTCAAGAGGGGAAGGTGAAAGCCGATGTACTGGAAAAGGCAAAGAAGGAGGACAGTATGTATACGGTGTTTGCCGATTTCGCTAATTTCCTGGAAGGCGTTAAGACGCGTTCAAAAAATGTGCATTGGAAAGAGGAAGATAATGCCAAGCACAAGTATCTGGACGATTTGTTAGAGGAGCTTTCCGACTATGAGGATAAGATAATGGAAGCCGGACAAAGCGGTTTCGGACGTTTCAAGGACGGGGAGATAAATGGTGAGGAGATAGAGGTAAACGACCCTATAGAATTGGTGGACCTCATTATAGACCGTACAAGGGAATTCTATTCCAAGCTTGACAATAACCCCGAATATGCCGGGGAAAAGTCGTGGGTGGAAGATTTTATGGCAACACTCAAACAGACGAAGTATCGTTTACAATTACATTAATTGTTGGGGAGGGGTGTAATCACCCCTTCTTTTTTATTAAGGAAAGAGTATGAAAAGAGATATATTGAAAAGCATGTTGTGTGATAAGCTGGAAAAGGCAGTGTCGCACAAGTATGTACGGAAGGAGCCGGACGGAAAAGGCGGTTTTCGATACATATACACCGAGAAGGAAAGAGAATCGACAAACCAGGTCATTAACAGAAGCGGTGACAAGTCCATAGAGAAGACCGGAACGAACCCGGCAGCAGTTACCAAGGGGTTAAAAGCATGGCTGAACAAGAATAATATAGACTACGATTACAACAAGGCGAAAACAACTGCGAGCAGCTATTTTAAATTTGAGACAGGGAAAGGAAGTTATGAGATACGTGTTTCCAATCATACCAAAGCGAATGCAGACGATAAGGGAGGTATAGATATCCAGCTCTATGATTCAAACGACGGGTTTGGCGTTGACATAGATACGGCATACGGGTTCACTTCCAAGGATATACAGAACATCATTAAAGACGCTGAAAGGATAAACGGGGAAGTCCACAAGAACGAAAAGTTAAAGAAGATGCTGGAGGATGAAACCCTATTGGAGAGATTCTATAATGAAAGATATATACCTTCCAAGCATACAAAGTTTATTGAGGATGCTGTTAACAGTATCGGAATAGAAGAATCGGAGTTTGGGATATTGGGAGATATCGTAGACAATATGTTCGACCAAAGTTTACACAAAAGCGGTGTATATAAAAAGATGTCCGAAGAAAGGGAAAAGAAGATACAAGAACAAAAGAGAAAGAGGCGAAAGAAAAAGAAAGTAAGAAGGAGAGAAGGGATAAGGTGATGGAAGAATTGAGCAACCATATATTCAAGCAAGAAAGTTCGACCACACCACCGGAAAAGTTCGAGAAGATTGTACAAGAAAGAAGTAACGGAAGGGCAAAGGGCTTTACGGTAATCGGAGAACTGGGAGAAGGAGACAGAAAGAAATATTTCTATGAGTGGGCGTACCCGGTACCGGAAGGTAAAAAGAACTACACCAAGCCTTCTGATAAGTTCGTAGATAATTACCTAAAAAGCAAGGAGTGAATAAATTTTGCATAAAGTTTGTCTATTTGCATAATAATTCATACATTTGAATCGGTAAATACGTAAATAAATTTTTATTCAGTGTAAACAACTGATTATAAGATATTTACATAAAGATGTTTATTTTAATCCGTTGTATTTCAGATTATTAAAAGATGTTTGAAGTAGATTCAAAATTTAATTTTTTCACAGAAGCAAACTTTGAAAAATCAGATTTCAACCCTATGGATTACGCGGTAGGTGATGATAGAAGATACGAAAAAATGATTTTTGAAGGTTTGGCATCCGATTCTTCCATAGATTCGGAGGATGAATCTATGAATCCCAACGGATTTGTAATAGACCGCTTTTTAAAACACGGTCTAATCAATTTAGACCATTTGCCATCACGAAGCCCTATCAATAAATCAAGGTTCTGGATAGGGCACCCACTGGATGCTTATGTAAAGAATAATAAGTTTTATGTACGTTGTCAGTTGTGGAAAAAATCTCCGGAAGCAAGAGCCTTTTATGACAAGGCACTTGAAATGCTTGCAAGCGGCACCGACCGGAAGCCAGGTTTCTCCGTTGAGGGGAGAGCGCTGGAAAGAGACAAGAACAACCCTAAAAAGGTAACGAAAGCGCTTATCACAAACGTAGCAATGACAATGACACCCGTAAATGCAAATTCGTTTGCCGATATAGTAAAGGGCGTGCAGACAGTAGATTTCGTGGAGAGCAATAAAGAAGAAATTAGCAACGGTTCCAATAACGTTCTTGTAGAGCTACAGAAGGACGGATATAATATAAAGATAGACAAGTCTTTCAACGTTACCATTAACCCTATCATAGTGGAAAGAGACGAAAGATTTCAAGAGCTTTATAGATATTATCTGAACGGCAATGTAGGATTGAACGTTATAAAGGACTATTTGAGAACCGTTAATAAATAAGTTTGTACACAATTAAAAGTTTAATAAAGATGGACGAAAAATATTTGAACGACCCTATCGTATCTCTGATGAAGTCTATGGGATTTTCTGACGAGTACATTATGGCGAACGTGAAAATCGAAAAGTCTGAAAACGGAGCAGCAGCAGGAGACCATGAATCCGAAACCAAAGAGGAAAAGGATATCAACAAGCTGGAAAAGGAAGCCGTGAAGGACGAAGAAAAGGTGAAGGAAGACGAAAAGAATACTGCTGAGGATAAGAATGCAGAAGACAAAAAAGTGGAGAAATCCGACAAGGAAGACATCATGAAATCTTTGGGTTCTGTATTCGCACCTCTGATGGAGAATTTCCAAAAGTCTATTGACAAGTTCCAGGAAACAGTGGATGGTATTAACGACAAGTTAGACAAAATGTCTGGCGTTACCCCTATGTTCCGTTCAGAAGGACTTAACAATATGACAGCCATTCAGAAATCTTTCGAGGAAAGAAAGGACGAAGCAGGTAAATACGAAGTTAACGTAGTGAAAGACAGACCTATGGCAGTAAAGCTTATTGAAAAGTCTTTGGAAGAGGCACCGGAAAGTATTGCTAAGTCACTGGAAAGTGATGCGCTTGCATATCTTATCAATCCGGACGCTGAAACAGTAGGTGAAAACCTGGCGCGTTACATGTACGAAAAGAACGGTGTAAAATTCGTGAAATAAACTCTATTAAAATAAAAGAATATGGATTTGTATAATTATAGCAATCAAAACGGTACTGGCGACGTACTGGGCGGCATGGATTCAGCAGAAATCTTGAAAGCGATGGAAGCAGGTCTTAAGACCGGAATGCAGTATAACAACGAAATCAACAATGGTGGTGGTCTGAAAGTTGAATCCCTGGATTCAGTCTTGAAGATTCTGGGCAACCGTATGAACCAGTTGGTTTATTACATGGAAATGCCTAAACATAAGATTGACAACACTGTACACCAATACAATCAGTTGTATAAGTATGGTGAGGAAGTCGGTATTTTCAACGCAGAAGGCGAGACCCCACAGGAAACCGATTCTCAATACAGACGTAAGTCAATAGTAACCAAGTTCATGGGTGTTTCCGGACAGGTTACACATCCGGGAATGTTGGCTAAATTGGCTGGTAACATGGATATGTACCAGAAGGAAGTAGAAAACAAGACTATCCTTTTGAGTACCATTATTGACACACGTTTGGTTGACGCTGATTCTTCTTGTGTAGAAGAACAGTTCGACGGTGTTTTCCGTCAACACATGTTGGGTATCAACGAAATGGATGGCGGTACGGCAGAAGGTAAGACTTCTGAACAACTGTTAGACGGTTACTTCAACAGCCCGGCAGTTATCGACGCACAAGGTTCTGTGTTGAATGACAACTTGATTCAAGACGCTGCAAACGTTGTAGTGAACGTTTATAACGGTTATATCGACCGCATCATTTCTAACCCGATTGTGTTTAACAACTACGTTAAGATGTTCCACGAAAGCAAGCGAGTTATCGTAGGTCTTGCAGCTTCTGTAACTGGTGCTACTATGGGTCAGTCTGTAAATGATGTTACAACCCAGTTCGGTAAAATTAACATTAAGAATGACCGTTTCTTCGACGAACGTAAACCTATCACAGCAGGAAAGGGAGCTTCAAGTGCAAAGGCCCCGGTTACTCCGGTTGTTGGTACTGCCATTAAGGTTAACGAAGCCGATACTAAGACTAATTTCGGCAACCATGCAGGTTCTTATGGCTATTTGGTAACAGCAAAGAATCGTTATGGTGAATCCGCACCTCTGAATATCACATCTGCTGGCGCCCAGGCTGTAGCCGCTTCTGAATCAGTAGAATTTGGTTTTACCGCTGGCGTAGGTGGTGCATTCCCTGCTACTTGCTTTGTGGTATATCGTACCAAGAAGAACGCGGTTTTGAATGCAAATACCGAATACTTCCCTATCTTTGAGGTTCCGGCTTCACAGATGGCAACAGGTTATGACGGTGCAGTCGCAAATTGTGTACGTGACCGCAACCGTATCATTGCAGGTACCAAGTCTGCTTTGGTATATTACAATGACAGTCAGATTAACGAATACTTGCAGTTTGCTGATACTATGAAGATGGACTTCGCTGTTACATCTCCAAGCAAGCGCTTTGCAATTCTGAACTACGGTACCCCGGTACTGTATCAGCCTGCAAAGATTGTACGTATCGTTAACATTGGTGAGGAAGGCTTGTAATTAGCTTGATATAAATTTATAGGTTTAAAAAGTGAAAAGTGAAAGGGAGGGAGTAATTGAACTCCTTCCCTTTTTGTTTAAAAATTTTGTATTATGGAAAAAGTGATTTTAAAAAGTCGGGTGTATAACAACCATAGAATTGTACTTAATGGTGGCCCGGTACAGTTTGTTAACGGTAGAGCGGAAGTATCGGAAGAACTCTATCAAGAAATAGTAAGCCGTAAACTTCCCGATATTTACAAGGAAGGTGAGGAACCGGAATTCAAAACACGCCTTGAAGAAAAACTTCGTTCGGAAGTGAAAGAAGGGAACAAGGAATATGAAGAGGAAATAAAACGTCTTAAGAATATCGTCGAGGCGCAGAAGGTTGAAATTTCCAAGAAAGAAAAGGAAATTGAAGTATGGAAGAAATGCGTCGAGGACTTGAAAGCAGGAAACAAGGAGACGCAGGCAGTAGTCCCCGAACCGGAAGCAAAGCAGGAAGCCTCTATTAAGGAAGAAGAGGACGACGAGGTAAAGACGGCTCTTAAGAAAATGAAGGTTGACGAACTGAAAGAACTTGCAATGACAGAAGACGGAGGTTCTTTCAAGGAAGAAGACCTTAAAGGCAAAAAGAAAGAGGAAATTATAGATATGATTTTGTCTAAATAAAAATATTTTACAAAGATGGGTGGTCGATTGACGTTTACGATAAAATACAAGAAAAATTCCGGACTTGTGCTGTCTGTAGCCGAGATATGGCAGACATACTTATACGGAATAACCATTGACGGAGGGCAGGGAGCATCATTTACGGACGAATCCATGCGCTCCTATATAGAATCAGCACAAAGAGAGGTTGAGAATTGGTTCAATTTGAAATTTGTAAAGCAGTTAATCGACCAGTCTTTGACTTATTACCAAAAGGACTATTGGCAGCAATTCCCTATATTGTTCCCGTCATATCCGGTAAGGGAGCCGTTAAGCATGATTGGGATGCTCAATAAGATAGAGCAGATTATATACCCCCAAGGATGGCTGTCATGCGAGTATGACAGTGGTATGGGACAAGGGAAAAGAAGGCTGAGTGTTGTTCCTACAGGGTCTTCCACGACACAGGGAAATGCGGAAATAATATTGACAGGCATAACGTCTCAGATTGGTATGCAGCGTTTCCAGTATATACCGGATTATTGGAGGGTACAGTATATAACCGGGTGGGATGTAGACCAAATGCCTATGGACTTGATTAATCTGTTGGGAAAACTGGCTGCATTATCGCCTTTGGGAATTGCTGGTGACTTGATTCTTGGTATTGCAGGTGTTGCCGGACAATCTTTAAGCATAGATGGATTAAGTCAAAGTATAAATACTACAGCTTCCGCTACATCTTCGGGATATTCGGCTCGTATATTGGAATATCTGAAAGAGATAAAGGAAACGACAGGAAGATTGAAGTTAGTGTATGATGAAGTGAAATTTGCAGTATTTTAGTATTATGGAAAGAACGGTATATATATATGCTTTAGTAGGTGGTGAATCAGATATTAGGTATATCGGACAAACAGTTAATTTAAAAAGAAGGTTTAGTGAGCATAAAAGTTTTAATTGTAATGAGCCAGAAAGAAAAATAAAATGGATTAAAGATTTGCAAGCTAAAGGAGAATCTTTAAGTATGTTTATTTTAGATGAGTGTTTTTCTTCGGAAGCAGATTTTTTAGAAAAATATTATATATCTTTATATAAAAGCTGGGGTTTTGATTTATTAAATGAACAAAGTGGGGGTAGAGAAGGGTTTAGAAATTCTTTGAGATTAAAAGAAATTGCAAAGAAAAGTTTGGATGAATATAGAAAAACTCATTTGCATTTTATGAAAGGCAAACGTCATTCTAAAGAATCTAAATTAAAAATGAGTAATACAAAGATAGAAAAAGAAGGTTCTATTATTCAGTTAGATTTAAAAGGGAATTTTATAAAAGAATGGTTTGTCGGATATAGAAAAATAGGTGAAGAATTAAATGTAAATGGGAGCGGTATTTTAGATTGTTTATGTGGTAAATGTAGAAAGGCATACGGATTTATTTGGATAAGAAAAGATAATTATTCAGATAAAGAAGTGAGTAGAATTGTAGAAATGCAAAAACGTACAAGAAAAAGAAAATCATTACCACCTATATTACAATTTTCTAAAGAAGGTGAATTTATAAAAGAATGGGGAAGAAGAAAAGATTTGTTTTGTATGTTTAGCAGTTTATCTCCAATAACATATTGTTTAAATCATAGAAGGTTGTCGGCAGGTGGTTATATATGGATTTATAAAGATGAATATACAGATGAATTATTGAAAAACAAAGTTGAATCTTTAATAAAGAAATAAAATGCCAGAAACAAGAAGTATATTACAGTCTCCATCTTCTGGATTGAGTAATTTCCGACCGGAATTTTTCAAATCGGAGTTCGACCAGGCGATACAAGCCAAAGGTTACGATGTGGAGATAATGCGCGCTTTACGTTGCCCGTGTCATGGAAAAGAATCTGCACTGCCGGACTGTCAGAATTGTTTCGGTACCGGATATTTCTATGTGAACGCGATACATACAAAGGCATTGATAACCGGAATAAACTTTACCGACAAATACAAGTCATGGAGCCAAGAACTTTTAGGTACAATGGCTGTAACGGTAAGGGATATAGACAAGGCGAATTTATCCTATTATGACAGGATTTCTTTCAGAAATGAAATATCGTATTTTTCTGAAAATCTCCCTATAAGATACGATGATATGGGACAGCCGTTTGTGTTTACCACATACAAACCAGTACAGGTATTGGCTATGTATCTGTTTGAGGCTTCAAACAAACCTCTTATAAAGACGGACAAGGGACATATAAGCGATGTCAACCCCTATTGTATCATATTGGACATGGAGATAGACGCTTTGCCCGAAAACGGTTTTGTGTCGGTATATTACAAGCATAACCCGGAATACCATGTTATAGACTTGCCGCATGAGATACGCGCTTCATGGGCTACTGACAAGAAAAGTGGACAACTCAATAAGATAGAGCTTCCGGTTCAAGCCATTGTAAGAAGAAGCCATCTTATAGCGATGGAGAAACCTAATTTTGACGGTAGCGGTGTGATATATAATGAAGATGTGTAAAAATTTGCTTTTTTGATGAAAAGTGTTTAGATTTGTACAAATTTAAATATTTTGTATTGTGAGAGCAAAGAAAGTTTTGGAAGTCCTGGGTATAAGCCGGGCAACATTATCCAATTATGTAAAGGAAGGAAGGATAAAGACCCATAATTCCGCTACACAATGGATAGATTATGACGATGAATCGGTATATGCGATTGCATCTAAAGGGCAAAGAAAGAATGTAATATATGCAAGGGTTATGAATAAACATAACCTTAACAAGCATATAGAAGCATTGGAAAGGTATTGCAGGGAAAACGGACTGCACGCCAAAGATGTATATAAGGACGTGACGTTTAACGTTACATTGGCGCAAAGAAAAGGGTTCAACAAGTTGTTGGACGATGTGATATCCTATAAGATAGGAACGGTAGTAACACTGAGCCGGAAAAGTCTGTCGGGAACGGACAGTGATTTTATAGAGATGTTGTTTGCAAAATTCGGGTGTGATGTAAGGTATATAACGGAAGAGTAGGATGTTACCTCTATATGTTGACATATCGGAAACAGTTGCGGAATTCGCATTGACACCACAAGAAGCGGAATTCCTTGGAACACGTCTTGTTGATGATGTGGTAAAGGAATATATGCGAAGATGGAATGCGCTTGTGGATTCTGAACTGCATCAGACACGGGGAATATATCGGTCTGCCATGCAGGTAGACCGGACTTCTGCCACCTCTGTAGAATTCGTGCTGTCTGCAAGGGCAGCAGGGCCGCTTCCTATGATGCTGGAAGAAGGAGCAACACCCTTTGATGAAAAGATAGGGTTCCAGCGTTCGGACAAGGCAAAGATAAAGAAGGACGGTTTAGGATGGTATCTGACAATACCGTTCAGACACGCCACACCCGGAGCAATAGCGGAATCCGGAATATTTAGCTCTGTTATGCCTAAAGATGTGTACGATATGGCACGTAATGCAGGAGGACAACCATTGAAACTTGCAGACTTGCCGACAAGCCAACAAGTAAAGGGAAGCCGGAAGGAAATAAATATACCCGGACTGAACGTACCGGAATACATGCACAAGTCAGCAAAATATGAAGGTCTTGTAAGGGTTGAGGCTCGAAGTTCAGACCAGGAGAAGAGAGGTCAGTATATGACATTCAGAAGGGTTAGTGACAAGTCAGACCCTACAAGTTGGTTCAATGGCGGTATAACGGCCAAAAAACTTATGGACAGGGCTTTGGAAGAGGCTCAGATAGAATATGTTGCCGAAATGGCGATAGACGAGGCATTAAAAAGAATTAAAGGATTATGATAGAGATAGTAAAAGTAAAGCAGTTTATAGTATCAATATTGAACTATATACCGGAAGATTACAGACTGCACCAGGGAGACGAACAGAATACCTTCCTATACAGACTTCTTAACGGAATGAAGGAAGGGAATTTTGATTTTTACGACCAGGCGAAGAAATTGTTTTTAAGGGGAATGACAAACCCCCGTAATTTAAGGGTGTTGTTTGAGTTTCCGAAAGACAATACCGGATTGCCAGCCTATGTAATAAGGGAACCGGGTGCAGACCCAGGAGCAACCAATTCCATAGGAAAAATGAATGGACAGATATACGATGGCGGTGCATGGCAGATAAGAGACAGCCGTTTCCATAACTTTGAGATAATGTGTCTGTCGGACAACATGCTGGAAAGTATAATTATGTCGGAAGTTTTGTATGCGTTGATAATGGGTTCCTACAACTGGCTTTCTACCCAATATGATTTGGTAGAGGTGAGGATAACGGAATTAATGACAAACCAGAATGTACTGCCTATTCCTATATTCATAAAGTCAGTAAGGCTTGACTTGACTTTAGACCAGATTGTAGGTACATTGGTAAATGAAGAGTTGCTGAATAAGATTGCATTTGAGGATGGAGGGATAGCAGCCGACAAATGGGGTGCGAACAATTATAGTAGGGATTATGAATTGCCCGGTGTAGAAGCAGATATAAATAAAGGGTTGTAACCCTTTGCATTATAGAAAGAAAAACGCTATCTTTATAGCGGCTTATATGAATGTGTGATTTGATAGGGAAATTGCGCAGAATTCCGTAGACAAATAAAAAAGAAAAATAATATGGCATCAACGTTTATTTTCAATGGTCGCCAGATTTCCTTACCAGGTGTTTACTCCACTATTGTAAGTGGGGAAATGAATCCGGCAAGAAATCTCGACTACGGAAAAGTCCTTATTATTGATACCGGAACGTACTCAGCCGGATTTGGCGGCGGTGCAGGTATTAATGGCGAAAATGCGCAGGGACAAAACGCTATCTATACTTTCGACAATATCGCGGATTTTCGTGCTTTCATGAAGGGAGGTCTTTGGTGGAGAGTTGCCGAAGCACTGTTTGCACCAGACCCCTCAAACCCCGACGCAGTAGGAATTTCCGAACTTGAATTTGTTCGTGCAGCAACAACTACAAGTGCAAAAATGACGTTTGCGACGGCAGCAGGAGGCACGTTTGCGGTAAAAACATTGGACGAAGGTTTGGTAGCCAACGGTTCGTTATTGAACGACGAGTTATTAACAAAGGGTTACGGTATGAACTTTATCGCAGGACGCGAAGACGCTACCAAGTGGATTTTGCAGTTCTGGAGAGGTACATATACCGGAACATACAGCGACGGTTTACCCTACGGAGACATCACGCAGGAAAACAGTGACCCCGAACTTGTTCTTGAATCACCGGAATTCAGTACCATGCAAGAGCTTGTGGATTGGGCACAGAATGATTCTAATTTTGCTTTGGCATTTGTGCTTGATTCAACTACCAATGTAAAAGGAAATGGTGAGATTACCGAAGGGGATATTACAACAGCACTGGGTGGCAAGCCTTATATTCTGGCAGCAGGCGGTACGGAAAGTTTCGACATGGACGACTTTAACGCTGTATTAGACCAGATTGTAGGTTTGGACTACAGTAACGTTATTTTAGACCAGGTAGGAGGCAACGCCTATTCAGCTACGACAAAAGCATACATTACACACATGAACGGTGCAGCCAAATTCCAGCATTTCCTCTATGTGGCAGGATATGACAAGGGAGCGGATTTCTCAAAGGAAATCGATTTGGCGAAAAAGTTTGACAGTTCGTTCGTGCAGCTTGTACACGGTGGAGCTGGCGTAGTGTCCGCATTTGACGCCCAGAAGATACGGTGGTGGGGAGTTATGTATAACTTGTGCGCCATTGTAGGACGTATTAGCGGCAAGCCGCCTTATGTACCGCCTACATTCAAGTCTATAGGTGTTGACAGATTGCAACACGCGTTGACTGAATCAGAGAAGAAGAAGGCGTTGAAATATGGTATTCTGACAACTGTATTGAACGATTACACAGGAAAGTTCAATATCTTGCAGGGTGTGAATACATTGCAGGACAACGCTAACTTGTTCAATGCAAAAGGGCAGTCCTATTCCATTCAGTTTATGCGTATTGTCGCACAAATCAATAAGGAATTGATTGTAAATGCAACGCTTGACTTGCTGGGACAGGAAAACGGTGTTAACGCCAATACATTGACAGCAGGAGCGGTTAAGGACTGGACTGTGGCATACTTGCAGTCAAGAACCGCAACGGACGCACAGGACAATCTGATTTTGTCGTTCAAAGATGTGGTGACAACAAGAAAGGAAGACGCTTATTTTACCACCTACAAAATTGTGGTAAATAACGAAATCACTAAGTTGTTCTTTACCGGATATTTAATTCGTGGATAAAACAAACCCTAAAAGATAAAAGATTATGGCAGTTTTTACAGCGCCTAAAGCGTATATTAAAATAGATAATCAAGTAGCCGGGTTTGTTCGTAATCTGCAATTCGCAGAAAACATCACCCGTGCGAACGTACAAGGGCTTGGCTCACTCCTTAACCAGGAGGTTCCGGCTGTACAGTATCAATGCACATGGACGGTAGACCAATTCTTTATTGACTTCAAGCAGCCAGTAATGGAAGGCATGATGCACCGTCTTGGTTCCGTCAAGTCTATCGTAGACACCTTGATTTTGGGCGAGCTTGGTTTTGCCATTGCTATTTATAGCAAGACAATTCAGAGCCAGGATTCGACTACAAAGATGGTGACAGCAGTAGACCCTACCGGACAGACTATGTGCATGTTGAATCCGTGTTTTGTAAATAATCAAAATTTTTCATTACAGGAATCCGGGGTTGCTGGTTACAATATCAGCGGGATTTATCTTTACCCTATATCAACTTTGGAACTTTAATTTTGGTTATAAACAATTGATAATTAGGGAGTTACAATTTAGTAACTCCCTTTTATTTTGGTTATAAATAATTACAAAAAGGATTAATTGCAGAACAATAAAATGTTATGTAATTTGTAAAATATTTTTATTATAATGAATTATTGGTATTGTGAAATGATGTTAAACAACCCATATTTTATACATAAGCACTTGCGTATCTCATAATATAATATTATCTTTGCAATGTGGTTCTGATGAGGGAACCAAAAAATGAAAAGTCAAACAAATAAAAAAGATAAGGTTATGAAATCAAATGTAGAAAGAATGACGGAAGATTTGAAAAAGGTGTTGTTTTCAAATGTATATAGCTTTGAGATTGAAACGAAAGATATAGTTTTCGGATTTAATAAGGTATTGAAGAAAAGAACTAAATCAATGGCAAAGGCTATAGCTTTGGAACAAAAACTGAGAAATGATGTCGGACGTTATTTGTCCAGTACAGTAGTTGTTGCTTCTGTAAGAATGTACAAAAACGGAGAGTTAAGAGGTGAATTTAAGGCTAATAATTTTTGATTGTCAAACAAATAAAATTTTGAAGTTATGAACGTTTACAGCAAGTTTTGTCCGAATGTATTTTTAGCAAAGTGCGAAGAAAAGTATGAAAAGGGAGAAGTTATCGAAGTAACGACCAAGTATGGAAAGGAAAACGAATGTATTGTTTTCAATCTGATATACGAAAAGGACGGATTCTATTACTATTCGATAGTACGTGCAGACGGGTTCAATGTCCAGGAATGGGCGAAGCAAAGAGCAGAAAGACGCAGAATGTGGGCGGCTTCGGCAGAGCAAAAGAGTAATGAGTATTACGAGAAATCCAATAAAGATAGTGATTTCCTCTCATTAGGAGAACCTATCAAGGTCGGGCATCACAGCGAAAGAAGACATAGAAAAATGATTGACGAAGCCTGGAACAATATGGGCAAAAGTGTTGAGTTCAGCGACAAGGCTGTCGAACATGAAAGAGTAGCCAAGTATTGGGACAAGAAAGCGGAGGTAATTAATCTATCCATGCCGGAAAGTATAGACTATTACGAGCACAAGTTAGAGAAAGCCAAAGAATATCATGAAGGATTGAAGTCCGGCAAATATCCACGTGAACATTCCTATTCTTTGACTTATGCGAAGAAGGCGGTTAATGATATGCAAAAGAATTATGACACAGCAAAAAGATTGTGGGGAGAACAAGAGGATTGAAACAGCCATTGAAAGGATAATAGAATATCTTTTCAATTACACTCCCAATTTTAAAAGAACCCGGTCAAAAATAGAACTCATGGAAAAGTTCTGGGAAAAGACCGGGATTTCCTCTAATAGGGCGTTATGGGAATATATGGTGTTTCAAGGGTCTATGATAGAGAGCAGCCGATACAAGGAAATAATATTCGACCCCTATAATTTGATAGGCCCGAAGGCAATAGAGAAGTGGAACAAGAGAGGAAGATACCAAGTATTCAGAGCTAACAAGTATCAGCGAGAAAGAGGATGGATAAGCCCGTTTAAGGAGAAGGAAGAGGGTTTATCTGAAAGATACAGGGAGATGTTGAGGAAAAAGTATTGGAACAAGGAGAAGGGGTTTATACTTTGCAGCCAGTACGGAGGATGGTTATTCGACAAAAATAGATGCAAGGATTGTATATTTTATAAGGCTTGTGAAAAATGACATAATAAAATTTTATGTTGTGAGATAATATTATTATATTTGCAACCATGAAAAAGACAGTGAAGGAAGAAGTTAGACCGTGTGTTTCTTGCAAGGAGAATCATTTCATATATGACCGCAACAGATGGTTATGTAAGGAATGCTACGACAATAGAAAGAAATTGAAACTGAACCGAGCTTCATTGAAGGAAGAGGAAAACAGGCTTAATGAAGTGTTTGTCAAGGTATGGGAGGAGAATCCCCATTATTGTTTCCATTGCGGAAAATGGCTGGGTCTTGAAATGAAACCTATTTTCTTTTCCCATATATTGAGCCGGGGAGCACATCCAGGTTTGCGCTGTGACCCGGAAAACATAGTTCTTGCATGTATGGAATGCCATCAGATATACGATTTCGGAGACAGAAAAAGTCTTAAAAATCAGATACCGGAAGAAAGGATAGAAAAACTTTTGGAGAAAGAGCATGGTAAAAGATATTGACATATTGATAGGATGTGCGGAAGTGTTCAACGCTATAGGGTTGAAAAGAGCTTCCAGAATGATAGTGGATTATCTGGAGACCCCTAATAGCGAGAAAGCGGAAATATTTCAAAAGGAAGTTGATTCCTGGAAGGAATACGAGAAGCATTCAAAAGGCAGGATGTTTGTATTCAGTGACGGGGAACACGCCCTTATGAAGTATTTCATTATATCATATGAAAAAGATTGGTATTCGGATGGGAACCCAGCTATAGTGATAAACAAATTGGAAGATGAAAGCGCGTCATTCAAGGACAACCCTATAAAGAATCTATGGGTTGTGTACAAGAATGAGGAAGACCGGGACAAGGATTTTGAGAGATTGTTAACAATAAAATAAAAGTATGGGAAAATTTTTAATAGAAGATGTAAATGCGAAAGGATTGCTTATCTGGATGAATGATAATTTCCGGAAGCAGAACGGGAAACGGTTTACCCGTAATGATGTGCAGGCATATATAATGAGAGGACATCTACCCGAATATCTGGGAGGAAACGAGATTGTAGTAACCCCTAAAAAGCATTGTACAATTAAGATGTATAACGTGTTGGAAAACGATAACAATCCGGTAGTGGAAGAGTAAAATTTATTTACATGAAAACAAGTAGTAATTTCGTGATTGTCTATGACTTTGAGACTGGAGGATTACCAAGTAAGGAGAAGCAGGCTTTTTTGGATATTCCTTTGGTCGAAATGGCTATGTCGTGCATAGACATGAAAAAGTTGGAAATAATAGACCGTGTGGAAATGATATTCCCGTATAACTACAAGGAAGGACTTGCAGGATATTCGGAGGAAGCAACGGCAGTACACGGCATAACAAAAGAAGTCCAAGAAGAGAATGCGGTGCCATTGAAAGAGATATACAGCACTTGCAAGAAATGGTTCGCCAAATACAAGAACCCGCGTCAGATGTGTACGCTTGTAGGGCACAATATCGTAGGATTCGATAACCCGTTTCTGAAAAACTTCTTCGCCTACATGAACGATAATATAGACAATTACGTAAAATACTACATAGACACGATGCAGTTTGCACACATGGCAGCTTTAGAACAGATGGACTACAAGCTGGGTACATGCTGCCAGAATGCAGGCATAGACCTTGTGGAGGCTCACAGGGCACAACATGATGTGGACGCGAATGCAATGCTGTTTATCTCCTATGTGAAGAAGTTAAGAGGTGAAGGTATGGAAATGGTGCAGAAGAAAGAGAGGAGATATAGAGAGGACTTTCAGCTATGTTGACAGGTGACGGAAAAGGAATACTTACAAATAACCAGCTTACATATCTATACAATGCAGTAGACAATATCATAGAGAGACTGCCGGAAAAGGCGCTTAACCAGTTGCTTGAAGGATATGGAAACGACGTTGATACCATGCTAAGGGAAATGGTTTATCAGTCGGAAAAGGCGCTGTATCTGGGACGTACTATGGATTCGGAAAGTTTATCCTATGTGGACAACGTGAAAGCCTCTATGGACAATACGCTTAAAATATTGTCCCTCAATTATTTTATAGCAACCATGCTGCCTAAATTCCGGTTAGGGTGGCGTAATATAGAGTGGGGCAATCTCACGCAATTATACCCGTGGAGCTGTTATCTATGCGCGCGCGCGAGTGGCAAGTGCATGAGTGCTGATACATTGGTTGTAATGCATGATGGGTCTTTGAAGAAGATTCAAGATATAGAAGTTGGTGATAAAGTGATGGGTGTCGATTCGACACCGCGCACAGTGTTGCAATTACATAAAGGTGTTGCACCTATGTATAGAGTGCAGCAGTCCAAAGGAATGACTTATGAAGTGAATGAAGGACATTTGCTTTGTTGCTATTACAACGGTTACTTTATCGACGTAGAGGTAGATGCTGTATATAGACAACAAAAAGACATAAGAAAGTTGTTTCTTGGATATAAAGTCAAGGACATAGGAGGAAAAGAGCCAGAATTTGATTATTCTTCATTGAAAATTGAACTTATTGGAGAAGGTGAATATTACGGTTTTGCATGTGATGGAGACCATAAGTTTTTATTGGAGGACGGAACGGTTGTGCATAACAGTTTTCAATGGTCTTATGCCTTCATTCTGTGGCGTTTATGGTCGTACACAAGACCGACCGCCTACAGACAGGATACGACAGATAATGCCAACCGGAAAGAGACGTGCTATATCACTAATACTTTCACCCTGGCAAAAGTGCAGATAGCGAAAGTAACGGAAGAGATAGAAGTAAACGACTTGATAAAGGAAAAACTTAATCCCTACAACAAGGCTTCAATCGGAGAAACAGCCATAAAGACGGAAACGGGGAGTACGCTTCATGTACGCGGTAAGGATTCAATGATTCGTGGTTTGCACGTAGGAGCTTGCTTGTGTGACGATATGCCGGACGAAAGCTCTTTATATTCGGACGAACAAAGAGAGAAACTGAAAGAACTTTTGAAGGGTACAATAGAGCCGATTGTGGAACCGTACGGTTATTTCCTTGTGACTGGCACACCCTATTCTTCCGCACCGAACGAATTGTACCAAGTATTGAAGGCAGATAAGCGTTTCTATTGCTTTGAATATCCGATATTGTTCCCGGATGGAAGACCGTTAGCGCCGGATAGATACACGTTTGAACAGATATTGGCGAAAAAGGAAGAACTCGGAACGATTGTGTTCAACCGTGAATATTTGGTGGTTCCTATCAGTGACACATCAACGATATTTCCGTATGAATATCTGATGCGTAGTATTATAGGAATGGAAACGATACGGTTTGCGTCAAGTATAGATGATTTCCCCTTCAAGCTTACAAGAGTACATATAGGCGTGGACTTTGCCGTTTCCGGTAATATCGGAGCGGACTATACGGTGTATTCGGTATGGGGAAAAGATGCGATGGATAACTATTATTTGTTGTATTATTACCGGAAGCGCGGTATGTCGCATAACGAACAGGTGGATAAGATTGTGCAGCTTGACCGACTTTTCCATCCTAATAAGATACGGTGTGAGGCAAACGGTTTTCAGTCCATATTGTCCGGACTGGCAAAGGAAAGAGGGCTTAAGAACATAGAACCGTTCACGACAACGGAAGGAAACAAGAAGGATTTATATACTGGATTGCCTTCTTTATCCGCAATGTTTGAAAGAGGACAAATAAAATGCCCTTATGCGATTGGAGAAACAAGGCAGGCAGTCGATTTGATGTTCGGTGAGTTTTCCTCTATTACGTTCAGAAGTGATAACGGGAAATTGGAGGCGGCAAGCGGCCACGACGACATAGCACTTAGTTCGTTCCTCTCCATAAATAGCTTACGCGAAGATGATAAAGAAGTACAAGTAAGTGTAGAATTGATATAGGATTATGAGAACAGCTAACAAAATGACAAACCGTAAATATAAGTTTATTTATAAAACAACTAATAATATAAACGGTAAAATTTATATCGGACAACATATTACCGATAGATTGAGTGACGGATATAAAGGCAGTGGTATTGTTATAGAACAAGCATTTAAAAAGTATGGTAAACATAATTTTAAAATGGATATTTTAGAATTTTATGAAGGAGATTCCAAAGAAGAATTTAATAATCTTGAAAGAAGTTATATAGAAAAGTTTGATTCTATAAATCCGGAAATAGGATATAATAGAACTTTGTGTTGTGGAGGAGGCTTTTTAGGAGAAGAGGTTTATAAGAAAAGGTTTTATAGACATTCAGAAGAAGCAAAAAGAAAAATCAGTATTGCCAATAAGGGAAAGGTTATTTCAAAAGAATCAATAGAGAAAATGAGAAAAACCAAATTAGGTAAAATTAATAATAATCGTAAAAAGAAAACTATTGAGGAAAGAAAGAAGAGAGTTATTTCGAGAAAAAGAGAAAGACCCGTTTTGCAATATGATTTGAACGGTAATTTTATAAGAGAATGGGAAAGTGTATGTGAAGCTGGTAAATTTTACGGATTATGTTATGGAGCTTCGGCAATCAAAGTAGCTTGTGACAATCCGAATCGTACTTGTAAAGGGTTTAAATGGAAATATAAAGAAACAAATGAAGAAAGAGAGAATGTTGAAGTTGTTTCGGCTAAAAGGTCTTATGAAGTAAAACATCCAAGAAAAGGTAATATGAGAATAGAACAGTATGATAAAGACATGAATCTTATAAATGTTTATGATTCAGTTCGTAATGCTGCAAGAGGTGTAAATCTTGTAAATGCAACTTCTATAAAAAGAGCTTGTGATAACTTCCCAGTTTTTACAGCAAGAGGTTATTATTGGAAAAGAGTTTATTAAATGATGTTAAATAACCTACATTTTACACATAAGCAGTTGCGTATGTCATAACATAATCTTATCTTTGCAATGTGAGAAAGAGATAAACGAAGTCAAACAAATAAAAGATAAGAAAATGGAAAACGATATCAAGGTTCTCAAAGAGTTGTACAAGTTCATTTGTGTTAGTGAAGGTATCAAGGCAATTGCATTGAAGTTCTGTAAAGTTGGAAGGGGCGGTGCTTGTTGTTCTTATGTGGCTAACAAACCGAAATCAATTTCTATTGACTTGAATAGAATCAATGTCGGTTCTGCCTATGCTTTGTGCCATGAAGTAGCGCATCAGATTTGCATTGCAAATGAAGGTAATGCAACGCATAACGCAAAGTTCAAAAAGATGGAAAAGGAATTGGTTAAGAAGTATGCCAATTGCACTATTGCAAGAAATTTAATTTGGTAATGAAGGGAGGATAAGGTTATGATTACTGATAGAAAGAAAGCCCCGGCATGTTTGAGATACAATGTCAACAATAATTCCGGTTTAATCAACAAGGAATTTGGTAAAGACCAGCAAGCAGCATATGATTTTGCAAGCCAAATGAATGAAACAGCAATAATTAGAGGATATATGTTCGTGAAACATAAAGGTGAATGGGTAAGAAATACGATTTTTATAGACCATGTTTTTAAATAAAGAAGGAGGGTAATGTTATGAAAAAGGATTTGGTAAAGACGGCTTTAGGATGTAGATGTTTTCTATCTATTGAGGAAATTGAAGTGACAGACCCTAAAGACAAAAAGGAATGTAAGGAGTTCGAGGAATTTAACTATTTTACAACTATTAAAAAAATAGCATTGAAGTACACCGACAACAAGCTGTTCCACGAGATAACAAACCGATTGATTGAACTTGATAAGGTGGATTTGACAGAAGAAGAACATGCAGAAAGACAAGCGTTAATTACATTGTCTCAATATTTTAGGATTAAGTTTTGATTTAATCGATTAATAGCGTATATTTGTAACGTATATAACATTTTGTGATTATGGAGGATAAGATAATTAAGATTAAGGGACATGAATATAAAATGTCCTTCCCTACAGTAGGACAATATTATGAGATAGAAACTCAAAAGCAGTTTTTAGGTCGTGGATATTACAATACCTTGCTGGGAAACAGAACGCAGGCTGCGGCTGACGCTTTGGATATGATAGATATTGAAGCGACGCTTACAGTAATGTTGCCCGACTTGCTGGCAGATATGAAGGTGACTTCTTTCAAACAGCTTGGTATTAAGGACTATGTAGAGGTAAGGGATATTTACAACAAGGAGGTTTTGCCCTTTATAAAAGAAGTTGAAAAAATGATGAACCCCAACCGATAAGAGTATTCGAGCGAGAATTACTATAGTTTGAATGTTTAGTTATTCAGAGGAGTGTGGGGGTATAGTCTGTTATGGGTTATACCCCCACTTTTGATTGATTTTGTATGATGGAGCGAGATAAAAAGGAAGATTTCAGAACGTTTGTAGTCAGATGGAATAATAAATTTCCGCTTGACAGGTGGTACAGGAAGAAACATAACATTGCTTTTATGTCCGAGGAACACAAGAAATGTTCTTTTTTTCAACAACTTTTCGAGTTCGAGGAAGACCGGATGTTCAAGCAGGCTTTGGAGGACGAGGAAAAGAAAGTTGAATATGTTCCGAATATCGGTGAATGGCTGAAAGATTCCTATGACGAAATGGTAGACCAGGAAACCGATACCAAGGAAATAACGCAAAGTCAGATTGAGGCTTTCCGTGAAGAAATGGCGCGGATGGCTGAATACGAGGAAAGCCAAAAGAATAAGGAGTGATGGCAGAAGACAAGAGGATTAGGATTGCGGCCGATACCACACCGCTAAGACAGTTGAGAGAAGAAGCGGTTTCTTTGTACCGCGAGATAAACCAGACTTCCATGCAGAGCGCACAGGAAGCCGATAAAAGCATTTCACAGCTACGGGAACAACTTGCATTGATGGAAGACCGTAACGAGCTGGAAAGGCTGTTACTTGACCTTAAAAGACAGTCTGCCGCCATTGATGCAACCACAATACAAAAACCGTCTCCTATGCCGGAAAGACCGATAAGGAGACAACCGCCTACAGAAGAACTTCCAAGACCGGAACAGCCTATTATAGACCCCGAAACCGGGTCTATTACATGGGACGTATCACCGAGAAGAAAAGAGGAACCCGTACAGCCGGAACTAAGACGGAAAGAACCAATACCGGAAACGGATGTAGAAGAACCTTTGCTTACAGAAGAACTGGAAGAAAGACCAGTGCCAAGAAGAAGGAGAAGGAAGGTCCAGGAACCTATACCGGACGTTGAACCCATCATAGACGAGGAAACAGGTTCTATGACATGGGACTTGACACGGAAACCGCAAAGGGAAAGAGTTACTCCTATAGAAAGAAGTGTAGAAAGGGAGGAACCGACAACAAAGGAAACGCAGAAGGAAATATTAAGGGAAATAAACAGACACGTCGAAAATATAGACGAATCCGTTACGAACGTTGATAATTCCAAGAATTTCCAGGATAACAGCGAAAACAGAACGGACAATTCACGGCATACGGAGAATATAACCGAAAATGTCGTGAATATTGAAAAGAATACCAAGACAATAACGGAGAACACAACCGCTATAAAGGAAAAGGGTAATTTAAATGCCGTTTCCGAACAGTCAAACAGACCTCTGTTAAGGGAAGATGACAGAATACAGAGAAGACCGGAAATCACGGATAATGGACAGACGGAAATCAAGTTTTCTGACGAGGGGATAATACGTGCCATTACAAGACTGGGAGCGGTAACGGATAACATAGGACGTGACGTCATTTCCGCTTTGAGAGGACTTGAAAAAGGGTCGGGTGAGGAAAATCAAAAAACCAGTATTACCCGTTACCTGGAAACTATTGCAAATTCTGTATCTGTTATAGAAGACAGTGCAGAAAACATATTGGAAGAAATGCAGAAAGCCACTTCTGGTTCGGGTTTCGGAGGTGGAACAGGGACACCTGGAGGTATTGTACCACCTACCGGAAGCACGGGTGGAATAGGAGGACTAAATATATTCGGAGGAGGATTAAAAGGAATATTGGGCGGTCTTGGAGGTTTAGCGGCATTCAATACCGCTAAAAACGTATTGTCAGAAAGATATTTCCGGCAGCAGGAATTTGAAGCACGTTCTCAATACCAGGGAACAGTGGAAACGGCCGCAAATTATACACGGTTACAAGCCGCTAACCAGGCAGATGCTTTTAGATGGATTCCTCTAATTGGTGATACGATAGCGAAAAGCATAGAATTGCCAGCACAGCTTGCAGCAGAAAAGATGATGGCAACTTTCGGGAAATATGCGGAAGGTGAAAGACGCGTTATCCCGTATGCACAGGTTATGGGTGTATCAGCCGGGGAAGCTTTCAGACAAGCTGGAAGGGAAGGAAGTTATGCGGCTGAATCGCTTGGTATGGATTATGCTTCATACCTTGGAAGACGTGCCGAATTGATACGTGCAGGAGGGGGGCGTTTTGTCGGTGGCAATGAATACGACCCGTATGCAGTAAAAGAAACGCAGTCAGTAATGGCTGCGGAAAGATTGTTCGGATTGTCACCTAATGCGGTCAACCGTTTGCAGGGTGCAATGAGGTTCGGAGACCAGGATTCGGGTACCGGGGCTTCTGCAATTATCAGAGAGTTCGAGCAGGCAATGAAAAATTTAGGCATTCCGTTTGAACAAATAGCCTCTACAATGGAAGAAAGTTTAGATACTTTCGTTACACAGTCCGACCAAATTCTTTCAAAGCGAGGTGAGTTTGACGCAAAGGAGCTTGCAGCGATGTTTAGCGGAATACGCCAGGCAACCGGATTGCAGGGAAGACAACTTGAAAGGGTACAGCAAGCATTCACCGGACAAGGAATATCAAAAGATGAGGTGACGAATGCAATGCTTGTACGGTCTATCCAGGAAGTTATGCCGGACAAAACATCCTATTCGGAAATCCAGGAAGAACTGGAAAAGATACGTGCAGGAGCGGCAGACCCCAAAGTTATGGAAAACTTCTTGAATAGGGTTGTAGAACGTACCGGGGGAGGTTCTGAACAGTTACGTTTGGCAATGTCCGAAATATTCCCTAATTTGTCTTGGAATGACATCAATTCCACGATACAAAAGGATAGTGACCCATCTAAGCTTGTGAGCAATCTGTTTGACTTGTATAAACAAGCAAGCCAAAGGATTAGGGAAACTCCTACAGAAGCTTATGATAGGGACGCAGCACGAAGGACTGTAGGCACAGGGGAAACTATTTTGGCAAGTGATATGAACCGCCAGATGTCGGAAGGAGCCAATATTTTAGGGGAGATTAGAGATTTGGTGAGAGAAATAAACGACAGAGGTAAAAAGGTTGCTGATATGGAGTTGGAGGTTCCGAAAGAGAAGATAATTCAGCAATCTGCCACAGGAGGAAGCGGTTTAGTCAATATGAGTACAGTAAGCGGAGGAGTGGATGCCGGACGAGCTATTTCTCAATGGTTTAAACGCGCTTTAGACGAGTGGGCAAGAGAAAGAGTTAACGGTGTGTCGGAAGCAAATAAAGTGATACAGCAAGAACGATGAAAGTAAATATATTTAACATACAGAGCTATAAGTACAATGTAGAACCCCAAACGTTTATAGATGATTGGCAAAAGGGATTGGGACCAGATACACCGGAAGCAAAGAAATTATCGGTTCCGGAATTTATGGATGTGGTAAACGAGATTTCCAAAATTTCAAACCTGGACGCCATTTGGGCCACATACGACGATTGGGAGAAAGAGAAGTACAAGAACGAGTATTCAAACAAGAATTTGCCGTATATCAAGCCGAATACTCCGCTTTCCTTCCCTATAAAGGATTCTCCTTTGCTCATACAAAAAGCGTCAAAGAGCGATATGTTCATGAAGCAACGCGATTTTTCGGCTTATTGGTCTGAAAATTTGACAAAGCTTCTACAGGATAAGGAAGGATATGTAGCTGACAATGTGGTTGCACTGGACGAGGAAATGTCGGTAAGGACAAAAGTACAACCTATAAACATTAAGGTGTGGATATACTGTAAGGCTATAAACAAGGTTGTGGATGTAAGCCAGTTCGTCAATACATGTTCTACCGACAAAGGATTCAAGAACGGCACGTTTTCGATTAACATAACACCCTTCAAGGATGCCAATATGTCGAACGTGTACGGTGCAGGATATTATGATATATTCCCAGTTGTAACCCCTAAAGGATATGATTATAAATCCTATCTTGAAAAAGTGGTACAGATAAACGACATAGTGTTTGTCCGGTTTGAGCGGCTGAGACTGGAAGGAAGTTCGGACAGTGAAAATGCCAACGATTTGTTTGTACCGTTGAACAAGCTTGCCAATAACGGGCCGAACTATAATGTTTGGGATATGATAGGTTTTGTAGACAGCGTAATGGAGACCTATTCTTCGGAAGACAATTCAAAGAGCACTGTCATAAGCGGTCGCGACATTGCAAAAATGTTTGTGGAGGACGGAAGCTACTTCATACCGCTGGAAAATGTCAATGATACTATACAGAACTGGCTGTTAAGGAAAACGGGTGGCGTATGGAACGGACGTAATGTGTTCGGTGGTGAGTATCAGTTTGTATGGAATTTGGGATACAAAACAATAAATGAATGCATTTGGTTTATTATAAACATAATGTCTTCTATCGGAGTTTGCAGCGATGAAGTGTTTTCTTCATGGGGCGACAAGCGGATAACGGCATACAGCATTCCGGGGCAGCAGGATTTGAAGGTAAGGGGGATATGGCAGATTGTCAAGCTACAGGTGTCCGGGGATATAATGGAAAGGATTGTGACAGATACGGGGCTGGGGAACCCGAACGGAACACTGATGCAGTACATGGAGCGTATTTGTCAATATCCTTTGACAGAATTTTTCTTTGACACCTATATAAACACGATTGATGTCATTGTAAGACAGCCACCGTTTACGGAGAAGGCGATAAAAGATGCCTTCAAGTCTGAAAACTATATTACGATAACACCGGATAATGTAATATCGTATAATCTGAGCTACGACCCACGCGTTTATACTTGGTTCCAGTTACACGCACAGAATGCACAGGTAGGTGGACGTGACAAGCCGGGATTGGCTTTCGTTCCTATTGTGTACCTGGAAGAATATGTGGAACGATGGGGCAACAGGAAAATGGATTTCGTGGATATGTACTGTATTCGCATGATACAGAATGGAGCGGAAAACCAGAAGATATTTTCTACTTACCAAGCAACAATGTTGAATGACTTGATATACCTTGTAGAAAGCAACATGTATGTACCTTTTACTCGGTGCGGAACGATAGAGATAAACGGGGACAGGCGTATAAAAGTGGGAACATTCGTGCTGAACCAAAGTACGAACGAGTTTTTCTATGTGACGAATGTAACCAACACCATATCATTTAACCGTGACGGGGTAGATAGGCGTACTGTTTTACAGGTGGAAAGAGGATTTTATGTACCTATACTTAAAGGAAATCTGATGGAAGCGGTAAAAAGAAATGACAATTCGGCTTCTGAAAAATCAGCGTCCGGATTTACACCCGATTACTTTAAGTTGGTGGATTTAAGCGGTTTGAGACAGAAGGCGAAGGAAGCGGAAAGCGGACAGATAACATCCTACGACAACCCGACTGTTGACAAGCAGCAGTTTGACTATTTTTTGAACAGGAAATTTTTTGGAGGACTTGAATAATGGCAGGAGGAGCACCAAGAATAAGCAGTAACAATTTGCCGCCTATAATGAAAGGGTATATAATGATACCCACGGATGTAGGCAGGGAAGCGTATATAGATACGGTATTCAGAACAAATATAGTTGCCGTGATGATGGAAGGCGGTATATTTCGTAATGATGCACGCATTACCAACGAGGCTATCAACAATATATGGTTTCCCGAAAAACCGGGTGAGAAGGGGTGCCAGGTAATGATAGCGAGCAGTGATTTTCTTAATCAGCCTACAGTCATAGGCACCTTTATAGGTAATGATGAGGTTCCGGCATGGAGCGAGGACGTTATACGGATGAAAAAGCAGGTGGAAGGGGTAACTATGTCTATGACGATAGACCCACGTAACCAGGAATGGAACATGAACCTCACTTCTATAGATAAGCCCGTAAATTTCAACGTTACATTGGGAGGAAACGAAAAACATAAGATAAGATTGCAGAGTTCGGGGGAAGCCGAGATAGTGGCTTCCAAGAAGGTAAAGGTAACCGGATATAACGAAGTCATTGCGGAAGTTGTTAACGTGGTCGAGGACGTGAAAGAAAAGGATAAGGAAATAAGGCGTTTTACTATGAACATGGAAGGGGCTAATTTTACGTGGAAGACCCAGGACAAGACAACCGTAATAAAGGCAGACTCTAATACCGTGGACGTTAATTTTCACGATGGGAAAAGCCATATGACTATAGACGATAACGGTGTGGTATTGGGCTATGACAACGATACGGAAATGATACAGTTGACGCAGAACCTAATAAAGCTTATGACCGGACAGAAGGTCAATATAAACAATGCGAAGGAGCCTTTAACACTGGCGAATACATTAATACAGTTATTGAATAATGTAGAGAATCAGATAATGACGCTAAAGAACGCATGGCAAACAGCGCTTGCAGGTTCGGCAGCGATGGATGGAGGTAAAGCCGGATTCGGTGCCGGGGTCGGTGCGGTAGCGGCAGTCAATCCGTTGCAGTTTGATGGAATAAAAAGCACTGTAACTTTTTCGGATTGATAATTATTTCGTATTTTTGAAAACGATAAGAAAAGATTATGGCAAACGTCGCGCAGGCAGCAATACAAAAAGCAGGGTCTTTGATAGAGACGGCTGGAAGAGCTATATTAGCATCTCAATTTCCGAATGATTTTGAGGTGTATCTCTGTACACTTGAACTGGCAGATTCAAAGAACAATACGATAGATTTTTTCACATTCCCTATTACCCCGAATGCGATAAGCAAGACGGAAGCGAAGAGGGAAAATATAAGGAACACGGCAGGAGGCGTAACGGTATTGTCTTCTCCTACCTTTGTACCACAAGACATTATAATAAGAGGCGATTTTGGACGAACATTTAAATTGCTATTGTCGCTTGGTGGCGGTGCGTCAAGTCTGGCAGGAGCGGCCTATAGTTTATCAGCCGGGAAATGGAGTTTGAGTGATATTTCGGGTAAAAATACGAACTCCTTGAAGTCGGCTTCGTTCGACCCGTCTGTCAAGAACGGATATGGATGTACGAAAATATTACAAGCTATCATATCAAAAAGTAATGGTGTGGATAAGGACGGTTTGCCATTTCGTCTTTACTTCTATAATATGGCTTTGGGTGAGAGTTATTTAGTGACTGTCCCTCCTACTGGATTGGTACTGAACCAAAGTTTACAGCGTAATATGATATGGGAATATTCGCTTACAATGACAGCGATAGCCCCTATAGAAGCGGTGGCAGGAGAACAGAAAGCAAAAACAGCACTTACTAAAATTTGTACGGCTGCTGCAATACAGAAAGGTGTTAATGATTTGGCGGCTTCACTTGCAGCTTTGTTATAATAAAGGAGGTTAAAGGATGGACGCAGTAATGGAAACGGCATACGCCAAGTTCAAAAATATTACCGGGTATGACATAAAACAGTTCTTCCAAAATTATGTTGATTTTTGTAACAATTACTATGCTTACATAGTGGATTATTACCAGGGAGGAGAACTGAATGCAGAATCATTCTATCAGTTGGATAAGATGATAGCGCAAATTAATATCGTAGAGCCTATGTTCCAGCTTCACGAAAACAAGTTGGACGATATTTCTATGTGGGAAATATTAGACAACTTTTCGGAAGTGGAAACAAAGATATTGACAATAAAAAATTCTGACAGGTGGTTAAGAAGCGCAACCATAGGAAGACAGAACACCCTACAACTTGACAAGCAGTTAAGGACAGGAGAAACATTCGAGAATGTTGCGGAAGAAATTGCAATGACAGACCCAGAGGACGATTGGACTTCTATAACTACACCACAATACATCATAGAAGAAGATTATGAAGCAGGACGGGGAAGTAATACATTTGCCGTGAACCTTCGGAATGTCGGTGTGAATTATGTGGATAATGTGGTAGATACGCTTGTAGGGGAGAATGTGTTAGGCAAAGACATAGATACCGAATTCGAGTTTAAGAATGACGATTTGAAGGTGAAGAAATTCGGTACGTCTATGGAACAAGCGTTGAAAATTATATTGGAAGCCTTGAAAGGCTGTATTCCGGAATTTAAGGATTATGGTTTGCCATCTGATTTTATCGGACAGACAACGAACGCAATACAATATCCGGTGATATTCAAGGCCCTTATGAACATGTTTCAGAGGGATAACCGATGGGCAAGTGCGGAGCTTCTGGACTTGGTAAAAAAAGAAGACGCGGTATTTATGAAGGTAAAGGCCACAACCGTAACGAGAGAAGATTTTGTTATTAATGTTCCTATTTAAATATATTTACAATGATTACTAAAACAGCGAATACGATTGCAAATTTAAAGAATTTGTGGATTGAAATGTTTTTAAACAAGACCGACCGCGTTTCAAACATTGCGGACGGTTCTGTACTTAATGGTGTCGCTTATGGTACCGCAAAAGTGGCGCAAAAAGCGATAAAGGATATTGCCATAGTGGAGGCGCAGATTTTTCCCAAGTCGGCAACAGGCGATTATCTGGACAAATCGGCTGCGTTGTTTGGTGTAAGTCCGAGAAAAGAAGCACTTGGTTCCTCTACTTATGTACGTGTTTTTGCCGAGCCTGGCACGCATTATGAGGTAGGAACAAAGTTTATTTCAAAGAACGGAGTGCAATTTACTGTAGACCAGCCTTTTACGGTTGATAAGTCGGGATATGGGTATATCAGTGTAAGAAGCGTTATCACTGGGTCTGCTACCAATGTGGAGGCAAACAGTATTACGGAAGTATCGCCAAGACCATTGACACATATAGAGTGCACGAATGAATATGCGGCTATCGGTGGACGTGATTATGAGGACGACGAGACATTCAGAAACAGAATAATAAATTATAATAACAAGCTTTCCACTGACACTATGGAAGGCTGGACGCAAATATTCCAGGATTTAGACCCGCGCATTTTAAAGGTAATGAATGTCGGTTTGGGTGAGGACGGAAAGACACACATTTACCTTGTAACCCAAAACGGGTCTTTCTTTACGGATGATGAATTGGAAGAATTGCTTACAAAAGCTACACCCTATTTCGGACTGACCGAACTTGACTTGCAAGGGAATACGCTTGGAATTGTGATTGAAAATGCAAAATGGATGTATGTAGGCGGTGAAGAGGGGGTGGATTTCCGTGTGGAATTGTCGCCTAATGCAGTGATTGCGGATGTAAGAAAAAATATCCAGATTGCAATGACGAAGTATCTGGATTTCCGTTTCTGGGAAGCAGGCAAAAAGGTAGAATGGGATGATTTGCTGGAAGTGGTGAAGACTGCGGAAGGCGTTAAGTATGTACCGGACGAATATTTCTTTCCCTATTTTGACGAAGAGGTGCCTTTGAACATGTTGCCGCGTATCAAGGGATTCAGAATGCGAGACTTGGAAGGAAATATTCTGTATGATTCGGGCAGCAGTTTGTCCAATATTTTTTATCCGGCAGGAGAAAGCGATATATATAAAGGTTCTCAATCGGTTATAGCATCACAGAAATATTTGTGTTCATTTACCGTAACCAATACCAAGAATGTAGCCGTACCGGGCGCATATATAACAATAGGAAACAAGGTAATCATTACGGACAGTAACGGTACGGCAAACATTCTTTTGGAGAACGGGGAATATACATACATATTGTCAAAAACGAACTGGACACAGAAGACAGGGGAATTTGTCGTTCTGAACAACCCTATTTACATAAATATAAATGATTTCATTGCGACGCCTTATCCGGTTACGTTTACCGTATATGAGGGTGAAGCGCCTTTGCAGGGGGTAACTGTGACAACAAGCGTTTACACGTCAGAAACGGACGATAATGGACAGGCGGTCATTAATTTGGAGCCGGGAACCTATGAATACAAGCTTGAAAAATCGGGTTTCCAGACCATAGAAAGTGTATTTACGGTCGAAAATCAGCCAGTAGATATATTTCAAAGAATGTTCCTTACAAAAATGAATGTAAATTTTGCTGTAATTGACAGAAACAGAAGTATTTACATTCCGGAAGCAAACATCACAATAAATAATATAAAGGAAAAGACGGATAACGAAGGGCAGGCAAGCATGGGGCTGCAAACCGGGAAATATGAAATGAGGGTTGCAAAAAAAGACTATCAAGACCTTGTAAAGGAAATTGAGATTGTCGGGGAAGACCCTAACTGTATTCTTGTCGAAATGACGGCAATTCCGTATGCGATAAAGTTTACGGTGCTGGATTCCGCTACCCACATGGTTCTGGAAGGAGCGACGATAAAGATAAATGGTTCTACTTATCTGACCGATAAGGAAGGTATAGCGATTATAAGCTTGCCGAACGGAACCTATGAATATACGGCTTTCAAGTCCGGCTATATGTCCGTCAATGATTTTGTAGTGGTTGAAGGTTCGGAAGTTTCTAAAATTGTGGAATTGGAACAGGCTTTCTATACATTCCGCTTGACTGTACGGGACATTGAAAACGGTAACTATATCCAGGGTGCAGAATTGCAGATAAACGGAGAGACGCGTGTAACGAACGTTAACGGTGTTGTAAGCGTGACACTTGGAAACGGTGACTATGAATATACGGTAACGCACAGAAACTATAAGAGATATACCGGAACTGTGACTATCAAAGACCAGGACGTACCGGAAACAATTTACTTGGAATTGAGAGATACGGTAATAACATACACTGCAACGGACGCGATAACGAAGGCTCCTATTTCCGGCGTATATATCGAATTGATAAACAAGGGAACTGGAATTAAGGTGGATTCCGGTTACACGAATGATATAGGTGTATTGCAGCTTGGAGCGGAAGCAGGGGAATATACTTGGAATGCGACACACAGATATTATGATGTGGTAGAAAACCAGTCGATAACGCTTGAAAAATTGAAGGATATAGACCTTCCCTTTACTATGACAAGAAGGGAAATCGAACCGGAAGTTGACGTAATAGAGAATATTCCCGGTGTGTCCGGTGATGCTACTACAGTAAGATTCAGTGGTGAAAATACGGCTGAGACGTTATCTAATGACAGTTATTATTACATAGTTCATACACCGGAAAACTTCGTTGTTCCTAACAAAGGAGTGACGTTTGATTTGATGGAACATGTAAAAACTTTTCGACGTGCAGAAATTGGCGGTGAGGACGAGCCATATGATTTTGCAAGCGGAGGTGCAGAATTGGTATTCAACGTGTCAAATGACGAAATAGCTTCTTTGGAAGGTACGATGTTGACAGTGCAGCCGAATGTGACACGTGATGCACAGCCGAGAACTTTCTATGTGGATGTGACGATAACGACTCCAGTAAGCCAGGTAACTGTAAAGATAGCTGCCGAACAGAAAGCCGCTCTGAACTTCAATCCGGTCAAGGCTGGAATTGTTGTTTCAGTAAAGAACATGTTCAACGATAATGTACGAGAATATACGACGAATGCGGCAGGAAAGATATTTCCGGAAGTAATGCCGGGTATTGATTATCAGTTGACAATAAAGGAGAAAGGTTTCTATGAGAACAACGGCTTACTGATTAAGAATTGGGGTTTCGGAGCGAGTGTACCTACACTTATGGAAATCACATGTTCAAAGAAAGTAGAATTAAGGGTAAAACAGCAGAACACGTTAAGACCGCTTGAAGGTGCGGAAATAACCGTGTCCGGAATGTCTTTGCCTCAAACAGTGACATCCGGAAGTGACGGTTCGGCAAGCGTGTACATCTCACCTATTGCAATGAGCTATGAATGTACAGTAGCAGACCATACGGACAAGACAGGTACGTTTACACCTCCATTGTCAGCCGATTATATAGACATAATCATGGGGTATGCAGAAATGACATTGACGGTAAACCTAAAAAGTATGCAACCCTACGAATCAGTGGCAGCGAATTGTACGGTGACGGTTACGAGTGCCTGGGGCGGCACACCGTCACAAGCATATAGTTTTACTGGAGCGACAAACGCAAACGGTGTATTCACATCTAAAGGAAACGGACAGTTCAACATACCGCCTGGAGAATATACTATCACATACGGAGGTGGAAACAGTAATTTCAACAGCAAGACAGAAAATATCACTCTTCCGGAAAATATCACTATTTCCACTACAGTAGTAAGAAGAACGATTTCAGTCATTTATACGGTAAAGGAAATAATACCTTCTATTTCCACGACAACAGCAAATCCGGTAAAAGCCGGAATGATTCTTGCATGTTATTACAATGACAATGGCGAATCATCCGGTGATAATGTAACGACGGACGCAAACGGAAGATTTGTAAAAATCGTGTATGCAGGTATTGCAGAACGTTTCCAGATACAGCCAGTCACTTTTTATGAAGGTAACGGAGCTGTAGCGACGTTAAATTATTCTGACACAAAAACAAAAGACCTTGTATATACATGCTCGAAGAGAATTCCGGTATATATCACCTCTAATTTATACGGTGAGTTAAGCGGTGCATCAGTAACATTCAGTGGAATGTCTGTCAATCAGACAGGAACGACGAATACAGATGGAATAGTGCAAATGTACATTTCTCCGGTAAATATGTCTTACAGTGTAAGCAAGCAGCATTACAACACAAAGACTGGGAATTTCAAGCCTACCGGAACAGAAACAAGAATGGATATTGAATTGGAGGCAAAGGAATATCCAGTCACTTTCCATGTGTCAACGCAGGGAGTTTTACCACCGGATGGAATTTTGGTACGTGTAACAAACAATGTATTGCCGGACATGGTGTTCGAGGGAGAGACGAATACGGAAGGAACGATAGTCATGCCGAATGTTCCGGTAGGAGAATACACCTACGAGGTTCTTGCAGGCGAGGTTTCATCCGATACGTTCTCACATCCCCAAAGTGAAAGTGGTACAGTGTTGGATGTAGAAGTGCAATATGAATTGATTAATGCAGGTATTCAGGTTTCGGAGGTGTACGGTACGGCAGGAAGGGCGTATTTATCAAATCAAACCATTACAATGACATCCAAGGCAGGAACGATAAAGCTGACTTTGGATGAAAACGGTTATACCAACCAGTTATTGATAAAAAATCTGGAATACACGTTCACGACTGATTCATACCCAAGCTTTTACAGCAATCCGACACAATCCTATACATGGACGGAAGATGGTGTGATATGGCCGTTTGATTTGAACGTAACCTCAAAGATAACGGTTAATGTAAAGGATGTATATGCGAAAAACAATATCCAAGGAGTAACGGTAGCTTACAATGAACAGATAGTGACGACGGATGCAAGCGGAAACGCTTCATTGTTCCGGTCAGCACTGGAAAAGGATTATTCTTTGGACAAGGGGGATTACAGCACGGTAAACGGAACCATTGCACCTACTACAGCTTCACCGCTCAATGTCACGATGCTAAGAAATAAGCATGTAGTGACAGTACAGCAATATGAAGTGATACCGGGTGGTGCAAGTGTAATTTTGGATGGTAGGTATAATTTTATATTAAGTTACACGTCGGCAGCAGGTAATGGAACGATTACGAGCGGAACAAATACATTTGAGGCGTATTTAGGTATTCCGATTACATTTGCAGTAATTGCAGAAAATAGAAGGGTATTTTATAGTAATCCAACTCAAACACATACATTTACAACGGCAGGTGAAGTATGGAACATGAATCTCACTTGTGCGAAACAGATAACTGTAAATGTGAAAGATAATGTACCAGGGCAAAACATTCAAGGTGCAACAGTAAATTATTTTACTCAGACAAAAACGACGGATGCAAGCGGAAACGCAGTGTTCTACTGGAGCGGTTCAGACCCTCGTAATATATCGGTGAGTGCTGCAAATCTTGAATCTTATACAGGTCAGATAAGGTTCGATTCTACTTCACCGTTCAATATCGTAATGACACGTGCCGCTAATTCGGTTACACTTGTAGTAAGAGAAATCACGCCAGCACAAACAACCTATTATCAGAACTTACAGATAAAATACACGGCAGGAAGTGCAACAGGAACACTTACAACGAATGCAAGCGGTGCAGTGACATTCAATGGATATATAGGTACGGAAATGACGTTTACAGTAGTAGGACATCCGGAATTCTACAGCAATCCGACCCAAACTCATACCTATACAGCCGCCAATCAGTCATGGACTATGGATTTGACTGTAACGGCAAAAATAACAATTAATGTCAAGTCGAACGTGCCAAGCGGAACAAATTTGAGTGGTGCCACTGTATCATATTTTCATCAGACAGGAACGACGGATAGTAGTGGTAACATATCGTTATATAGAAGTTCTGTAACAAGAAATGTAGATATTACAGCGACATATCACGGTAATTATAGAGGCAGTATAACGTCAGATACCGCATCTCCGTTCAACGCGGTAATGACACGTTCAACCGCTACAGTAAGTCTTGGAGTACAGGAAGTCATACCAGTTACTCCTAAATATATGTTTGAAATCACTACGGATGCAAGTTCTGCTGTATCGTCTGGATTGGGAGGTTTTTATTTTGGTACGCCAACGGCAGCAAACAAGGAATTCGTAGCGTATTTCAGAGCAAAAATTCCAGCAGGGAGACAATTGGTTTTTGCAAGTAATGCGACAGGAGACAATTCAGTAAGAAAATGGGTCAATTCAAACGACGGAAAAGGAACGGGGAATTGGTACACCTATGCCTATTATGTAAGGTGTGGCGCGACAGGAAGTTTTTCAACAACCAACTTTTTCTATATAAAGGATGGAAGTAGACCGATTACGTGGTATCTCGAAATGGCAACGGTATTCGACATAACAGGAAGCAATGTTCAGAACAAATCGGATGCAGAAATTCTAAATAAATGTACTTTTGATAGAATGTTGTCGGGCAATAAAGACTTTTTGTTCAATGAAGGTTCTAATGGAATAGGTAGATATAATAATTCCAGTACAAATGCTGTAACAATGACGAGAAAGGCGGCTTCCGGAACAGACACGTTCAATTTCACAATGGCAACTTATTCATCCATGAAAATGAATTTCAGTCCGGCAGCTTCTACAAGTCCGTTGACACTTGATACAAACGGTAATGTGTCTTTTGTATGCTATTTAGGTACGCCAGTAACATTCACACCGACAACAAGAGCTAATTATTACAGTAATCCAAATACTGCACTGACTTATACAGCAGCAGGACAGTTCCAAGGAATATATCTGATTTGCAACCAAAAGATAGCAATTCATACAGTAGCGAATATTTACAATACAGCCCCTGGGCTTGCTGGAACGATTACCTACTTCGGTCAGACACTCCCATCCGGAGGAAGCTTCTACAGAAGCGGATTAGACAGACAAATGACTGCCACGGCACAGTATTTCAACAACTACGTAGGAACAGTGACCGCCACACAGACATCACCCTATACAGTGACGATGAACAGAACGACGCGAACGGTTACACTGACAGTCGTTGAGAAAGTTCCAAACATCACAGCAACCCATCCGTTGGGCAGTGCAGTGATAGTAAGAAGTGTACCTACAGGTTCGAATGCCCCGGCAGGAGAAATAACATTGAATGCGAGCGGACAGAAAACAAATACTGTATATGCCGGAATAGATTACACCTATACACCGAAAAATTATGCAAGTTATTATAGTAATGCAAGCCAGGAATGGACATGGGTATCTGAAAATCAATCTTGGACTATGACATTGAATGTAACAGCACGTCTTACATTCAACATAAAGAGTTCTAATTATGGAACGAATATAAGTGGAGTGTCCGGCTCCTATTTCGGACAGACAGGAACGACAGACAGTAGCGGTAACTGGATTGCGTACAGAAGTGGTATAAGTAGAAGCTACTCATTCTCGAAAACGAACTATAATGCGTTGTCCGGTACGTTATCATCTACACAAGCAAGTCCTCTTAATCTGAAAATGAGTGAGACAAGTTCTTCTATCACAATAACAATGAAGGACTATTATCAGAGTGCAGTAAAGGGAAATACGAATGGATGTCCGGTTACATTGACGAATAAGAGTTTGTCATCTGTCACGTTTACTGGAATGACGAATAGTAGCGGTCAAGTGTCATTCGGCCCTATGATAGCAGGTTCCTATACATTGTCGTGGGGTGGAGGTACAAGCTATTGGGCAAATGGAAGCACGACAATAACAATGCCTACAGCAACGACTACACAGAATGCTGTAAGATTGACGAAGAGTGTAACTACAGCATTTAGGATAAAAGTACCGTTTTCGACGCCAGTATTAGGATGGTGGAGAGTGAATACGTTAGTAAAGCCTATATTTACAACGGCAGGAGTGGCAACAACAGTCACACTTACATTGAATGAACCAACTAATTCAGTATATTGTTTTGCAACATACACATGGATAGCAGGTATCACGACAAATATAGCTGCATACAAGGCAGGTTATTTTGTGACTGGTACAACAACAACTGAAACCCCGTATTCCATCACTCCTAATTATAATTTCAGTAATATAGGACATAATAGTGATGCTACAGCATTCTACTCTACAGCAATAAAAAGTGTTGTAGTGACTGTACAGAATAGTTACACGAATGCGGCTGTAAGCGGTGCTACAATAAAGGTATATGGTATTAATGGAGATAGTAGTGCTTCTGGTGGTTATGCCACGCAGACAGTAACGACAAACAGTTCTGGACAAGCGACTGTATATGTATCTGGAACAACAATGAGATATGTTGTAAGTGCATCAAGATACGACACGTTGAATACGACGAACACGAACACATCCAACTTTACACTTAAGCTGGTACCAAGTAACGCAATAATAACGATAACGGTAAAAGACGCGAATACAGGAACAAGTGTAGGAAGTGGATGTGTGGTAAAACTGTCAAGCAACAATACCAGCACTGCATATAGCGGCACTACAAATACGAGCGGACAGGTGGTACTGACAATAAAGCCGGGCAATTATTGGTGGGAAGCAGGAGGAAGCACGACATGGGGAGGAAACGGAACAGGAACATGGAATTATCTGAACCGTTCCACCACTGCAATCTCCCTAATCAAAGACCAGTCCATAACGATAGAG